>Ga0181536_10004929_pt1 | contig 13927 bp, 11 predicted proteins | sample PEATcosm2014_Bin_41_FD_121105 | JGI IMG/M metagenome (GOLD analysis project Ga0181536, IMG submission 121105) | Peatland microbial communities from MTU Mesocosm Facility, Houghton, MI, USA - PEATcosm2014_Bin17_60_metaG | ecosystem: Environmental > Terrestrial > Soil > Wetlands > Peat | place...
CATCTTCGTCGGCCGTTCGCCGCGCGAAAACGTCGAGGTCACGTTCCGCATCGCGCGCCCCGGTGATCTGTGGTTCCACGCCCGCGGAATTCCGGGTTCGCACGTGGTGCTGCAGCCGCCGCCGGGAGCCGAGCCCGCCGCGGAAGACCTCGACTGCGCGGCCGATTACGCCGCGCTGCACAGCCGCGCGCACGCCACACCGCGCGTCGAGGTCGATTTCACCGAGCGCAAATACGTGCGCAAGCAACGCGACGCAGCGCCGGGCATGGTCTGGTACACCAACGCCCGCACGCGCGTCGGGCGGCCTGAAAACGCTAGCTAGCGCGCCGCCGGAACGAGGTCGGGGACTTCGGCCCGGATGTCGAGCAGTTCGGGCATGACGTCGCGAAACGCCCCGACGATCTTCGGCTCGAAACCGAAGCCCGATTCTTTCTCGATCTGTTCGACCGCGATGCTGACCGAGGCGGCCTCGCGCCACGGCCGGCGCGACGTCAGCGCCGAGAACGTGTCGGCCACCGCAACGATGCGCGCGGAGAGCGGAATGGCCGGACCGGCGAGCTTCGCCGGGTAACCCGTTCCGTCGAAGCGTTCGTGATGCGAGTGCACGATATCGGCGGCGGCGCGCAGCAGCGGCGTGGTGAAGCCGGCCAGGAACTGCGTGCCGTCGGCGACGTGGCGCTTCGCCGCTTCGCGTTCCTCACCCAACAAGCGCGACGGCTTGTTGAGGATGCGGTCGGGCATCGAGACCTTCCCGATGTCGTGGATCCGCGCGGCTTGCGCCAGTTGCGTGACCTCGATCATCGAGAGCCCCATCTTGCTCGCGATCGCTTCGGAAAACAGCGCGACGCGCCGGCAGTGATCGCCGGTGCGCGGGTCGCGCAAGTCGATGATCTTCACCAGCGCATCGAGCGTGTTGCGTTCTTGCGCGAAGAGCGCCTCGGTGGCCGACTGCTGATCGGCGTGGGCGGCGCCGGCTTTGGCCATCGTCTCCAGCCGCGCGCCGCGCAACTGGATCAGGTTGCGGGCCAGACTGACGAACGACACCGGGTCGACCGGCTTGCCCAAGAACGCCGAAGCGCCGCGTTTGAGCGCTTCGCGCTGCAGCTCTTTCTCCGAGTGACCGGTGATCATCACGATCGGCGTGTAGCTGTTGCCGCGCCCGCGTACTTCGTCGATGAACTCGATGCCGCTCAGCTCGGGCATGCTCTGGTCGACGATGATCAGCACGCACTCGTTCTGGCTCGCCCACTGCAGCGCTTCTTTGGCCGACGTGAAACAGACCGCTTCGGTTTCCGGAATTTGACCGACGACCTTGGCGAAAACCGTCAGGTTGGTCTGGACGTCGTCGACGACGAGAACTTTATTCGGGGTGGCGCTGTTGGCGTTCGAATTCACGATAGTCCCGCTCGATACGCGCGAACGGCTTCGCGCAAGCGCTCGTAAGCCTGGTCGAGTTCGATTGTGGCGGGCTCGATCCCGTCCCAGGTCTGCGCCCGGGCCGCGTCTTCGATCCGCGCGGCCAGCGCGGCGACCTCGTTGCCGCCGATGTTGGCGGTGCTGCCCTTGATCGCGTGCGCGGCGCGCATCACCTCGTCCAACTGCCGGCGTGCCACCGCGTCGCGCAGCGTCGCCTGGTTGGCGGCCCCGGTCCCCATTGCGGCTTCGAGCAGGTCCGCGATCCCGGCCGTATCGTCTTCGAAGATCTCTTCGAGTCGCGAGATCTCGAGGATCGGGGTGTCACCCATGATCGTCTTTCTTCTTCTTTGAGTCTTCGCGCTCTGCGAACATCGCGTCGCCGAAGGAAAAGAATCGGTAAGCCCGGGCGATAGCGGCGTCGTAGGCGGCGCGTGTCCGGTCGTATCCGATGAACGCGGTCACCAACACCAGTAGGGTGGACTGCGGCAGGTGGAAGTTCGTCAGCAACGCGTCCACGACCCGGAACCGGAAGCCCGGTGTGATGAACAGGTCCGTCTCGGCGGCCCCGGGATGGATGGTCCCGTCGGCCCGGGCGGCCCCTTCGAGGGCCCGCACGACGGTCGTACCGGCCGCCACGATGCGGCGGCCTTCGGCCCGGGCGCGGTTGACCGCGGCCGCCGTTTCGGGGCCGATCGCGTAGCGTTCGGCATGCATGTGGTGCGCCTCGATGGGTCCGGCGCGCATCGGCCGGAACGTCCCGATCCCCACGTCGAGCGTCAGCCGGACGATCTCGACGCCGCGGCGGGCGATCGCATCGAGCACCGCGGAGGTGAAATGCAGCGACGCGGTCGGCGCCGCCACGCTGCCCGGGACGCGGGCGAAAACGGTCTGGTAGCGCGCCGCCCGGCCGGCATCGCCGGGCCCGACGTACGGCGGGAGCGGCAGCTCCCCGGCCCGGTCGAGCAGCGCGGCAACGTCCACGCCGTCGTCGAAGCGCACGACCCGCCGGCCGTCGTCCAGGGCGGCCTCGATCTCGGCCGCCACGCCCCCGACCTCGAACCGCGTGCCGGGCGGCAGCCGCCGCGCCGGGCGCACCAGCGCAAACCACCGGCGCGCGTCGAACGCGAACGCCTCGCCCTCAGCCGGGCCCAGCAGCAGCACCTCGCCGCCCCCGCCCGAGGGCCGGCGCAGACGCAGGCGAGCCGGGATGACGCGCGTTTCGTTGAGCACCAGCACGTCGCCGGCGCCGAGCAGTTCCGGAAACCGGGCGAAGGTGAGGTCGTGCAGCGCGCCGTCTCGCGCGACGGCCAGCAATTTGGCATCCTCGCGCCGTTCTGCCGGCGTGCGGGCGATGAGCGCTTCGGGCAGCTCGTACGCGTACGCGGACGCGTCGCCCAGATCTAGATCTTTTCCGATCGCGCTTTTTCGAATTCCAAGTACGTCGAGAGGCGTTTGGTGTCGTCCGCGCTCATCTGGAGAAACTGCATCCCGACCTGGAATTGCGGATTCGCGCCGGGGCGCGGGTTCTGATCCATCTTCACCCAACGCACTTCCGCGTTAACGGTGAGGTGCGGCGTCTCTTTCATCGTGATGACCCAGCGCGTGCCCTTCGAGAGGAACTCGCTCGTGATCAAACGCGCACCGGTTGCCGAGATGTCCGCGACCGATGCGCGGAAGAGCGTAAAGGTCAGCTTTTCTTCGACGCTGACGGGGATGTATTTGCGTAGACGAAGGGCCCCGGCTGCCTTGCGTTTTTCCTGATCAGCCACCGGTCACCGTGGTGCCCGGAAAAAAATGGGCGAGGATAGCCGAAGCTGAGGCTCCATTAAGAGCCATGCCGCGTGCGCCCCACTGGCAAAGTCCGACGCCATGCCCACGACCGGAGCCTTCGATGACGACGAGCGGTACGGCCTGCGTACGATCGAACCCGATCTCGCGCAGCCACAGGCTGCGTACGGTGTCGGCCCCGAATCGGCTGCGCACTTCGCTGACGCTCAGCGCGAGCACCGAGCCGTCCGCGCCGCGAAACGTCACGGTTTGGGGCCGGCCCGAGTCGTCGGGAGCGTCGAGTTCCGCGGCTACCGGGCCGGCAGGCAAGCGGCCGGCCAATGCGACCTGGACGCGATCGAACCCGAGCGTTCGCTGCCAGCGGTAATCGGGCGACGCGGTGCAATACGGATCGTCGACCCCGCGCAGGTAGGGCAACCCCGCGTGGCCCCACAGCACGTCGGCATCGGCGCTGTGACCGCCGCAGCACGAACTGTAAAATACGCTCGCCAGTCCACCGAGGTAGACAACGGTTTGTCCGCGCGTCGCATCGACCGCCGCGTTCGTCGCCGGGTGTTGCGCGGCGACGCCGCCGTAGCGCTGATCGGCATCCGATGCGACCACGTCGTACGGCCGCGAGAGCGTGAGCTTCTGCAGGGCGTACGTCCGTGCCACGATCGCCTGCGCCTGCAGCGCCGCCGCGGGCCAGCTCGGCGGCGATTCCAGCGGCACGACGCCGTACAGGTACTGCTCGATGTCGAGCGTGTCGATCGAGCCGTCGGCGAGCTGCACGCGGATGATCCGGCTCGGGGACGCGCCTACCGGCGGGGCGGTCGGCGCGACCGGCGGCAGCGGGGAATCGGGCGGGTCCCAGATGTCCAAACCGCCGGTGGCGACGAGCAGCGCTTTGAGGAAAGCGGCGCGTTCGATCACGTGAACAGACCCGGCTGATCGGCGCCGCTCGGAGCGATCATCCCCAAGTGCGCGAACGCCGCGGCCGTCGTCTTGCGGCCGTTGGCCGTCCGTTGCACGAAGCCGATCTTCAGAAGATACGGTTCGACGACGTCCTCGATCGTTTCCAGATCTTCGGTCAGCGTCGCCGCGATCGCATTGATGCCGACCGGACCGCCGCCGTACCCTTCCGCGATCGTGCGCAGGTACGCGCGGTCGAGGCGGTCGAGCCCGCGCTCGTCGACGCCTTCGCGCCGCAGCGCTTCGTCGGCGACGGCACCGGTGACGACGCCGTCGGCGCGCACCTCGGCGAAGTCGCGCACGCGCCGCAGCAAACGGTTCGCGATGCGCGGCGTGCCCCGGCTGCGCTGGGCGATCGTCGCGGCGCCGGCCGTTTCGACGCGCACGTCGAGGACGCGCGCGCTGCGCTCCACGATCTGTTGCAGCTCCGCCGGCTCGTAGTAGTCGAGATGGTACATTAGCCCGAAACGGTCGCGCAGCGGCGCCGACAGCATGCCCGCGCGCGTCGTTGCGCCGACGAGCGTGAAGCGTTTGAGCGGCAGTTTCAGCGTCTTCGCGTAGGCGCCCCGATCGACGACGAAGTCGATCTGAAAGTCCTCCATCGCCGGATAGAGATACTCTTCGACGACGGCGCCGAGGCGATGGATCTCGTCGATGAACAGGACGTCACCGGCTTCGAGCGCGGTGAGGATGCCGACCAGATCCTTCGGCTTCTCGAGCGTCGGCCCGGACGAACCGTGCAGCGTGCCGCCGAGCTCCTTCGCGATCAAGTTGGCGAGCGTCGTCTTCCCGAGTCCCGGCGGCCCGGAGAACAGCACGTGCTCGAGCGGCTCGCCGCGGCGCTTCGCCGCGTCGATCGCGATGCGCAAATTGTCGACGATCTGACGCTGTCCGACGTAGTCGTCAAACGAGCGCGGCCGCAAGGTCGCCCCGTAAACCGCGTCCTCGAGGGATGCATCGGCATCAACGGCGCGCGGCGCCGCATCGCCGGGCCCGATGATCTTCTTGCGAACGTCACTCATTTTAATGGCGCTCCGCCCCGGGCTGCGCGCCCCCCACACTTCGTGTGGGGCATGGATTCGCTCCGCGAATCCCCCGACCGGTCCGAGCTCGCAAGAAACCTGACTGCTAAGGCGCTATTACGCGGTGCTCGCTCCATCACCGGTTACTCGATGCTTCGTGCTTGCGCTGGCGGTAGATTTCGGCCAGCAGGGCTTCGGCGTCGCGGATGTGGGGGGCGGCGGCGAGCGTATCGGTGATCATTTGCTCGGCTTCGGGGCGCCGATAGGCGAGCTGTAACAGCACCGCCAGAGCTTCGGCGGCGAAATCGGGCATCGCCGGCGGTTCGGGACGTGCCGGCGCGTCTTGGATCAACAAGAAGCGACCCACTTTACCCTGGAGCTTCGCCACGATGTCGCGCGCCTTCTGCTGGCCGATCCCCGGTAACGTCTTCAGGAAGACGTGGTCGCCGTCGTCGATCGCCCGCGCGATGCGGCCCATCGGCGCCGAGAACGCCCGGGCCGCGGCCTTCGGACCGACGCCGGCCACCGAGATCAACGCCTCGAAGAACTCTCGCTCGACCGTATTGGTGAACCCGAAGAACACGTAGCGCCCGGCGTTGCCGTCGATCTGCAGCTGCGCGTACACCTCCAGCGCCACCGGCGTACCCGGCGCGGCATCGACCTTCGCCGCCACGCTCGGCGCCAGCACCACGTCGTAGGTCAGGCCGCCGGCCTCCAGCCGCACGACGTCGCCGTCACGTTCGAGCAGCGTGCCGCTGATGCGCGAGAACATTTAAAGGCGCTCCGGCCTAGCCTGCGCGCCCCCGGCCACTTCGTGGCCGGCCGCCGAAGGCGGCCGACGGGGTTCGCTTTGCGAACCCGTGCCCCCGGTCCGAGCTCGCAACGACATGGGGACCGGGGCACGATCACTCGGCGCTCGCTCCATCACCGCTCTGCCCGAACCGCGCATCGCGAAGACTAGCGCCAGGGCGAGCGCGTCGGAGACGTCGTCGGGTTCGGGTGCGACGGTGAGCCCGAGGTGCACGCACACCATCGCTTTGACTTGCTCTTTGCGCGCGGCACCGTTGCCGGTCAGCGCGCGTTTCACCGTGACGTGCGAAAGTTCTTCGAAACCGACCGCGCACACGCCGGCCGCCAGCGCGATCACGCCGCGCGCGTGACCCATCAAAACCGCGGTGGGCGGATGCTTGGGCGCCGACCACAACTCCTCGACGACCATGCAGTCGGGACGCGTCGCGCGCACGACTTCGAGCATCGCCGCGTGCAGTTGCGCGAGCCGCGCTTCGAGCGAGAGCGTCGTCTTCGGGCGCAGCACGCCGCCCTCGACGAGCCGGTACGTTCCACCGGCGGCGTCGACGACGCCGTAGCCGGTCGTGCGCAGTCCCGGGTCAACGCCCAGTACGCGCATTACGGCGCCATGCCGTGATAGTAAATCGTCACCGCTTCGCCCGGTCGCAACGCGGCGTTGGCCTCGGGTTCGGTGCGCGCAACCTTGCCGCTCGCCCCGTCTTGCGTCACCGCGATGTTGCCGATCGTGTACCCGCTCGCAACGATCGCCGCTTTGGCCGCATCGAGCGACATGTTCGTGACGTCCGGAACCGTCCCCGGAACCGCCACGTCGATCGTGACCGCCGAACGGCGCGGTGCCGTCGCGTTGCCGGGCGGATCTTGGCCCGACACGTTCCCGCCGGCGTTGGTCGCATCGACGATGTACTGAATGCGCGGCGTGAACCCGGCGCCTTGCAAGGTGGAGATCGCGTCGGCCGGCCCCATCGTCGTCACGTCCGGTACCGAGACCAGCACCGGGCCCGTGCTGACGGTTACGCCGACGGTCGAGGCGCGGTCGATCGGGCCGCCGGCGGCCTGCGCCTGCGAGATGATCGTTCCGCTGGGGATGAGGTCGCTGGCGATCTGCTGATCGACGTTGAGCTTGAGCCCGAGCTGCGCGAGTTGCGCGCGTGCCGCGTCGACCGACACGCCGACGAGTTGCGGTACCTTCACCGGTTGCGGGCCCTGCGACACGGTCAGCGTCACCGTGCTGCCCTCGGCCGCGCTCGTTCCCGACGCGGGACTCAGGTCCAGGACGGTGTCCTTGGGCGTGGTGTTGTCGAAGCGGCCCTGGACGCGCGTGTTGAACTTCGCACCTTGCAGCGTGTGCTGCGCGTCGGCGGTCGTGAAGCCTTTGACGTCCGGGATCGCGACCAGCGGCGGCCCGCTCGAAACGAACAGCGTGACCGTCGCGCCGCGTGAGGTCATCGTGCCGGACGGCGGATCTTGCCGGATCACGCGATCGAGCGGCACGGTTTCGCTGGCTTCGGGGTGCACGTCGGGCCGCAATCCGGCCGCCACCAGCGATTGCTGCGCTTGCATCGAGCTGCGATCGACGAAGCTCGCCACCGCGATGTCCTTGCGCGGTCCGAGCGCGCGCGCGCCGAGATACCCGACCACGCCCGCCACGACCAGCATCAACGCGAAGAACGGAATCCACCGGCGGTCGAAGGCCGGCGGCATCGGTTCGTCGAGCACCGCGACGCCGTTGTCGGCGAAATGGTCGGGAGCGGCCGACGGCCGCGGCGGCGGTTGCGGTGCGGACACTGCGCCGAAGCGCGAGGTCGGCGCATCACCGCTGACCCGGCCGGCACCGCCGACGCTGAGCGCCGGCTGCTCGCGCGCTTCGCGCAACGCGCGGCCGAGCTCGGTGGCGGAGGCGAAGCGGTCGTCGGGATTCTTCTGCAGCAGCGTGGCGATGATCGACGCCAGCGCAGGGCTCACGCCGTCCCGCACCGGATCGAGCGTGGGCGCGGTCTCGGAGACGTGCTTGAGCGCCACCGCAACCGGCGTCTCGGCGTCGAACGGCAAGCGGCCGGTCACCATTTGGTAGAGCACCACGCCCAGCGAATAGAGATCGGAGCGGGCGTCGAGTTCGCGGCCCTGCGCTTGCTCGGGCGACACGTAGGCCACGCTACCCATCACCATGCCGGGCTGCGTCACCCCGATCGCGTTCTCGGCCACCGCGCGCGCGATGCCGAAATCGCCGAGCTTGACCACGTCGTCGCCGGTGACCAGGATGTTCGCCGGCTTGACGTCGCGGTGCAACAACCCCTGACGGTGCGCGAAGGCGAGCCCGGCCGCGATCTGCGTGGCGTAGTCGATCGCGACGGACTCCGGGATGCGGCGCTCGCCGCGCAGCATCGCCGCGAGCGTCTCCCCCTCGACCAGCTCCATTACGATGAAGTACGCGTCGCCCTCATGCCCGAAGTCATAGACGTTGACGACGTTGGGATGCGAGAGCCGCGCGGCGGCTTGCGCTTCGTACGAGAAGCGCTTGATGAAATCGTCGTCGGCCGAAAACTGGTCGCGCAGCACTTTGATCGCGACCCGCCGGCGCAGCAAGAGGTCGGTGCCGCAATACACGATCGCCATCCCCCCGGTGCCGAGGCGAGTGTCCACGCGGTAGCGGCCGTTGAAGACGTGCTCGAGTTCCAACATACGTTACGTTCGCGTTCGAGCAAGCGCGACCCGTAGGACGTCGCGCACGATCGGCGCCGCCACGGCCGCACCGTAGCCGGCGTTCTCGACCAGCACCGCAACCACGACGCGCGGCGCTTGTGCCGGGGCGAATGCGACGAACCACGAGTGCGGCGGCCCGTGCGGATTGGTCGCCGTCCCGGTCTTGCCCGCGACCGTGACGCCGGGCAAGGCAGCCACGGTGCCGGTGCCGTGTTGCACGACGGCGATCATCAGATCGCGGACCTCGCTGGCCGCCTCGCTGCCGAGCGGGTCGGCGAGTTGTTCGGGCGAGGTCGCGAGGCTGGTCTCGCTGCCGGCGATGCTGCGCACCAGATAGGGCCGCGGCGTACGGCCGCCATCGGCGATCGTCGCTGCGACGAGCGCCATCCGGATCGGCGTGACCAACAGCGATGCTTGCCCGAAGCCCAGCTGCGCCAGCACCGACGGCGTGACCTCGGCCCGGGCCGGCAACTGGTCGCGGGCGACCGGCAGATCGAAGTCCGTCGGCCGGCCCAAGCCCCAGGCCGACGCGTACTGGAACCAGCGGTCGACGCCGAGCTGGAGCGCCACGGCGGCGAAGTCCACGTTGCTCGAGAGCGCGAACGCGCCGGTGAGCGTTTGCGTGCCGGTAACTTCGTTCTGATCGTTGTGCACGACGAAATTGCCCACCGCCAAGCCGCCGGTATCGTGGAAGACGGTTTGCGGCGTGACGAGACCGGCATCGAGCGCGTCGCCGGCGGTCACGATCTTGAAGGTCGAGCCGGGCGGATACAAACCGCTCGTCGTGCGATCGAGCAAGGGCGCGGAACTCTCGGCGATCAGCGCCGGCCAATCGCGATCGAGCACGTTCGGATCGAACGCCGGCGTCGAAGCGAGCGCCAGAATCGCGCCGCTGCGCGGATCCATCACGATGCCCGCCGCTCGCGAGCGCAGCGCGAGCTCGGCGGCCAACTCGCGCTGCACGCCGAGGTCGAGGGTGGTGACGACCTCCGCCCCGCGCGCCGCGCTGCGTCCGCCGCTCAGCAAGCTCGAGATCTCGCTCCAGGCGCCGGCATCCGCGGTTTGCGCCGTCAGCACGCGATCGAACGCGTCCTCGAGCCCGGCCGTGCCGTAACGCGGTGACGCGTAGCCGATCACGTGCGCGGTGATGCTGCCCAGGGGGTACACGCGCCGGCCGTCGCGCGTGATCGCCAGCGGCGTCCCGTCGCGCGCCACGATCGTGCCGCGACCCGCCGCGATATCGGCCCGCCGCGGGTTGCGCGAATCCGCGTCGAGCCGCGGCGCGTCGAGCAGCGCGATCTGCAACTGCCGCAACGCCAGCAACGCGAACAAGACCAGGAACAGCGTTCGCAGCCGGCCGATCGCACGATCCGTCAGGATTCGGCTCCGCTCGCGTTCCGCTCGCGCAAGACCGTGAAGCCACCCTGCGTTTGGACGGCCAAGTGGGCGCGCGCCGGGTCGGCGGCGATCACTTCGTTGATGATCCGCTGAGCCAGGGCCGCGTCGATGCCGTCGAGCGCCAGGATCGCGTCGACGCCGACGTCTTCGAGCAGCGGATGCGCCACGTACTTGCAGTTGGGCAGCGTGGCGAAGTGGCGCTCTTCGTACGGTTCGGTTCGCCACGGACCGCGTTTCCCGAAGACGGTGGCGTGGTAATCCCACGCGCACAGCCGGCGTTCGTTCCAGACGAAGTCGTCGCGCACGCACGAGCGCCGGCAAATCGCGCATTGGATCAGCGTTTCGGCGGGGTGCGCGAACGCCTCGAGCAGATCTTCGGGCAGGTCGTCGGGATTGACCAGCGTGCCTTCGGTCAACTCGCTCGGCACCGGCGCGCTCCAGCCGATGCGGGCCAGCATGTCGAGATCGCGCGCCGACGACACGAACGCGCGCTCGTCGTCGGGCGCGAACGTCGTGTCGCCCCACGCCGCGAGGTTGTCGGCGGCAACGTTCACGCGTTGCCAATTCTCACCCAGCACGACGCCGATCGGCGTCCAGGCCAACGGCACGAGCCAGGCCGTGATCTGACGGTTCTCCGGGACGAGGCTCGAGGTGAACGCCAACGTGTTGGCGTTCCCGCCCAGCACGAACGCGTAAGGTTCGGCCGCGCCGGTTACGGATTCCATCAACGTGCTCCGATCGCGTCGCGATGCAGCGCTTGGTATTCTTGCAGCGAACGCGGCGGCCCGGGCTCCGACGCCAACGCGGTCGCGAGCGCCGCCGCCGTGTCGAGGCTCGTCAAACACGCGATCGACGCTTCGACCGCCGCGCGGCGAATGCGGAAGTTGTCGGTCGAACCGCGCCGCGCGCCGCCGGCATTGTTGATCACGAGATCGACGCTCCGTTTGCTGATCGCGTCGAGCACGTTGGGCGAACCGTCGGCGATGGCGTTGATCGTTTCCGCCGCGATGCCGTGCTGCGCGAGCAGGTCGTGCGTGCCGCGCGTCGCGACCAGCGTGAAGCCCAGGTCGACGAAGCGCCGCAGGATCGCGACCGACTCCGGCTTCTCCTCATCGGTGATCGAAACGAGCACGCGGCCGCCTTCACTCGGCAACCGGATTCCGGCGCCCAGAAACCCTTTGAGCAGCGCGCCGGCGTAGGTCTCGTCGATGCCGAGGACTTCGCCCGTCGACTTCATCTCGGGCCCGAGGATCGTTTCGACGCCGCGCATCTTGGCAAACGAAAACACCGGCACTTTGACGACCGTGTAGGCCGGGCGGGGGCGCAATCCGCAGCCCCACGGCATGTCGCGCAGCCTCTCGCCGAGCGCGATGCGCGTCGCCGCCGCCACCAAGTTGATGCCGGTCGCTTTCGAGATGATCGGCACGGTGCGGCTGGCGCGCGGGTTGGCTTCGAGAATGTAGAGCGCGCCGGCGTGGATCACGAACTGGATGTTGATCAGCCCGCGGATGCCGAGCTCGCGCGCGATCGCGGTGGTGACCTCGACGATGCGCGTTTCCATCTCCGGACTGACCGTTTGCGTCGGAAACACCGAGATCGAGTCGCCGGAGTGCACGCCGGCACGTTCGACGTGTTCGAAGATCCCGGGGATGAGGATGTCCTCGCCGTCGAACGCCGCGTCGACCTCGACCTCGAGACCGCGCAGATACTTGTCGACCAAGAGCGGCGCGCCCGGCGTGATGGGCGGCGCGCTCTCGACGTAGCCGGCGAGCTGCGCCTCGTTGTGGACGATCTCCATCCCGCGTCCGCCCAGCACGTAGGACGGGCGCACGATCACCGGAAAGCCCAGCTCGCGCGCGATGGCGCGCGCTTCACGGAACGTCTTCGCCGCCCGGCCCTGCGGCCGCGCGACGCCCAAACGCTCGAGCGCCGCGTCGAACTTCTCGCGGTCCTCGGCCAAATCGAGCGAACGCTGATCGCTGCCGATGATCTTCACATTGCGCCGTGCGAGCTCGTCGGCCAAATTGATCGCGGTTTGGCCGCCGAAGGCGAGCATGACGCCCTCGGCGCCGGTGCTGAGGTACGCCGATTCCACCTCATCCGCACCCGGCGGTTCAAACACCAGAATATCCGAGACGTCAAAGTCGGTCGACACCGTTTCCGGATTGTTGTTGACGACGACGGCCGAACGCCCGGCATCGCGCAGCGCCCACGCCGCGTGCACGCACGAGTAATCGAACTCGATTCCCTGACCGATGCGGATCGGACCGCTGCCCACGACCACGACCGCCGACTTCGGCGGCTTGCGCATCTCGTCGGTCTCGCCGCGCGAGAGATAGTAGTACGGCGAGCGCGCCGGAAACTCGGCCGCCGCCGTGTCGACCATTCGGAACCGGCCGCGATCGTTGACGCTCTTGAACTCGCCGCCGAAGAGCGAGTTGATCCCGCGTGTCGAGTAACCCGCTTCGATCGCGAGCTTGATCAGCGCCGGCGGCGGATACATCATCGGCTGACCCGGCTTGCTCTTGAAGACGCGCAGCTCGTTCTCGAGCGCCACCAGCTCTTCGAGCTCCCACAGCCAGAAGCGGTCGATCGCCGAGCGCGCGTGGATATCGTCGATGCTGCGATCGCGCCGCAGCAGTTCGCAGATCGCGAACAGCCGGTCGTGGGTCGGCTCGTCAACCGCCCGCCACAACTCTTCGTCGCTCCATTCGGCGAACGCCCCGCCGGTCAGCGTCTCGAACTTGAGATCGAGCCCGCGAATCGCCTTCATCAGCGCGGCCGCAAAAGTGCGCCCGATGCCCATCGCTTCGCCGGTCGACTTCATCTGCGTGCCGAGACGGAAATCGGCCAGCGGAAACTTGTCGAACGGCCAGCGCGGAAACTTCACCACGCAATAGTCGAGCGTCGGCTCGTAGGCCGCCTTGGTGATGCCGGTGACGGGATTGGGGATCTCGTCGAGCGTGTGGCCGAGCGCGATCTTGGTCGCGATCTTGGCGATCGGATACCCGGTCGCTTTCGAAGCCAGCGCCGACGAACGCGAGACGCGCGGGTTGACCTCGATGATCTGGTATTCGCGCCGGTCGGGATGCAGCGCGAACTGGATGTTGCAGCCGCCCTGCACGTTGAGCGCGCGAATGACGTTGATGCTGGCCGTGCGCAGCATCTGGTAGTCGAGGTCGCTCAGCGTCTGCGACGGCGCGACGACGATCGAGTCGCCGGTGTGCACGCCGACCGGATCGATGTTTTCCATGTTGCAGACGACGATGCAGTTGTTGGCCCGGTCGCGCAGGACTTCGTACTCGATCTCTTTCCAACCGAGCAGCGACGTCTCGACCAGCGCTTGATTGATGATGGACGCGGCGAGACCGGTCGCCAGCGTCGCGCGCAGCTCGGCCTCGTTGTGCACGAGACCGCCGCCGGTTCCGCCCAGCGTGTACGCCGGCCGCACGATCAGCGGGTAGTCGTGCTCGGCCGCGAACGCGACGCCGGACTCGACGTCGGTGACGACGACGCTCGGCGGAACCGGCTCGCCGATCTCGATCATCTTGGTCTTGAAGCGCTCGCGGTCTTCGGCCAGCTGGATCGTTTCCAGCGGCGTGCCGAGCAGCTCGACCGCATAGCGTTCCAGCACGCCCGCGGCGGCCAGTTCGACCGCCATGTTCAGCCCGGTCTGTCCGCCCAGCGTCGGCAGCAACGCGTCCGGCCGTTCGCGCGCGATGATCGCCTCGATCGATTTCACCGTCAGCGGCTCGAGGTACACGGCGTCCGCGATCTCGGGATCGGTCATGATCGTGGCCGGGTTCGAGTTGACCAGGACGACCCGGTGGCCTTCTTCGCGG
>Ga0181536_10004933_pt1 | contig 13912 bp, 17 predicted proteins | sample PEATcosm2014_Bin_41_FD_121105 | JGI IMG/M metagenome (GOLD analysis project Ga0181536, IMG submission 121105) | Peatland microbial communities from MTU Mesocosm Facility, Houghton, MI, USA - PEATcosm2014_Bin17_60_metaG | ecosystem: Environmental > Terrestrial > Soil > Wetlands > Peat | place...
GAGTGCGACTCACTACAACGTTAGTTGGGGTTTTGCCGAGGTTCTGCCCGACCGGGTCACCATTCTGGCCGCCGACGCTCTCAAGCCCGAGGAGATCGATGTGCCCCGCGCCAACGAGCAACTGGAACGCGGCCACAAGCAGTGGAACGAAGCCGGCGACAGCGCAGACGCCTACACCGAGGCCCTCCGCGTCATCGCCGAAGCCGAAGCCAAGCTGGCCTCGGCGGCGGAAAAGCACTAATTTTTATGTAAATGAATATCAATATTATTCATGCGATCCGCAGGGTACAAGTAATATAAGCGGTTGTGGAAGTGAAAATATCCCGCTGGGCCTAAACGCCGCAAAATCAACGCGGGCTTTAGCCCCTGCGGGAAGGTTTGCTATACAGCAGAACTTATTCAGAGGTTCCTTATGTAAAGGAGAAAGTCTTGAATCAGAGTTGTCCGAATCTAAAGCTGGCTGCGAGTCATGGACAAATGGGTCAACTTCAAAGTGATGCTATACGAGACCTTGCAAGGCGGCTGGAGCGCCCTCTATCGATTCTTGAGGCCGGATGCGGGCAGGCTTGGCCGATTGATTTGACGGGCGTCGACTTTGCAATAACAGGCATCGACCTCGACCCGGACGCTCTGGCGTTGCGCTTGAACAAGGCTTGCGATCTCAATGCCGCGATCTGTGCCGATATGTGCGCTGCCGAGCTGCCCGAAGCATCGTTCGATGTTGTTTTTAGCGGCTTTGTCCTGGAACATGTGCCACGCGCCGATCTCGCGCTCGAAAACCTCGTGAAATGGTTGAAGCCCGGTGGGCTATTGATCCTGCGTTTGCCGGAGCGAATGACAGTGAAGGGGTTCTATACGCGGGTGCTGCCGCATTGGGCGCATGTGTGGTATTACCGGTATGTTTGCGGATCTCCGTTCGCCGGTCGACCGGGTTACGCGCCATACCCCACGTACTATCATCCGGTCATCGGTTGCAAGCGGCTCTTAGGTTTCCTCGCTCGCCACGGCGTGAAATGCCTGAGTTGCTACGCAGACCCTTTTAGACCCGGTTTTTCGGGTTTGAGGAACATGATAGTGAGCGGGATCGTCAGATTGACAGAGATTCTTTCCCTAGGCTATCTGAGCGCGGAATACAGCGATATCCACTATATAGCGGTAAAGAACGATCCGGCTTTAGCGCAGAATTGAAGTTGCGCAAGAAGAACATAGTAGATAAACATAAATATGTTCCATAATAGCATAAATATGCTATATTGATCTCATGCGCACCACTATCGACATTCCGGACCCCCTCTATCGCGCGATGAAGATACGCGCGGCCCGTGAAGGCACGACCGTCAAGAGCATCATTCTGGAAGGCGTAGCGTATAGGCTGCGAAGCGGACTGGGGACGGAAAACGCGGAAGGAAGGCCCAGATTCCCTGTGATTCATTCCAAGAATCCCGGTTCGCTGGAACTGGGCGAGGAAGGTGTTTACGAGTACATTCCTTTTCCCTGATGTCAATGTCTGGCTGGCGCTGGCGCATGAGATTCACCCGCATCACAGCGCGGTTCAGGCGTGGGGAGAGTCGCTCGATACCGGCGCGGTGGTCTATTTTTGCCGGTTCACGCAAATTGGACTCTTGCGCCTGCTGACCAACCGCAGCGCGATGGGCGCGGATGTGCTCACCCAAGCGGAGGCGTGGCAGGCATTTGACGCGTTGCTTGCCAATCCGGGCAATCAAATGATGGAAGAGCCGCGCGAAATCGACCCTCTTTTCAGGCAATACACCAGCCGGAATGAAGCATCGACCAAGCAGTGGGCCGACGCCTACCTGGCCGCATTTGCGCAAGCCGCGGATCTAAAGCTGGTCACCTTCGACCGGGCGCTGGCCGGGAGGACGCGCGGCTCGATTCTGCTTGGCTAGCAGTCGATCTCAGTGAACCCCCATCGGCGGATGGAAAATCAGTACAGTTTCTGTAACTCGCGCTAATACTCGCAATAGTAGGACGTGAGCACCGTGCTTTGGTTATATTGCGCGGGCAGCGCGCCGAAGGTGTCCACGCGCTGCGCGGCGCGCAGGCAGGAGCTGTCCAGCGTCTGGCTACCGCTCGATTGGTCCAGTTTCACATTGCTCACGCTGCCGTCGCGGTGAACGGTGAACTCAATATAGGCTCGCGTGCCTCTGGCGGTGCGCTGGTCTACCTCCAGCTTGTTCCAGTTGGTGGACATTTTGCGCTGGATTCCCTCGATATACCAGCCGAAGAGGCTGCCGAAGTTGCCGTTGGTGACGCTCACCGGCCCGTTGGACCCGCTCTGCGCCTGCGTGGCGCGGGGCATGAAGGAGCCGGCCTGCTCGCCATATTGCGCGCGGTTATCCGCCTCGGGCTGGTGCTGCTGGGTCTTGGGCGCGGTCTGCTGCTGCGGCTTTACCTGCTTGCCGCTGATGGGAATTGCATCTTCATCCACGGCCTGCTTTTGTTTGGGACTCGGCTCCGCGGGCGCTTGGCTGGGAGTCTCCGTGGAGAGCACATTCTGGTTGGGCGGCTGATCGGAAGGCAAGGGCAGGGCGCTGGTCACCAGATTCACCTGAATGGCTCCGCCCGATCCCTGATTGCCCCACAGGTTGTGATGAAACAGGCCGCCCAGAAGGCCATAGAGAACCAGTCCGCCCGCCAGCGCGCCGTGCAGCGCCAGCGATCCGGCAGCCGGACGGGCAATAGGCTCCGTCGAGGGCGCCAGTTCCCGCTCCAGTTGCACTCCGAATTGGCCGGGACCTTCCAGCAGACCGTTCATGCGCTCGCCTGAAACCTCTTATCAATGCCCGTTTAACCTAAATCCCCCCCGCTCCGGCTCCCTTAGTTTCCAACGGTTGGGTCACAATCGAAATGTTGGTAATGCCCGCCTGCTTCACCGCGTCCATCACGCTGGCGAAGGCCCCGAAGGGAACCCGCTCGTCGGCGCGCAGATAGATCACCTTCTTGGCCTCATCGGCGCCTGGTTTCCGCAGCTTCTTCGCCAGGTCATGAATGTTCACCGGCTGATCGCCCAAAAAAATCCGCTGATCGCGGTCGATGGTCACCACCACCCGCTGCTCGGTGATCTCCTTCACCGTGCGCGTCTTGGGCACGGCCACTTCAATCCCCGATTGCAACACCGGAGCCGTAATCATGAAGATGATCAGCAGCACCAGCACCACGTCCACCAGCGGCGTGATATTGATCTCCGCCAGCGAGCTTCGGGTCTGCCCGTTGCTACTTGTATAGGCCACTCTGCGCCTCCCGGTTGGGTTCGGTGCCGCGTTGCTGTTGCTGCGCGGGCGTTCGCACTGGAATCTCATCGAGCGAGTTCAGCAGTTCGCGGATAAAATCGTCGATGGCCGCGGCAAAGACCCTGATCCGCGCTGAGAATTGGTTGTAGGCAACATTGGCGGGAATGGCCACGGCCAACCCGGCGGCAGTGGTAATCAGCGCCTCGGAGATGCCCGGCGCAACCGCTCGCAGCGTAGCCGCGCCCGCCGTTCCCAGCCCGTGAAAGGCGTCCACAATGCCCATCACCGTGCCGAACAGGCCCACGTAGACGCTGATCGACGCGATCGTTGCCAGCCAGGTCAGCCGTCCCTCCAAGGCGGTCACGGCCTCGCTGGCAGCGGTCTGCGCCGAGCGCTCCAGCGGAACCAGATTGCGCGGCGGACCCACGCCGCCCGTCTGCTTCTTGTAGGTCTCGTACACATTGACAAAAACCGGCGCCAGCGGGCTGTGCTTGCACAGGTCGGCCATCTCTACAATCTCCTGCGCCCGCTTGGCCTTGCGGAAGCCCTGAAGAAACTGGCGGCTCTCCTGGGTGGCTTTGCCGAACGCGGAAATCTTGGCCAAGATCACGGTCCACGAGTAGATGCTGGCCGCCAGCAGCAGCGCCAGCACCGCCAGCGCCACCGGGCCGCTGTTCGAGATCATCTCCCACAGCGCGCTCTGGCCCGCGGCCGACGCCGGGACCGCGCCGCTGTCGGCCTGCAACATCAAGAGAAAAGCAGCGGAAAGAATCGGATTTCACCTCACTCTTCACGGTAACAGACGCAATAGCCCCTTCCAAGTTACAGATATGGTCCCCCCGCCTCACTCTGCGGGCCAAACGCATTACTATCGTGCTATGCTGCGCTCGGATTCCCGCTGCGCTTTTTTGCTGGAAGAAACAGGCCGGGGCTGCTAGGTCATGGCTTCAGTCCAGACCTGCCATTGTCCCGGTCGTTGAATAGGTTTCAAGGGGTTCGCCACAAATGCTCGTAGAACTGCGCGCTGAAAACTACGCCGTCATCGATCACGCCATCGCTGTCTTCGGTCCCGGCCTCAACCTGCTCACCGGCGAAACCGGTGCGGGCAAGTCCATCCTGGTCGATGCGTTGGCCTTGCTGATGGGCGGCAAAGCCTCGGTCGAAGTCGTCCGCCACGGTGCGGACAAGGCTGTGGTGGCCTGCGTCTTCGAGACCACCCACGGCGCCGAGGCCATCCTCGAAGAAAACGGCATTGACGCCGAGGGCAACGAGATCATTCTTCGCCGCGAGATTCTCTCTTCCGGCAAGGGCCGCGTCTTCGTCAACAACCAGCCCGCCACCGTGGCCGTGCTCAAGCAGCTTGCCCCGGAGCTGGCGCTGGTCCACGCCCAGAGCGAGAACCTCTCCAGCTTTGACCAGGCCCAGCAGCGCATTCTGCTGGACCGCTTCGGCGGCATCTCGACCGATGCCGTCGCCGAGGTCCACGCCCGCTGGCGCGCCGCCGCAACCAAACTCGACGACCTCCTCCAGGGCGAGCAGGACCGTCTGCGCATGGTCGATCTCTGGAGCTATCAGCGCAAGGAGATTGATGCAGCCCGCCTGGTCGTCGGCGAGGACGAAGCCCTCGAAACCGAGAAGCGCGTCCTGGCCAACGCCGAAAAGCTCTACGCCGCCGCTATGAGCGCCTTCGAGCAGCTTTACGAAGGCGGCGCGTCCGCCGAGGTAGCTCTGCGCGCCGCCCTGCGCAACGTCGAGGAGTTGGCCCGCTACGACAGCCGTTTCGTCGAGCCGGCCCAGCAGCTTGAGTCCGCCCGCGCCACCCTGGGCGACGTCAGCGCCAGCCTCCGCGACTACGCCGAAGGCATCGACGCCTCGCCCGAACGCCTTGCCGAGATCGAAGACCGCCTCGCCCTGCTCGACCGCCTCAAGCGCAAGTACGGCAAGACCATCGCCGAGGTCGTCGCCTTTGGGGAAGACGTAGCCCACAAGCTCGCCGAAGTCGAAGACCGCGACGAAATCCTCAAGGTGCTGCGCGCCGCCCTGGACGAAGCCGCAATCGCCTATCGCGCCGCCGCCGGCACCCTCAGCGCCGAACGCAAGGCCGCCGCCGCCAAGCTCTCCAAGTTAGCCGAGACCCAGATCAACTCGCTCGCCATGAAGGTGAAGTTTGAAGTGCTTGTACAGGGGTCTGAAGATCTCAAGCCGGTGAAGGGTACGGGCTTTAGCCCGTACATTAGCACCGCCAACGCATCCGTTGCTTTAGCCCCTGAGGGAAGCTCTTCGGAGACTGCCCACTGGACCGCCAACGGCTGGGATCAGGTCGAGTACCGCATCGCCACCAATCCCGGCGAACCGCTCAAGCCGCTCGACCAGATCGCCTCCGGCGGCGAAATGTCCCGCGTGATGCTGGCCCTCAAGGTCAGCGTGGAAGAAGGCGCGGCCAAGCCCAAGAAGAAGTCGCCCACCCCCCGCACCCTGGTCTTCGACGAGATCGACATCGGCATCGGAGGCCGCGCCGCCGAAGCCGTCGGCCAAAAGCTGAAATCCCTCAGCCGCGGCCAGCAGGTCTTGTGCGTCACCCACCTGCCCCAGATCGCAGCCTTCGCCGACCAGCATTTCCTGATCGACAAGCGCGAAACCGACGGCCGCACCAAAACCAAGGTCACCCTGCTCGACGACCGCGCCCGCAACCACGAAGTGGCAAGAATGCTCTCCGGCGCCACCGTCACCGAAACCAGCCTCCAGCACGCCGCGCAGATGATTGCCGGGAGCCGGTGAGGCAACCGAGGGTTTGCAATGAGCGAGATGACTCTCTTTGAAGAACGTCCAGTTCGCCGGGTTTTCCATGAACAGGAGTGGTGGTTTGTAGTCTCCGACATCATCGCGGCACTGACGGACTCGGCCAATCCGTCGGATTATCTCAAGAAACTGCGCCGCCGCGATTCTTTCCTGGCAGATGCCTTCAAAGGGGGGGGACAATTTGTCCCCCCCCTTGCGCTTGCCTTTGAAACCGAAGGGGGAATCCAGAAAATGCAATGCTGGAACGTCCCTGGAATACTGCGTTTAGTTCAATCTATTCCCTCGCCTAAAGCGGAACCGTTCAAGCGTTGGTTGGCCAAAGTGGGCCATGAACGATTGCAGGAATTATCCGATCCCGCTCTGGCGCTGGAGCGGACCAGGGAAAGCTGGCGCAAGCTGGGCCGCAGCGAAAAATGGATTACCCAGCGCATGACCGGACAGGAGACGCGCAACAAGCTGACCGACTACTGGACCTCTCACGAGGTAAAACAGGGGCAGGAGTTCGCCATCCTCACCAATATCATTCACGAAGAATGGTCTGGTATCTCGGTCAAACAGCATAAGGATATCAAAGGGCTTGAAAGCCAGAATCTTCGCGATCACATGAGCGAGGCCGAACTGATCTTCACGGCATTGGCTGAACTGTCCACTCGCCAGATCGCGGAGACGGCGGCGGCGGTGGGATTACCAGCCAACAAGAGGGCCGCAAGGACCGGCGGCGGGATTGCCCAGCGCGCCCGAGTCGAACTTGAAAGCAAGACCGGTCGAAAGGTGGTGACCGGCGAGAACTATCTGCCACCGCCCAAATCGGGGAAGGGACTCAAGGCTTGAGCCACCTGCGGTGGGGCGGACGCTCGCTGTTCGCTCGCAGGAGGTTCTTGCTTTCCCACCCTTCGCCAGAAAAAAGCGAAGGATGGGGCACACGCTCGGTTTTCGCCGGATTGAGGGTGGACCACCCGCGCCCGCAACCACGAAGTGGCAAGAATTCTCTCCGGCGCCACCGTCACCGAAACCAGCCTCCAGCACGCCGCCCAGATGATCGCCGGAAGCCGGTAGGGCAACCGATTGACACAAATCGCAAATGTAGATACAATGTAGTATATACGGAGTGCGAGTTGCGTTGGACTTGGGACCCAGAAAAGGCGAAGAAGAACCTTGAAAAGCACAAGGTCAGCTTTGAACTCGCAGAACGCGCTCTCGGCGATCCTCTGTGCATATCGGTTCCCGATCCGTACCCCGACGAGGAACGCTGGAGAACTCTGGGTTCGCCAAGCACGGATGGAGTCGTGGTTCTCTACGTAGTCCATACCTGGCCCGAGGACGAAACCGGAGCCGGAAGAATCATCAGCGCCAGAAAGGCGGAGACCCATGAGAGGCGAAATTATGAAGAGAGGTAATCCAGAGCCGCTAACGCCGGAGTTACAGGCCGAACTGTATGCTCTTGCCGCCATGCCGGAGAGCGAGATTGATAGCACAGATATGCCGCCCATCACGGATTGGAGCCATGCGGTGCGCGGGCCGTTCTATCGTCCCATCAAGCGCCCTCTCTCGTTGCGCGTGGACGCCGACATCATCGACTGGTTTCAACGCCAGGGGCAGGGCTACCAAACCCGCATGAACTCCGCTCTGCGCGAATATGTCGAACAGCACCGCGAACCACCTGCGGTGGGGCCAATTTCTTCCGCAGGGTGAGCGAACGGCATCAGTACCCACCCTTGCGCTTGAAAAAAGCGCAAGGATGGGGCACCGGCGGGGAGCCGGTTAGAAGCTCTGGTCAGTTACAAAGGTATTGCACAGTGAACTCTATCTCATGCAGCCATTTCAGGAGAAGGGGTTCTGTTCCTCCATAAGGAAACGACAACAGCATTTTTGCCGGACGGGGGGATCCCGCAATCCCATACCTCAACGCAAGGTTCATTGCGGCATTTTCTGTATCTCGATTTCGGTGGGCAAAGAAGTTCCTGCAAACCGGCAAATCGCGAAAAACCGTATAGCCTAAGGAAAAGGTGGCTTGTACGTCAGCGAGGCTTGAAGAACCAATGATGGTCATTAGCCTCAGTAAAGTGTTTGGGTCGTGCCATACGGGTTCATCCCTTCGCGACCATATTCCAGCGGTGTTCGGAGCCGCCTTAGGTTTCCAAATCTGAATTGCGAATCCAAGCGCGTCGACTATTGGAACCACCGGCGTGATAGATACGGAAAGTTTTGATGCAGTCTTCGGTAAGAGAAAACAAGATAAATAATACGCACGTGAAAAGTTTGCCCAAGATGTTAGCGCTTCGATTGCGACATTCGAGGTCATTATTTCAGCAGAAACCCCAATAGAGGACACTGAAATCCCATTCAAACGGGCCTCCAGGCGCCGCAGTCGTGCGCAGCAGGAAGCATTCAAATTGCTCAATTTCTTTGACGCTCTCATGAGAACAATTGAGGCTCAAGTGCCTTAGAAAGCCATTTGAAACGGGTAATTCGCTGGTTCAGGCGATTGGTAGTCTTGGAGCAGGCCGAGATGAATTCTCTGTACTGCTGCTGCTGATGCTCACTTGGTCGCGTCAATGCCTCGGAAAGTTCTGTTATGTTCGGCAACGCAAATTCGGTGTCTGGTTCAATCGGCACCGCTCGCTTATACGCCTCGTTTAAAACAACAAGTGGAGATTGCGCGTGCGTGATTGCGAGAAAGAGGGAATAGAAGTTATACAGTTTATTGAGAATGACCGTGTTGTGCAACTGTTCCCACGCCAGGATCAAGTCCATCGTTTTCGCAATTCTGGCCCTGACATCCTCCTCCATAGCGAACTCTTTCTCGTGTTTCTCATATAAAGCGTCGATTTTCGGCTCCGATGCGCTCTGAATGCCTTCAAAAATTGCAAGCACTAGCTCAGAAAACAGGGATGCGTCAGACATTCGGCTGAGTTGCCGCTCACTAAGCAGCCCAACAAGCTTCAAAACATCGGCATATTTCTCTGATAGCTCAACTATGAACCATTTGAACTCACCCTGAAAGACAGCGTGTCTCTTCTCCTGTGGGTTTAGGGGAACCGTATACGAGTTGATACGGCGGAATGTTTGCCTGATTTCCTCCGGCGTGGCCCCTACAAAAAGATCTGCCGTAAGTTGGTAATCCAGATACTGCTGCTGTTTGGTCTGCTCTAGAGATGAAAACTTACTGCCGGCAAATTGATTCTTTCCGCCGAGTTTAAAATTGTCATGCAGGAAGTCGTAGATCGCCTGGCTTCGCTGTTGGCCGTCGACGATTTCCTTAATTGTCTTTCTACTCGCCAGATCGGTTTTTTGGTACAGCGAAAGTTTCGGAATCGGATAGCCATTTAAGATGCTGTCTATGAGGTATGACCTGGCGGCAGGAGGCCACGCCTTATCCGAACGCTGGTATTCCCGGTTGACGATAATGGTCTTGTTTTCCATCTGTTGGCAATACTCTGCAATTGTGAAGCCTGCAATCGACACATTCATGGTAGTTTGTCCTGTCAGGGGGTTCATAGTACCGTTCACCCGCGAATGCGGTTGTTCGACCTCAAAATCCAAATTATAGGCTAATACACGACTGTCATGCGTGTAGGTGGGTTGGCGGGCACCCCAAGTCTCGCCTTTGAGATTGAGGATTCACTCTCCGAATCGCCGGGTGCCCCAGGTCTCGCCTTTGAGACCTGGGATCCGGTCCCGCCATCCCGCGTATTAACCGAATAATTCGCTGTGCGATCCAAGCCGGGCCAGCCATAGTGTAATCCAAAGCCGGCGGGTGCCCCAAGTCCCGCTTTTGGGACCTAGGATTCGATCTTCCCGGTTCCAAGTCAAGCTGTATAATAAATCTTGTATAGTCCATCCGTTTCGAGGTACGATCACAGTGATGGCCTCCAAAGACGAATCCCCGTTGTTCGCGGAACTTGACTTCGAGGGAGACTCATTGGAGGTGTTATCGGCATTTCCTCCGGCGGTGAGGCAGGCGTTGGGGTTCTCGCTCTGGCAGCTTCAAATCGGACTGGAGCCTGCTTGCCAGACGCGCAGGATGAGTTCCATCGGCGCCGGTGTCTACGAACTGAAAGAAGCCGATGAACGGACGTGGTATCGAGCCATATACCTCTCCAAAGTCGGGAACGCCATACATGTTTTGCATTGCTTTGAGAAGGATAGCCGCAAGACCGGCAGGCGAGACATTGAGCTGGCGCGACAGAGATTGAAACGAGTGAAGCAGAGAATTCAGGAGCAAAGAGCAGATGAAAAGCGCATCGGAAAATAAGCCAACACACGTCGTCAAAGGAAACATCTTCGATGCTCTGGGGTTCTCCGCCTCCGAGGCCAGCGCCTTGAAGATCAAGGCGGAGATTCTCTCCGCCATTTTGGAGCATATTCGCGCCAAGGGTTACACTCAGGCGCAACTCGTGGACCTCCTCGACGAGTATCAGCCGTCTGTGAGCAATCTGCTGAAGGGCAGAATCGCGCAGGTGAGCATTGAGAAGCTGTTGCGTTACGCGGATCGCCTGCACCTCCAGACAAGCATCGCCGTGCGCCCAGCGGAATCGAAGCCGCGCCAGTCAAAACCCCTTGACCGGCCGAATGCGCGCCCGACATCCCGGAAGTTCGCTGTCGCGGTCTAGTCAGACCGGTTGCCACAAGTCCCGCCATTGGGACCTGGAATTCGCTCTCCCCGCTTCGTTGGTCAGCCGAGAGTTCGCTGTGTGAACCAAACCGCAGCATCGGCAGGCGGATGGCGTCGGAGATCGGCAGGCCCATCTCTTCCAGCGCATCGGCTGCTCGTTCCTTGGTCTCGGCGTCGATACGGCGCGGACGTTTGTATCGGCGGCAGCGGCATGACTTGGCTTACTTCTGGTTCTGTTTGGTTTGTTTATCGGCGGCATCCTGCGCGCGGGCTTGGGCGTCGAGTCCGTGGGTCGGGTCGCGATGGAGGAACTTGCGCGAGATGTCGGGCCAGAACTCCTGGAAGATAGAGCCCACCCCGCCCTCGGCGGTCACGATAAACCCGTTGGTGAAGGTTTGGCCGATCCCGGAGTTGCCGGACGGATAGTAGAGATTGGAGATCGCGCCCGAAACGATGTTGCCGCCCACATTGGAGTAGTTCGGCTCCCACTTGCCGGTGTTGTCGTGCTTGCAGATGACGTTGGTGGCCAGCGCATAAAGCAGTCGGTGCGAGGCGGTTCCGTGGCCCAGGCGGAAGTAGCGGGGGTCCTGATGGAAGATGGCGGGCAGGATGCCGTTGCCGATCATGGTGCCATCGAAGGCGTCCAGGTAGGCCGCTCCGGATCGCTTTCCGTAGCCCTCAAGTCCCCATCCGAATCCTTTATCGTCGTCGAGGGCTTCGTGATAGCCGGCGACCAGGAAACCCGCGGCGAAGGTGACCGGATCGGTTGCGGAGCGAAAGGCCAGGCGCATCTTCTGGCCCGCGGTCAGGGAGACGGCATCGGCGCGGTAGGAGATGTTAAACGAGGGTACAACTCCCAGCACCCGCTGCTTCTCCTGCTCCTTTATCTGCTCTTCGGCCTTATCGTGCTGGCTCTTCTCGGCGACGGGCTGCTGGGCAGAGGGTTGGGAACTGGAACTGCCCTGGGCGGCTGGGTTCGGGGTTGGCGTGGGGTTCGTGGCCGGCTGCGGTGCAGGAGGCTCGGCGGAAGCGATCTCGAACTGCGGCCGTGGCGCCTCGGGTAGTTGCGCGGCGGTGACGATCGGGCCGGAGCTTGGTTCCTGCGCAAATGCGCAAGAGGGCGAGGCCATCAGAGCAATGCCAGTAAGAACTGTTGCTGAAAAAAGACAAGAACCGAAGCGCATCCATCCACCAGTCGTAGAATCCGCACCCAATTGGCCCAGTCCGCCAGGAATGGCGAATTGGCCGGGGGCTACCTTCTAGGGTAAATCACCCCTGGCGGAGTTTTCCGTTCACGTTCCGGTCCAGACTCCGCTCAAGGACAATATTTCATCGTGCATACACTTTGTTAGACGCACTGCGACGCTCCGTGGACCCGGAAAACTCTTCTGGGCAGGCGCGGCCACTATTGGACCGCTTGGCGGGTCTTGATCTCCTTGAGCAGCAGCTCGACCTTGTCTTCGCTCTCCAGGGCCTGGAAGCGGTCTTCGAGCGTCTCGGGAACCAGCACCTCGCTGGCCGCGGCGTTCTGGGCGGCTTTCAGATGGACGCGGGTCTTCATCCGGCCCAGGGCGTGCTCCTGGCCGTTGCCCACGGCCTGACGGGCCTCGGTGGCGCGGCCAACGACTTTGGCGCGGCGATGCTCGGCCACCAGCATTTCGCAGTGGGCGCGGGTCTCGTTCAGCTTCTGGGCCAGCTTTTGCAGAGCCTGGCGCAGGTTGTCGGCCTCATGCTTCTGGTCCTCGGCCTGGGCGGTAAAGCCCTCGACCAACTGGTCGTGGCTCAGGGCGCGTTCGAGGGCGGCGCGGGCCAGATCGTCGTGGCCCTTTTGCACGGCTAGCTCGGCCTTGCGCCGCCAGTCAGCCGCCTGCTCCACGTGCTCGGCGCGCTTCTTCTCCAGCAGGTGCTCGTCGGCGATGGCGATGGCCACCTGCGTCTTGACCTGGAGCAACTGGTTCTCCATGTCCAGAACGATCTGTTTCAACATCCGCTCCGGATCCTCGGCCTTCTCGATCAGGTCGTTGAGATTGGCGCGAAGCAATGTGCTAACTCTCTCCAACAGTGCCATGACTAGTCTCCTCTCTTCTCAGCATGTTCCTGTGTTAGTTGCGTTGGCGCACTCTTGGGAGTAGACGCCTTCTTGGACTTACGCGGTAAACTGGGTACATCCTTGGTCTCGAAGTACAGGGTCCAGAATGCCAATACATTCTCAAAGAGGTAACAAAGGAACCCTAAACCAAGCAATATGCTGGGTAACACGATCCACCAATTCGTAAGCATTGGATTGCCGAATTTATAGACAATGATCCCAACTTCGGCGACGAGAGCGCAGGAAAGAATAATATGCCAAGCGGCACACATCCAGCAGCGGATTTTGAATATCCCCACCTGCCTTTGGACGTTTTCGATCCTATGCAGAACGGATGGCGACTTCTGATCGGATTGCAACGCCGAGGCATCGCGGAACTCCTTGGTAAGAAGACGCATTCGGTTGGAAATGTCGCCATGTATTGAAGCCGATACGGCAACCACAGTTACTGTGCCTGCAAGAAGCGCCAACAACAACTTGAGTTCTTCGCTCATGTGTCTCCTTAGTGCGATAAGTGGGTCACCCGATTCACCGGGCGCCCCCATCCTTGCGCCTTCTCTCCGGCGCAAGGATGGGAAACCTCGAAACGCAAGCGATCGAGACCTATTTCTCCTCCGGCTTGGTCTTGATAGCCTTAACGTTGGACATAAGCTGCTTGATGTCCACGCCGCTCAACGCCTCGAACAATGCCGGCACTTGCGCCGCAATGCGGGTCATGTCGCCGGTGATCTTATGTGCGCCGGCGGCATCCTCATTGCCGGTTGACACGATGGTGATCTTGTCCACCTTTGCTAGTGGCTCGGCCATGGCGCGGACCACGTCGGCCATGTTGGTCAGCAGCTTGTCCAGCACGGCGGCCTGGTTCCACTCCTGATAGGCTTCGGCTTTAACGTGCATGGCCTTGGCTTCGGATTCGCCCTTCTGGAAGATAATGCTTGCCTCGGCTTCGCCCTGAACGCGGATGGCGGCAGCGCGGCCCTCGGCTTCGGCGGTCAAACGGTTCTTTTCCGCGGCGGCCATGTTCTCGATGCGTTGGCGCTCGATTTCGGCGCCCTTGAGCACGGTGGCGATGAGTTGCTTTTCGTTGCGCAGGATTTCAGCCTCCTGCACCTTGATCTGGCCCTCGCGCTCCACCTGCTGCACCTTCACCTGCTCGGC
>Ga0181536_10004935_pt1 | contig 13904 bp, 8 predicted proteins | sample PEATcosm2014_Bin_41_FD_121105 | JGI IMG/M metagenome (GOLD analysis project Ga0181536, IMG submission 121105) | Peatland microbial communities from MTU Mesocosm Facility, Houghton, MI, USA - PEATcosm2014_Bin17_60_metaG | ecosystem: Environmental > Terrestrial > Soil > Wetlands > Peat | place...
GACGCGAGCACGACGGCATCCTCGACAGGAAGGGGCGACACCAATCTGCCTCCCGACAAACAAACGTCACAGGTGAAACGAAGTTCCGCCATTTGAGTGCGGGTTCTCACCGCCGCTAACACACCTCACCGGCATCGAATACGACCCGATCACCGCCCGCATCGCGCGCCTCGTTCATCCCGAGGCGCGGGTGCGGTGCGAGGACTACACGCGAAGCAACCTGACCGGGCGTTTCGACCTCGTAATCGGCAACCCGCCATTCTCCGATCGGGTGGTACGCGTCGATCCCGCAACGCGCGCAGTCGGACTGCGACTGCACGACTACTTCATCGCCCGTTCGATCGCCCGCCTTCGTCCCGGCGGCCTCGCGCTGTTCGTCACCAGCACCGGAACGATGGACAAGGTCAGCACCGCGGCACGGGAACACATCGCCGCTATGGCGGATCTGGTGGGTGCCGTGCGTCTGCCCGAAGGCAGCATGCGCGCAAGCGCAGGCACCGAGGTGGTGGTCGATCTTCTGGTGTTCCAGCGACGCGCGGATGGCCAGCTTCCAGGTGGCGCGGCATGGATCGACCTCGTCCCGGTCACCTCAATGACAGTAGATGATGAAGGTGACGACGAGGGCGGCACTGGAAGCGATGAAGCCTCTGGTATCCGCGTAAACCGCTACTTCGCCGATCACCCGGGGATGGTGCTGGGCAAGCATGCGCTCACGCGCGGCATGTATGGCGCTGGCCTGAGCTACACCTGCCGACCGCATCAGGACGGCGCGGCTCTTGAGAGTTTGTTGGCTACGGCACTCGACCGGCTGCCCGCTGGCATCTTCACCGCGTCAGAAGAGGCACAGGCTGGCACTGACGAAGAGATGGTCGCGCAACCCGGAATCGCGGGCACCGCATCCGAAGGCGCCACGATCAAGGAAGGCTCCTACCTGCTCGGCACCTGCGGGAGGCTGATGCAGATCGTGGATGGCAAAGCCCAACTTGTTGCGATCAAGAATGGCAAGAGCAACGATGGCATCTTCGCCCGCAACGCCACAATCATTCGCGCCCTGTTGCCGATCCGTGACGCGGTGCGCGACGTGCTGCGTGCCCAGGCCGCCGATCAGCCCTGGATGCCAGCCCAGATCAGATTGCGCATCGCTTACAGCGGCTTCGTTCGAAACTTCGGACCGATCAACCACACGGTTATCTCGATTACGACCGATCCGGAAACCGGCGAAGAGCGGGAGACACATCGCCGTCTGAATCTCGCGCCCTTCGCGGACGACCCTGATTGCTGGCTGGTCGCCAGCATCGAGGATTACGACCTCGAAAGCGGCCTCGCCCGCATGGGACCGATCTTCCGCGAGCGGGTCATCGCCCCACCTGCCGCACCATTGATCGCGACCGCGGCCGACGCGCTCGCCGTTACCCTTAATGAGATCGGCCGCGTCGATATCGATCATCTGGCCGAACTGCTCGACTGCGATCCCGAGACTGTGCTCGCGCATCTTGGCGAGACGGTGTTTCGCGATCCTCGCACTGAAAGCTGGGAAACGGATGATGCTTACCTCTCCGGTTCCGTCAGGACCAAACTGGCAATCGCCGAAGCGGCGGTCGAGCGCGACCCGCAATATGCGCGCAACGTGATCGCGCTGCGGGAAGTGCAACCCGAAGACCTCCGGCCCTCGGACATCACCGCACGGCTCGGCGCACCGTGGATACCAGGCGACGATATAGAAGCATTCGCCGCCGAGGTGATAGGCACCGAAACGCGGGTGAGCCACACCGTCGAGATTGCTTCATGGTCCGTGGATACCGCGCCATTCGCAAACACCGCCGCCGGCACCTCCGAATGGGGCACCGCGCGGCGGAACGCCGGTTGGCTGCTGCATGACGCGATGAACAATGCCACGCCCCAGATCTTCGATACGATCGTCGAAGACGGGGCGGAGAAGCGCGTCCTCAACAGCGAGGCAACCGAGGCCGCCAAGGAGAAGCTGGCGCGGATCAAGGAAGCCTTCGCGAACTGGATATGGACCGATGCGGACCGCACCGACCGGCTTGCCCGCATCTACAACGACCGTTTCAACAATTTGGTGCCGCGCCGGTTCGACGGGCGGCACCTGACCCTGCCCGGCGCGAGCCAGATCATCCGTCTTTACGACCACCAAAAACGGGTCATCTGGCGCATCGTGGCAAGCGGCTCGACCTACATCGCCCATACCGTCGGCGCCGGGAAATCCTACGCCATCGCCGGTGCGATCATGGAACAGAAGCGGCTTGGCCTGATCAACAAGGCGATGCTGGTCGTGCCCGGCCACTGCCTCGCCCAGGTCTCGCGAGAATTCCTGCAACTCTATCCGTCGGCCCGCATTCTGGTCGCCGACGAGACCAACTTCGTGAAGGCGAAGCGGTCGCGGTTTCTCGCCCGCGCGGCGACAGCGAACTGGGACGCCGTGATTATCACCCACGCGGCCTTCCGCTTCATTCCGGTGCCAACCGGCTTCGAACGCGATATGATCCAGGAGCAGATTGCATCTTGCGAAGCCATCGCGCTCGCCGCCGATGACGGCGACCGGATCACCCGCAAGCGTCTTGAAGCCATGAAGGAGAAACTGGCCGAGAAGCTGGCGGCACTGAAAGGCCGCCGCGACGATATGGTGACGCTGGAAGAGATCGGCATCGATCAGATCATCGTCGATGAGGCGCAGGAATTCCGGAAGCTCACCTTCGCCACCAATCAGGTGAATCTGAAGGGCGTCGATCCGGACGGATCGCAACGCGCATGGGACCTGTTCGTGAAAGCGCGTTACCTTGAGCGCAAACGGCCCGGCCGCGCGCTGATCCAGGCCTCAGGTACGCCGATCACCAACACGCTTGGCGAGATGTATACGCTGTTGCGCTACCAGACGCCGGAGGCGCTGCGTGAACGCGGTGTGCATGAGTTCGATGCCTGGGCATCAGCGTTTGGCGATACCAGCACCGAGTTGGAGTTGCAGCCGAGCGGCGCTTACAAGCCGGTGACGCGCTTCGCCGCGTTCATCAACGTCGCCGATCTGATGATGATGTTCCGCTCGATCGCGGATGTGGTGCAGAAGACGGATTTACGCGACCTGTTGACCTTGCCGCGCATCCGGGGCGGGCAACGTCATCTGGTCACGGCCGAAGCGAGCCCGGCTTTCAAGGATTATCAGAAGCACCTCGCACGGCGGATCGAGGCGATCGAAGCCCGCACCGGCCGGGTGCAGAAAGGCGACGACATTCTTCTCTCCGTCATCACCGACGGACGGCACGCCGCGATCGATATGCGGTTGGTTCGTTCCGCGAGCGGCGACGAACCGGCGAACAAGCTCAACAAGTTGATCGGCAAAGTGCATCGCATCTGGAGCGAGACGGCGGAGCAAAGCTATCTCCGGCCCGACGGAACGCCGTATCCGATTCCTGGCGCGGGACAGATGATCTTCTCCGACCTCGGCACGATCAATGTCGAGGCCACGCGCGGCTTTTCAGCATACCGCTGGATCAGACAAGATTTGATCGCCCGTGGCGTTCCCGCCGGACAGATCGCGTTCATGCAGGACTATAAGAAATCTGCGAACAAACAGCGGTTGTTCGCGGACTTCCGGGCGGGGCGTGTCCGCGTGCTGATCGGCTCGTCGGAGACAATGGGCACCGGCGTCAACGTGCAGCAGCGGCTGAAGGCTCTGCATCATCTGGATGTGCCGTGGTTGCCCAGCCAGATCGAGCAACGCGAAGGCCGCATCGAGCGGCAAGGCAATCAGCACGAGGAAATCGAGATTTACGCCTACGCAACGCTCGGCTCGATGGATGCGACGATGTGGCAGAACAACGAGCGCAAGGCGCGGTTTATCGAGGCGGCGCTGTCCGGCGATCGGACGATCCGCCGCCTGGAAGATGAAGGCGGTCAGGCCAATCAGTTCGCGATGGCCAAGGCCATTGCATCCGGCGACAGCCGTCTGATGCGAAAGGCGGGGTTGGAGAGCGAGATCGCCCGGTTACAACGCCAGCGCGCGGCGCATATGGACGACCAGCACGCGATCCGACGGCAGATCCGTGATGCGACGCGAGACCAGGCGCACGCCGAAGCGCGGGTGAGGGCGATCACCGCCGACCTCGCGCGGCGGACACCGACCCGTGGCGATCAGTTCGTCATGGAAGTCGAGGGACGGACGATCACCGAGCGCAGGACCGCAGGCGGTTCGCTGCTGACCAAGGTTCGTCTCGCTTTGCGCGAACGCACCCGCCGCACCTGGACCGTTGGCCGTATTGGCAGCTTCGACCTCACATGCGACATCCGTCCAGGCGGTCGCGACGATCGGCCGGAGCCGCATCTGGTGTTGGAGCGGACGGAAATCGCGCAGGCAATCGATATTGATGCCGAGACGACGGCGGTCGGGATCATCGCCCGGCTGGAACACGCCCTCGACAGAATGGAAGCCGAACGCGACGAGCATCGCCGTCGCGGCGCCGAAGCGAAGGCCCGGCTCGCCGGGTATGGGCCGCGCCTTGGCGAGATATTTCCGCTGCAAAGCGAACTCAACGATAGGCATGCCCAGCTTGCCGATATTGAGGCCGACCTCGCCGGCACTGAGGGTCAAGCCATCGACGAGGATATAAGTGAAGTGGCAGCTTGAGTGTCGCTTTCCGACCCGAAGCAGATCCTCAAATTGCCGAGGATGTTGCGCGGGGCCCACACCAGCGCGATAATCGCTGCCTAATCGGTGGTGATGCTGTAAAGATCCCAGGTGTCTTCCTGTTGATTCGCTATGAAGTAGCATATCTGAATGGCGTAGAGCGCATGACGGACGAAAAAGAGCCGGTCGAAATCAACTGGCCGGAAGATATGAGCAAGGAGAAGCGTGAAGAGTTGCGCGGCCTACTTACCGCGTACGATGCCGCGCTGGCGGAGTTCGACAACGACCATAAGGTCATTTTTCCGTCGGACGCCGAGCGCAACCGCCTCTTCTTCGGATTTCTTAAGCGCTGGGGTAAGGCGTGGTCCAAGCGCGGCCCCTGCATGCATGAGGGTTGCACGAAGACGAGCATTGCCCGCTCGCACACCATATCGCTGGGCGCGTCGATCAGGCTGATCGCGGAGAACGGTCACGTCCTGACGCCGGTGTTTGGTGACAACGGTCTTGATCTCGTGCCCATCGGTGTACGCGAGGCGTCGACCTTCCCCGGCTTCTGCGAGGAGCATGAGGCGCAGTTCGCGGCGTTCGAAGCGAAGAAGACGATGACAGAGCCGGAGCATTTCCGTTTGCAGGCTTTCCGCACGATCTGTCGCGAAATCTACACCAAGTTGCACCAGCGACAGAAAGGGGAGGCGATGCTTGCCCAATACCAGCGGGTGCGCGAGGAGTTCGTCATCGGCCGCATAAAGCAGGCGCACACGGGCACTACCGCGCTCGATGTTTTGGGTCTGCGTTTTGAGAATGACCCGCTAGAGACGAAGCTCGTGGAGATGCTGGATGATATCAAGATTGATCTTCCCGAGTTGCAGGGGCTTTACCGGGATATCCTCGACGATCTCCGGAACGACGGTGAGAAGATCGCGATGATCGTCGCCAATTTCGACATGCAGCTTGCCGTTTGCCTGTCGGGGCTCGGCGTTCTCAACTACATGGATCAGGGCATGCGCAAACGCGGTCTTTGCTTCCTTGCGATCATTCCGGAGGTCGGGCAGACGAAAATCATGCTTGGCGCAGTCGCCGAGCATAAAGATGCCGTCCGGCTACACCTTGGGGACGAAAGTGCACCGGCGATACTTGAGACGCTGGAGAGCTGGATGATTCATGGCAGCGATCACTGGTTTATGACGCCGTCGGCTTGGGCGGGAATTCCGCATGCGCGCCAGCAGGCGATCTGCGACCGCATCCTGGAGCCTCTGTCTCTAGCAGATCGTGCCCCTTTCTCGGTCCTTGATGGGACACGGCGGCGTATCGTGAGTTTCATCGAAAGCCAGTTCACGAGCGGTGTGATCCCAGCAGGGGAGATCACCCGCGTGCGGGAAATCCTAGCATATGAAAAGGCGAAGCTCGACTACGTGCCTCCGGTCGGCGAGGCTGTGTAGAATTTCGTGTGCGGTGACGTGCGCGTTTCAGCTCCGTCGGAGATTGGTGAAAACAGCCCCCTGGTTAACGGTGGCAACCGGCAGCATTAAGGATGTGATGCGTATGCGCTTGCTAGATCGCTGGCCAAGCCTAGCCGAGGTTGGAACCCTCATCTCCCGTCCTGAAATGCGGCTTGACGCATGCGATTGGGAGGCTCCAATCGTGACTGGGCGTGGCCAGATTCATGTCATGTCGCCAGCAACGTCCAGTACATCGTGCGTGGGGTTCCCGACGACATCGACCATACCCTGCGCTGCCTTAACCGGCAGCGCGAGAACCCGTACGATGGACTTAGGCGGTTTCGGCTCAACATTGCGAACAACGAGGGCAACAAAATCAACGGATGCTGGACAATACCAAAGGTTGATTTGCGCGACCGATCTTTCAGTTTCGTAACCGTCCGACCCGAAATCCGCGAGCTTACTGCGCCGGAACACACTTTACGACCGCCTTCGCAGCCGTTCTTGAAAAGCGCGATAGGCGTGCTTCTCATCGGTCGCGAGAATCTGAGGTCGGCTCGCAACGATTTTGGCAAGTTCGTCCGTAACTGCATCGAATAGGCTTGCGAGCAAAACGTCGCCGATCGACCGCGTCTCTGCAACATCCTCGAGTAGTCCAGACACCTCACCATGAACGAGTTTGTTTCGGCCTTCCTGATACACCTTCGTCACGGCGTCCGCGATGCTTAGCGATCCTGGCGGCGTCGGCTCCCCTTTGGGATTAAGCGCCGCTTCTGCGAATTTGGTCATGGCGACCGCCTTACCTCCGGCCCCTGACAGAACATCGGCTGCGCAGCCGTAGTTCACGACCGCCATAAAATCGGATGCCTCACGTCGTGCCTCCCCGAACCAATACAACGCGTTTGCCCATCTCTCGACGAGATGAGGCGCTCGCCCGGCCTGGCGACCTTGCACATAGACCTCCAGCACGCGGCCTGCGGCATCCAGGAAAGGGCGCTCGGCCGCCATCTTCGCGGCGAGCGCACCGGGCTTGGAACCAAGGCCGGCCATTTGCACGCTTGATCCGCGCAGAAATGCACCATTGATTGAGGTCGCCAGCCGATCCTCCGCGAACAGGTGCTGGCGCCCAGCTTTTGTGAAGTGCCGAGCATCCTCCACCTGAAAACGCAGCCCGATCGCGTCGATGGCGAGACCCGCGAAAATAGAGGCCTTGAAATGCGACTGGCTGAGCTCGTGGCCGGTCATTCTGATCGTTGCGACCCAAGCAAAGCCTCGCAACGAACTGAGCACACTCCAGGCGTTGTAGAGGTTGCGGGCGCTTCCTCGCGCGAGTGCCTGCCGGCGAAGGTCCTCTATATGCTGTGCTCCTGTCTCGACTTGTTCGATATGAGCGCGCTCGACGGAGTCCGTGACGAAACAATCAATCCAGTCGGCCCGCGGCCGGAACTCAACAGGTCCGACTGAGAACGCTGGGACCCGCTGATCACTGTGGAACAGATCACACGGGATGTGCCGATCGACGTCCGGCCGCGCCTGATCGGCCAGTCGCTTCAGGTTATCAACATAATCAGCGGCCAGCGCAACGTAGAAGTCGTCATCGACCAGAGCAGTCTTCATGTCCTCGACGTCTTTGGGCAGATGGGTGGGACTATTGAGAATCGTCTTACCGATCGCTGTAAACGAAAGCTGGTTGAACTTCTCGCGAATGATCGTTTGACGGAAGTCTTCCCGCGCCCGCCAAGTCTGTTGAGTGAGTTCGTGCGCGGCATCAACGCCAGTCTGCGTCACGCGATACTGGCGCCCTGGCGAGACGGGAATGGCGAGCGGGACCAGAGGAGAAGGGCTCAACGCCCACCAGTCCTTGAACGGCATCGTGGCAGTTTGGATCGCGTCCTCGACCACAGTCTCGAGTAGCTTTTCGGCAGGCCTTTTAGGCGAACTTTTTCGTCCGCTGAGTTTGTTACTACGCGCCATCTTCTACTCCTAACTAAGTGGCGATACGCTGCCTTGATCGCGCTGTACTCCCCGCTACCGGTAGCCGCTCGCGCGGGATTATCCGCCTCCGGGGTTTCCGTCCACTTTCGCGTGCGTGGGGTAGTTGTGTTCCACACGCCATCCCTAGGTTCGAAACCGGCTGTCGCGCATCAAACGTGATGGCCTGCTTGTAGGCTGTTCGCCAATGTCCGCTCGTGGCTCACCTGACCGCTGGTACTTCGGGCGTGAGGTCCGGAATCCACTCTTTGCTGATATTTGAACGACACATCAGGCAAAGCAAAGGATGTTCCGGCCGTGCCGCAATTCCATGCTTTCCATGCCTTGGGGCCGCCGGAAAAACCCGGCGCCAGCGGCGTGAACATAGGGGAAATGAAGAGAATACAAAAGCTATGAATTAGCTCCCGCATCACCGTCCGTCGCCGCAAGGGTGTGTCGCGCTTTGCGCTCCCGTGCTGCGCACGCCCTTGCCCCGCCGGGCCGGGATGCAGGGCGTGGAGGGGGTCTTCCCAAAATACAGGGAGGATGAAACCCCAACCAACAGGAGCCAATCATGGCCGAACTTCGCAGCGTCGATCCGCGTACTCTCCAATTCAATCCGAACAATCCCCGTCGCACACCGGCACCGCCCGCGATGGACGAACAGTTGCTCGCCTCGATCAAGGCGGTAGGCATCATTCAGCCGCCTTGCGTGACCGCGCAGGACGATGGGTTGATGATCGTCGTCGGCAACCGCCGCGTGAAGGCTGCGATCAAAGCCGACCTACCTTTGATCGACGTGCTGGTTTGCGATGCCGACGAGGCCGCAGACGCCATGCGGGCGGTCGCCGAAAACCTGATCCGCGCCTCGATGTCGAGCGTGGACATCTGGCGCGCGATCGAACGGCTCGAAGCCCAGGGCTGGAACGAGCAGGCCATCGGCGACGCGCTCGCGTTGCCGGTCCGCACCGTCCGCCGCCTCAAGCTGCTGGCGCATCTGCATCCCGCGATGCTCGACGTGATGGCGCTCGGCAACATGCCGAACGAAGACCAGTTGCGCACGATTGCCGCCGCCTCGCCCGAGGAACAGGCGCAGGTCTGGAAGAAGCACAAGCCGAAGAAGGGCCAGACCGACGTTGCCTGGTACGAGGTCGCCCGTGCCCTCGCCAAACGCCGCATGCCCGCCTCGGCCGCCAATTTCGACGACGATCTGGCGAAGGCGTACGGCGTCGAGTGGGAGGAGGACCTGTTCGCGCCGCCCGGCGAGGACAGCCGCACCACCACGAACGTGGAAGGCTTCTTCGGCGCCCAGCAGGAGTGGCTTCAGAACAACCTGCCGGTGCGCGGCACGCTTCTGCCGGTTGACGAATACGGAAGCTGCCAACTGCCGAAGAAGGCCGAACGCGTCTGGGGCAAGCCGGGCAAGACCGATCTGATCGGCCACTATATCGACGTGCGCACGGGCGAGGTGCAAACGGTCACTTATCGGCTGTCCGACCCGAAGAAGTCCGGCAAGGCGGCAAAAGGCGCGACTGGTTCGGCGAATGGCGCCGACGATGAAGACGCGCCGATCGTGAGGACCCGACCGGATGTGACCCAGAAAGGCGTCGCCATGATCGGCGATTTGCGCACCGACGCGTTGCATCAGGCGCTCGCCGATATGCCGATCGAGGACGATACTTTGTTCGGTATGCTGATCCTCGCTTTCGGCGGCGACAACGTCACCGTCGATAGCGGCAGTGATCTGCGTGGAGACGGCCGTCAGGCGATTTGCCGCACGCTCACCGAAGGTGGCGTGCTGACGGCCGACCATGATCTGCTGCGCCATGCCGCGCGGCAATTGCTGATCGGCGTGCTGTCCTGCCGGGAGAACCGCTCGCAAAGCGGGACTTTCGCCCGGATAGCGGGCGAGGCGATCGGTGCCTCGCACAGATTGCCGAACATGGCGACGGAAGAATTCCTGTCGTGCCTGTCACGCGGCGCGCTGGAGACCGTCGCCAAGGCTGAGGGCGTCAACATCGCTCCCCGCGCGAAGGACACGCGGGCTCGCATGGTCACGCGTTTCAAGGATGGCACGTTCGTCTATCCGGCCGCGCTCTTCCAACTGACCCCGGAGGAGCAGGCTGCGGCAGCGGAACCTCGACGCAGCCCTGCCGGTGCCGGCTGGGTGGGACCAATGACTGACGAGGACGGTGAAGATGAAGGCACCGTCGTACATGAGGGCGCTGTCGAAGACGGCGCCGGTTTCGACGACGAAGCGGCGGTGCGTGAAGCCGCCTGACCCGTCAAAGCATCCGCCCGGCCATCGTGCCGGGGGGATGCGCTTTTTCCCGAGGATATCGTCATGACCCAATTCCCTCCCGATGGCGAAGCCATGTGGAGGCCGCCGTCGAATCTGAACCGTCAGGTGCTGGATGCGAACATCGCCCGCCGCCGCGCGCGTTTGGCAGAACTCGAAGCGGAGATGCTCGCCGCCTGTGACGCGGCAGCCCTTGGTGTCCACCAACGATCGGGCCTGACCTTCGATCGTGAACGGTGGGATCGCACGACCTGGCGCCGATACGTCGCCGCCGCTATGCGGCTGGAAGCAACCTTCGGCCCACGCATGCGCCGCCTACGCCTGGAAATCCACCAACTCGAACGGCTGATGAGCTTATCGATCGCAGCCTGATAGACTCTTCGGTTTCCTGGTTTACCCCTGATGCGCGCGGACACCGCAATCGTCGCGCGGCGTCCAACACCGCAGGTCCTTGAGCCATCTACCAACGTCGATGCCGCGAGCCTCATCTTGCTCCCTGCCAGTCCGCGGTCACCGCGATCATCGTGACCCACTTATATGTATGCATCTGACGTCAGCCGTCCGGTACCAAGCCCATGGAACGGGCGGGCGAAGCACTGCAACGCAAACGATGCCGCGCAGGAAGCCCGCAAGCCTGCGTTCCGCCCCTCCTCCCATCCTCAGCGAACGCGAAAAGTTCCCCGATCATACCGACGCCAACGGTCGAGCGCGTAACAGCCAATGCGGTTCGGTATCGGCGGCGTTAAGCCGGAGCGGGCACGCACCAGTTCGGTATTGATGATTGGCCGCGCCGAATGACAGGCCGTGTGGTCGCGCGTTCAGGACTGGACCGGTCATGGACTTTCGATCTTTCCTTGCCTCACGGGGAGAGCCGGAGTGCCGTGTCAGCATCACCCCCTCGGATGCGTGCGGTTTAGGCCGGACGCCGGTCGCTTCAAGCCCCGCTTCGCCGATGGCGAAGCGCCTCCGGTTCGGACGGCACCGGGTCACTTCGTTCCCGCACCACTGCCGTCCTCAGGGCGTTCCGCTCCCGACTTTGCCCGGCCAAGGAAACCGCACCCGAGGGGGCGGACGCCGGCACAAGGTCGGCGGAACCTCCCGGGCAGAGCGAAAGGATCAAGATCATGACCCGTAAATCCACACAAACGAACGCGAAGACCGCGGCATCCGGCAACCGGTCGGAGCGCAAGTCCATCACCTTTGAACTGGTTGCCAAACTCGCCCCGCATCAGGGCCTGGCCGACAACCTCGTGCGCACCTTTGGTCTCGAACCTGTCGATTACGACACCATCCGGGATGCGACCGGGGAACACATCGCCCGCGCCGCCAAGGCATTCGGGACGGCACTGAACGAGAAGGCTCTACAGATCCACCTGCAACGGATCACCGGCGCCTTCGTCGGCTCCGCCTTCGGGGCCGCCCAGTTCTATGGCACCAAGAAGTCGGCCGCGATGGAACTCACCAGCAAGCTGCTCAACGACGATCGCGACGAAGACCGCGACGGCCCGGCCGGCTTCGAGAGCAAGGCCGAGCGCGCGCGCCTCTTCGCCGCCGAGATGGCGTTGCAGTCCTTTGCTCTGATGGCCGCCGCCGAGGGTGCGATTTTCGCCTATGCGGATATCACGGGCGAGAACTGGAAACCCTACGAAGCGCCTGCGGCACCGGCAGCCAGCGTATCTCGCAAGTCAGCCGCGACTGAAATGGCCGCTTTCGAGATGGTGGCATAACCGCCATGGGCGGGGCGGAGCCAACCGAGGTTCCGCCTCTTCCCGAAGTCGACGGGCGCGCTGTTCGTGCCGTCCGGCCGAATACCCTCTCATCAGGTCTCCGGGAACAGACTGGGGAACAGAATCTCGATGGCATCGAGCGGGAAGCGCAGAGACACAGGCCCCTTCGGCGTGTCGGAACCGAGGATGCCGTCGCTCACCAGCGAGCCGAGGAGATCGCGGGCGGTACGTTCCCTCAGCCCCGTTACCCGATCCGCGTCGCCGCGTGGCAATTCGCCGCGTTGCAAGGTTTGTTCGAGCAGCACAAAGGCTTCAGGTTTTAGATCGCGCCGCGCGGTATAAAGTTTGAGCCGTTCGATCAGCGTGTCGAGGCCAAACAAGCCGGTCATGAAGGTCACTTGGTCGAGGCAGACCTTGAGAAACCAGACGATGAATTCGTCCAGCGCCCGGCGGGACAGATTGCCGCGTCCGTCGAGATCGCCCTGTCGCGGCATGTCGGCATGATCCATCATCCGTTTGTAATCGCCCCGACTGGTCAGACCTCGCGCCAGGCCGCGCGACACCGACCACAGACCGTGAGCACCGATTCCGGCCTCCAACGCCATCGCGTGACTCATCAGACGGCTGACACGGCCGTTGCCGTCGAGGAAGGGGTGAATGTAGTTGAGGCGATGATGCGCTGCCGCCATGGCGATGATCCGCTGGCCCATACCGAGCGGAGCGAAGCGGTATTTGTGCTCGAAATAGTCCATGAACGCGGCCACCCGGCCACCTGCCGGCGGCCAGTGACGGCCGACCATGACTTCCTGATCCGACGACGAGCGGAAAGCGCCGGGAACCATGCGTACCCGGCGATGCCCGTCCCCTATCAGCAGCATCGCTTCGGGTGCGTCTTCATAGAAAGCTCGATGCAGCGACGCGATGAATTCCGCCGCCGCCGGTTCCGGCAAACTCCCCGCCCCATGGCGGCGGTCGATGTCCCGTTGAACGCGGATATGCGCACGGGCCTCGACCTGCAAATCACGACGCTCAGGCGCGGCGTCGAGTTGATCGGCGAGCGCGCGCTCGATCTCGCGCGGCGTCGTGTTGTGGCCCTCGATCAGGTTCGAATAGTAGCAGTTCATGATCCGCACGGAGTCGGCGAGTGCTGACGCCGAACGGGGATGCAGCCGCGCACCGAGATTGTTCGTCGCGGCCGACAAGGCGGCAACCAGATCGAGGATCTCTGGGCCAGCTTCGTCCGGCAGGCATGGCTCGATCCGAGCCGGTGTTTCCTCAATGGTAGTCATGCCGATCCCTGAAACTGAAAACTCCTGCAAACATAACATAGAACATCGAGGAGGCCATAGATTCTGCCGATCTTTGCGCCGATCCCCGGCCTACGATTAACTGGCTGCTTGGAAGGGATTTTTCTGACAATCCATCCATCGGACTGCCGATCATTTGAGTCCCCGCGTTGACAAACTGGTATGGCAGGCTAGTATCATTATTGGGAAATCCTCAGGCCCCGATCCAGTAGTGTTCCGGGCTGATGCTGAGAATCCGTCCAGGCATGCGGCAGTGATGCATTTCGAGCATCAAACTGCCGGACGGAGACGGGCCTTTGCCCTACTGCGAGGTCCTCTGACCTTTTGTGTCCGGGTCCCCTGGACCCTGCGGCGGTGTGCTGGAAGCGGAAAAAGCGAGCATTTTCAGGGTGATATTTTCACAACCAATGACACATACACCAAAAATTACAAAAATACCACATCTTTTCAAAATGTTATGAAGTAGCTTTCCCGTCTCATAACCTGAAGGTCACAGGTTCAAATCCTGTCCCCGCAACCAGA
>Ga0181536_10004938_pt1 | contig 13900 bp, 13 predicted proteins | sample PEATcosm2014_Bin_41_FD_121105 | JGI IMG/M metagenome (GOLD analysis project Ga0181536, IMG submission 121105) | Peatland microbial communities from MTU Mesocosm Facility, Houghton, MI, USA - PEATcosm2014_Bin17_60_metaG | ecosystem: Environmental > Terrestrial > Soil > Wetlands > Peat | place...
AGGAATTGGTTAACAGAACCTTTACGCGGCGATGGGAGCGTTCTGGTGTCGTTCGCGCGCCTGACCGTTCCGGACGGCGCCCGCCGTCCTCCTGGGCGGTGCCGTGGCGCGTTCTCTCGCGTCCGGCCCGCGCCGTTTTTTTCGCGTGGCGGGCCGATCCCCCCACGGCGCCTCAGCCGGCGTTCGCCGCCGTCACAATCCGACTCCCAACCGCCGCCGCACCCCCTCCGCCACCGCCGCGGCCCGCGGCGCCTCACTGTCCTCCAGCACCTCCAACACCACCCCAGCCAGATCGGGCACCCGCATCGCCGTCTGCCCCAGCCGCACCCAATCGTCATCCTCCGCGATCGCCGCCAGCGCGCCAACAACTTCCTTCGACGGCGCCGTGCCCAGCAGCCGCGCCAACACCGCGGCGCCCTCCCGCCGGCCCAGCCGCCCGAGGGCCAGCGCGGCGGCATGCGTTACGTTCGCATGCAGGTCGGACAGCAGATCGAGCAACGCCGCGATCACCTCCGCCCCGCCCCGGGCACACCGGCACGCTGCCTCCCGCACCCGCGGATCGTCGTCGCGCAGGAACGCGGCGACCCGGTCCGGCGGCAGCCGGCACCCCAACCCGGCCGCCGCCTCCAGCGCCACCCGCGCCCCTGGGCCTCGCACCGCCCCTGAAACGATCAGCCGCGAAACCGCCGCCTCACCGCCGAGCGAGGCCAATCCGCGCAGGGCCGCCACCTGTTCGGTGACCTCCCGGTCCAGGCCAAAACCGGCGAAGCGGCGGCACAGCGCCTCCAGCGCCGGAATGGCGTCCGGCAGCCCGCGCCGCGCCGCCTCCCGCGTCAGCGCAGGCGCCTCGTTCTGGCGTGCCCGCGGCAGCACGGCGATCAGTTCGGCGTCGGACAGGCGTGCGGGATCGAGCGGTGCCCAATCCATCGGCTCGGCCTCCGGCCCAGGCGGCGAAACCCCCGCCCCTGAAAACAGGTCGAGCTGCTCAAACGCCGACTCGTGAAGCCCCGTGGCCATACCCCCAACTCCATGCCAGAATCCCTCACCCGAGCAAGCCTCCGAGGCACCGGGCCGAGGATGTCAGCCAAAAAGATCACTATGAGAGCCCAACCTCACGAGCCGTGATAATTCGGCATCTGGCTTTTCGTAAATCAAGAGTAAGTCCGGCCGCACATGGCATTCCCGATACCCCGACCAGTCACCCGACAACGAATGATCGTGGTTGTTGGGCGGCAATGCCTGGTCGGTTGCCAGCAACTCCAGAACCGCGGTCAACCGGTCATCGATGTCCCGGTATCGTGGTATCGCCCTGATCCCGCGATAATCGCGCCTGAATGCCGTGGCCCGTTTAATCGTCCTCATGCAAATCGGCCATCAGCTCCGCCACGGTTTTGAAGGCCTTGCCGCCGCCGTTCTCCAACTCGCGCATCGCGGCGCGGGTTTCCTCATTGGGAACCTTTACATCGAACGGAAGGGCTTTTTCCTTCGCGATGCGAATCATCAACATCCGGATCGCGTCGGAGACCGAAAGCCCCATTTTCCCGAGGACCTCGGTCGCTTCCTCCTTCACTTGCCCGTCGATGCGGGCGCGGACCACGGTATCGACCGCCATGCCAAGCACTCCTGTGTAGCCGATGCTAGCTACAACTGGCCACACGCGTCAAACGTTCGCGCAACCGAGATGGCGCCGCCACCCAGGACCATGACCCGTGGCCATACCCCCAACTCCATGCCAGAATCCCTCACCCGAGCAAGCCTCCGAGGCACCCACCCATGAGCGTCATCCAGCCCGGCGGCATCGACTGCGACCTGCACCCCGCCGTGCCCAGCATCAAAGCGCTGCACCCGTATCTGGCCGACCACTGGCGCGACATCGTCATCCAGCGCGGCATCGGCGAGCTGGACTCGCTGTCCTACCCGGCCAATTCGCCGCTCACCGCCCGCCCCGACTGGCGCGCCGAGGGCAAGAAACCCGGCTCCGACCTGGATCTGCTGCGCCGGCACGCGCTCGATCCGTTCCGCACCAGCATCGCCATCGCCAACTGCCTCTACGGCGTCCAACTGCTGTTCTCCGAGGACCTGGGCGCTGGTTTCGCCAAAGCATTGAACGACTGGATGGCCGCCGAGTGGCTCGACAAAGAACCGCGGCTGCGTGCCAGCATCGTCGTCCCCGTGCAAAACCCCGAGATGGCGGTTGACGAAATCCACCGCCTCGCGCCCGACAAACGGTTCGTCCAGGTGCTGATGCTGGTGATGGGCGACATGCCGTTGGGCAAGCGGCATTACTGGCCCATCTACGCCGCCGCGGAAAAACACGGTCTGCCGATCGGCATTCACGCCGGCAGCGCCTATCGCCATCCGGTCACCCCGTTGGGCTGGCCGACCTATTACACCGAGGACTACGCGGCCCAGGCTCCGGCGTTTCAACAATGCCTGTCGAGTTTGATCTGTGAGGGTGTGTTCACCAAATACCCCGACCTGAAAGTCGTGCTGCTGGAGTCCGGCTTCACCTGGCTGCCCGCGCATCTCTGGCGCCTGACCAAATTCTGGCGCGGCTTGCGGATCGAGGTGCCGTGGCTCGACCGCGCGCCGACCGAGGTGGTGAAGTCGAACGTTCGCCTGACGATCCAACCCTGCGACGCGCCGCCGACGGAACAAATGTTCCAGAAACTGATGGAACACATGGACAGCGATGAGCTGTTGCTGTTCTCTACCGATTACCCGCACTGGCAGTTCGATGGCGAGGACGTGCTGCCGCCCGGCCTGTCGCGGGAGATGGTGCGGAAGATCATGATCGACAACCCGCGGGCGACCTACCCGCGGCTGATGGCGGGCGGTTCGAACTGACAGCGGGACGATATCACGCGCGGCGGACAGCCGGAGCAGGAGGGTTGCATGGCGAACTATGGAATCTATCGCGGCATCGTGGTGAACACGGCGGATCCGATGATGAAGGGACGGCTGCAGATCAATATCCCGTCGCAGCCGTTCGGCGGCCCCGCCTGGGCGGAAGCGTGCCGGGACTATAAGTCCACCGCCACGCCCCCGATCGGCACCCAGGTCTGGGTGATGTTCGAGGCGGGCGACCCCGCGCATCCGGTATGGATGGGCTGCGCGTCCTGATAGTGCCAACGCTGGCATTTTCGCCCGAAACGCCGCATGATCGCGGCCAACGATCCCCTGGGCCATCACCCCAGGTCTGACGGAGCCAGTCCCATGAACGTTCAGGTCACCACGCGGCCGCTGCCGGCCCCGGCCAACGCGTCGAAGCTCGCCACCGCCGACTGCGACATCCATCCGCAGCGTAGCAACGACAAAGCGCTGCACCCGTATCTGGAAAAGCGCTGGATCGAGCACATGCAAACCTTCGGCGCCCGGCCGCGGCAGGCGTATCAGAAGGGCCCGGCGTATCCGAAGGGCCAGCCCAACGCCTCGCGCCGCGACGCTTATCCGCCGGAGGGCGGCCGCCAGGGCAGTTCGCTGTCGTTCCTCCAAAAGCAACTGCTGGACCAGAACAATTGCGTGCTCGGCATCCTCAATCCGACTGGTGACAATGGCCAATCGTATCAGAACCGGGAGTTCGGCGCGGCGGTGTGCCACGCCATGAACGAATGGGTTTTGCACGAGTGGCTGGAGCCGGAACCGCGTCTCAAAGGCTCCATCGTGGTGCCGTATGAGGACGCCGACGCGGCGGTCGCCGAACTGGAGAAATACGCCGGCGACCCGCATTTCGCCCAGGTGCTGATGCTGAGCCGGACGAGCGAGCCGCCGGGACAGAAGCGGTATTGGAAGCTGTATGAAGCCGCCGCCGCGGCCGGTCTGCCGGTCGGCGTGCATGCGTTCGGCTTTGGCGGCTTTCCGGTCAGCGGCTCCGGCTGGCCGTCCTACTACATCGAGGACATGGTCGGGCACGCCCAGTCGAGCCAGGCGTTTTTGACGTCGATGGTGATCGAGGGCGTGTTCGAGCGCATCCCGAACCTGCGGCTCGTGCTGATCGAGGCCGGCTTCGCCTGGCTGCCGTCGCTGACCTGGCGGTTGGACAAGTTGTGGAACCGCCTGCGCGTGGAGACGCCGCATCTGAAACGCCTGCCCTCGGAATACATTCATGAGTCGGTCTTTTTGACCACTCAGCCAATGGAGGAACCGGCGAGGCGCGAACAGGTGCTGGACGCGATCGACTGGATCGGCTGGGACCGGCTGCTGTTCGCGACCGACTACCCGCACTGGGATTATGACGATCCCGACATGGTGCTGCCGATGCCGTTGCCGGAGCAGCAGCGCCGCGACTTCTTCCTGAACAACGCCGCGAAGCTGTACAAGCAAGGCTGACGTGACCGCGTTCCTGGCCGCCGCGCGCGGGCTGGCACCGCTGGTCGACACGTTGCGTGACCGGTTCGACCTGGAACGCACCCTGCCGGGCACCCTGGTCGACGCCATGCACGCGGCCGGTCTGTTCCGCATGTGGGTGCCGCGCGCGCTCGGCGGCGCGGAACTCGACCCGCTGAGTTTCCTGACCGTCATTGAGGAATTGGCCCGCCTCGACGGCTCGGTCGGCTGGTGCGCCGTGATTCCCGCTGGTTACGCACGGCTATCCGGCGCCCTGGATGAGGACGTCGCGCGAACGATGTTCCTGGGCTCCGGCCGCGGCCTTCTGGTCGGCACGTTGAACCCAACCGGCAAAGCGGTCGCCGCGCCGGGCGGCTACCAGGTCACCGGCCGTTGGAGCTACGGCAGTTTCATCGCGTATGGCGACTGGGTACTGGGCAACTGCATCACCGAGGACGGCGGCTTCCGCCTGTGCCTGTTTCCCAAAGCCGCCGTCGAAGTGTTTGACATTTGGCATGTCGGCGGCCTGCGCGCGACCGGCAGCAACGACTTCCAGGTCACCGATCTGTTCGTTCCTGAATCGCACACAATTCCCTTGGTTGATTTCCAGCCGCCGCCCCGCCGGCCTGGGCCGCTCTACGCGGTGCCGATGACCAGCACGTTCGTCAGTTGCATCGCCACCGTTGCCCTCGGCATCGCCCGCGCCGCGGTCGAGGCGCTGGTCGAGATCGCCGCCTCGAAAACCACCGCCGGCTCGTCCGCCGCGCTGCGCGACAAACCGCTGGCGCAGGCCGACCTGGCCCAGGCCGAGGCGCTGATTCGGTCCGGGCGGGCGTTTTTGTTCGATGAACTCGGCGCGATGTGGGCCAATACCGTGGCCGGCCGCCATGTTTCGATGCAGGAACGAGCGCGGGTGCGGCTGGCGGCGGTGCACGCGGCGCGCTGCGCGATCCAGGCGGTCGATCTGATGTATCAACTGGGTGGCGGCGCCTCGTTGTTCCAGGGCGGACGGCTGGAGCGGTGCTTCCGCGATGTCCACGCCGCCGGTCAGCATGTCGCGGTCAGTCCGCTGAGCAACCTGGAACCGATCGGCCGCGTGCTGTTCGGACTGCCGCCCGGGATGGCGCGATTCTGAAGCGCGCCCGCGCGGGCCGCCAAAATTCGCCACAATGATCCGGTGTAAGCAGCGGTGCTTTGCAAGGAGAGCCTCAATGATTCGCCTGACATTCGTTTGCGCCGCCACCGCGTTGCTGTTGAGCGCCTGTGCCTCGGACACCACGAACCCGAACGCCGCCGGCGCGGGGAGTTATGGCACCGGTGGCGCCGCGAACGCGGGCCTGATGGGCGCGGGTCGCGGTGCCCCGGGCAGCCAGGAGGACCTGACGCAATCCGCCGGCGACCGCGTCTACTTCGACACCGATCAAAGCGTCGTGACGCCCGAAGCGCGCACGACCCTGGATCGCCAGGCGCAATGGCTGCAACAGTATCCCCGGATCAGTGTCTGGGTCGCGGGCAATTGCGACGAGCGTGGCACCGAGGAATACAACCTCGCACTCGGTCAGCGCCGCGCCAATGCCGATCGCGATTACCTCGCCTCGCGCGGCATCGATGCCAGGCGGCTGCAAACCATCAGCTACGGCAAGGACCGTCCCGTCGACCCTTCTTCCAGCCAGGACGCCTGGGCGCATAACCGTAACGCGATCACATCGGTTCGCTGAGTCAGGATCCTGCGGGGGGAAACCAAAACAACCGGGATCGCCCTGGGTGCGCTGGCTTATGGCGTGTTCGCGGTGCACGACGCCGGGATCAAATGGCTGGTCGCGGATATCCCGGTCTGGCAGGTGCTGTTCTTCCGCAGCGCGACGATCCTGGTCATTTGTCTCGCGATTGGCCGCCGCGCGCTGCTGGAACGCGCCGCCGCGTCGTCCCTGAAACGCCCGTTGGCGTTGCGCGGCCTGATCAACCTCGCCGCCTGGCTGTGCTATTATTCCGCGGCGCGCGCCCTGCCGCTGGCGCAATTGCTGTGCCTGTACTTCGCCGCGCCATTGATGATCACCATCATGGCGCGGCAAATCCTGCGCGAGCATGTGACGCGGGCGCGGTGGATCTCCGTCGTCATCGGCTTCATCGGTGTTCTGTTCGCCTCCGATCCATTTGGCGTGCGCGCGTCGTTTCCCACCCTGCTGGTGCTGATCGCCGCCGCGCTGTGGGGCTACGGCATCATCCTGATGCGGCAGATCGCGCGGATGGAGCCGACCTTGCTGCAAATGCTGTCGATCAACACGGTGTTTTTCCTGTGCACCGGCATCGCCTGTCTGACGCACTGGCAGCCGTTGTCGATGCCCCAGGTCGCGCTGCTGATCGGTGTCGGCGTGATCGGCGGCCTCGCGCAATTCCTGGTGTTCGAGGCCGCGCGCATGATCCCCGCCTCCGTCATGGCCACCCTGGAATACAGCGCGCTGCCCTGGGCTTTTTTGCTCGGATACCTGATATGGCTGGATATTCCCGACGCCGCGGTGTTCGTGGGCGCGGCGGTGATCATCCTGGCCGGTGCGATCCTGCTGCGCGCCGAACGTCAATCGTAAGGCTCCAGCGGCACGGGGACACTGCGTCGTCCGTGAAACCATCCGGCGCCTGCCGCACGTTTGCCTCGCTTGTTGACGGACCATCGCCCGTGTTTCAGCCTGTGCGTGATCCACGAAAGAGAGACAAGACAAATGGCCAGCGACTACACGGTCGGCGATCTGGTCGCCGAATTCCTGACCGCCTGCGGGGTCACCACCGCGTTCGGCATCGCCTCGGTGCACAACATTCCCATGCTGGACGCCATCGGCCGCCGCAACACCATCCGCTTCATGATGGCCCGCGGCGAGTTGGGCGGCGCCCATATGGCCGACGGCTATGCCCGCGTTTCCGGCGGTCTGGGCGTGCTGTTTTCCTCCACCGGGCCAGGTGCCGCGAACACCATCGGCGGGTTGATCGAGGCGCGGTTCTCCGGCTCGCCGGTGCTGCACATCACCGGCATGACGGCGACGAAATTCGCCGATCGCGAACTGGGAACGGTGCATGATCCGATCGATCAGCTCGCCATGATGCGCTCGGTGTGCAAAGCCGCGTATCGGATTCGATCCGCGCAACAGGCTCTGGGCATTCTGACGCGCGCGGCCACCGAGGCGCTGACGGCGCCCACCGGTCCGGTCAGTGTCGAAGTGCCGATCGACCTGCAGCGGGTGAAAATCGAGCGGCCCGCGATGCTGGACAGTTTCGTGCTGCCGATCCTGCCCGGCCGCACGCCGTCCGACATCGAAATGACCGAACTCGCCGCGCGGGTGACGGCGGCGCAGCGGCCGATGCTGTGGATCGGCTCCGGCGCCCGGCACGCGAGCGCCGAGATCCATCAGCTGCTCGATCTGGGCTTCACCGTCGTCAACAGCATCAACGGCAAAGGCACGGTGCCGGAGGATCACCCGATGAGCCTCGGCGGGCTGCACGGCAACGGCATGCCCGGGGTGCAGGAATTCTACGCGACCTGCGATCTGCTGCTGGCGGTCGGGACGCGGGTGCGCGCACGGGAAACCGGCGACCTCACGGTGAAATTGCCGTCGAATATCGTGCATATCGATTGCGATCCGGCGGCCAACGGACGCACCTATCCGGACACGTATTTCGTCTGTGGCGACTCGAAGCTGACGTTGCAAGCGCTGTTGCCGCGGCTCAGTGGCCAGATGGCGATCGATCCGGGATACAAGGCGGAATTCACCGATCTGAAGCGGAAGGTGGTCGCCGACTTCCTCGGCACATTGGGCGTCTATGGCGGCTTCTGCCAACAGTTGCGCGCTGTACTGCCGAAGGACGCGATCTGGGTGCGCGACGTGACGCAGAACAACACGACCTGGGGCGATCGCGTGTTCCCGGTGTATTCGCCGCGGCAGAGCGTGTTCCCGGTTGGCGCCGGGATTGGTCAGGGATTGTCGCTGGCTCTGGGCGCCGCCGCCGCGGCGGGCGATCGGAAAACGATCTGCATGACCGGCGATGGCGGGTTCTTCCTCAATGTCGGCGAACTCTGGACCGCGGTGCAGGAGAAGCTCGATCTGGTCGTCATGGTGATGAACGACCGCGGTTACGGCGTGATCAAACGGATCCAGGACGCCACCGCACAAGGCCGGCGGTTCTTCGCCGATCTGCAAGGGCCGGACATCGGCAAGCTGGCGGCGCTGTCGGACATTCCGTACTTCAAATGCAGCAGCGCGGAAACCTTCGGTGCGACGGTGGCACAGGCGCTGGCGATCAAGGGACTGACCATGGTCGAGGTTGACATGACCGCCGTCGGCGAGTTCCCGCCGTACTATCCGTTCAATCAGCGGTTGGGCTGACCTGCCATGCGGGAACGCATCGTTAACGTTGCGACTCCGGATGGACAGATGGAAACCTTCATCACCCATCCCGAGCAGGGCGGCCCGTTCGCGGCCGTCGTTTTGTACATGGATGTCTGGGGCATTCGCGAGGAACTGTACGACATCGCCCGCCGTATCGCCACGGTCGGCTACTATTGCGCCGTCCCCGATTTGTATTACCGGCAAGGGCGGGTCCGCCACGCGTTCCGGGATGGCGACAACCGCATGATCTCGCTCGCGAAGTTGTCCGACTCCGATCGCCAGAGGGTGACCGCGCCGGGCGCGAAACTATCTGACACGATGGTGGTCGCCGATACCGGCGCGTTGTCGCGGTTCCTTGACGACGGCGAACCGGTACGACCCGGGGCCATGGGGTCGATCGGCTATTGCATGGGCGGGCGGCACGTCATGAGCGTCGCCGCCGCCTATCCGGATCATTTCCTGGCCTCGGCCGGATTGCATCCCACGTCGTTGATTTCGGACCGCCCGGACTCGCCGCACAAGGTCGCCGACCGGATGCGTGGCGAATTTTACTGCGGTTTCGCCGAGACCGATCATTACGCGCCCTTGTCGATGATCCAGGAGCTCGACGTGCTGCTGCGCGGCTGTCCGGTGCGGTTCCATCGCGAAATCCACGCCGGCGCGGTGCATGGCTATGCGTTGCCGGACCGCGACATTCACCACAAGGCCGGCGCCAATCGCGACTGGGAACTGATTTTCGCGATGTACCGGCGGCAACTCGGACCGCTTTGGAGCGCGGACCAGGCGGGCTGAACCGGCGCGGCGCATCGCGGCCGTTGCGATGTGGCTCATAATGGCAACATGCCCTGCCGGTCCCCCGGCTTGCCGCCATCCGCCGTCGCCCTGACCTCGCCATCGGCGAACCGCAACCGCAGCCGCGCGCCCGGCTTCACGCTCGCCGCCTGGGTGATCGGCACCCCCGCCGGGTCTGTAACGAGCGCATAGCCTCGCGCCAGCACCGCCAACGGCGACACCGACTCCAGCCGGGCCGCCGTGCCGTCCAAACGCGCCCGCGCCTCGCGCAACACCGCCCGCGGCACCCCTTCGGTCAGCCGGCCCAGTACCCGGCCGGCGCGTTGCTGCACCGATCCCACCGCCTGCCGCGATCCCGACAGCAATCGTTGCTCCGCCAGACCGAGGGCATGGCGGCGGATAACCACCAGATTGGGCAACGCCAACACAAGCCGGCCGCCACGATCGCGCACCCTGTCCCGCAGGGCCGACAGTAGCGCCGGCAGATCGGGCAACCGGCCGCCAAATGCCGCCAACGCCGACCGCCGCCGCTCCACCAAATTCGGCAACGCCAGCACCAGCCGGTCGCCGCGGTCGTCCAACCGTTGCCGCGCGGTGCCCAACAGCGAGGGCAAATCCGGCAACAACCGCTCCGCCCGGATCAGCCGCAACCGCCGCTCCCGCGTCACCTGCGCCAGAGCCCCCGCCAGCCGCGCCGCCTTCTGCGCCAGATCGGCGAGCAAATCGGCCCGCGCCGGGATCGCCATCTCCGCCGCCGCCGTCGGCGTGGGCGCGCGGCGGTCGGAAACGAAGTCGATCAGCGTCGTATCCGTCTCATGCCCCACCGCCGAGATCAGCGGAATCCGGCACGCGGCGGCGGCGCGCAACACGATCTCCTCGTTGAACGCCATCAGGTCTTCCAGACTGCCGCCGCCGCGCGCCACGATCAGCACATCCGGCCGCGGCACACGCCCATCCAAAGGCAGCGCGTCGAACCCGGCGATCGCGGCGGCGATTTGTTCGGCCGCGCCCTCGCCCTGCACCGCCACCGGCCACACCAGGATGTCGCGCGGAAACCGCCGCAGGATCGTGGTGCGGATGTCCTGGATCACCGCGCCGCGCTCGCTGGTCACCACGCCGATCACCCGCGGCAACAGTGGCAACGGCAGCTTGCGGTCCGCGTCGAACAACCCCTCGGCGGCGAGGCGAAGCCGGAGATTCTCGATCCGCGCCAGCAACGCACCCGCGCCGGCATACTCCATCCGCTCGACGATCATCTGATACGACGACCGCTCGCCATAGGCGGAGATCCGGCCGGTGGCGATCACCTCGACCCCGTTCTCCGGCACCAGGCCGAGCCGGCCCACCGAATTCTTCCAGACGATGCCAGACAGTTTGGCGCCTTCGTCCTTGAGGGAGAAATAAATGTGGCCGGACGGATACCGCTTCATTTCGGTGATCTCGCCGCGCACCCGGACACGGCCGAACTCGCCCTCCAGCGTGCGTTTGATCGCGCCGGAGATTTCCGAAACCGTGAACTCCGGCAGGTTGCTCGGGTTCAGACCAGGTGGGCGAGGGTCGTCCATGCGGCAAAGCCTATGCTACACGACGCGCCGACGGAACCGGGGGTCGGGCATGCGGGTATTGGTGATCGGATCGGGCGGCCGCGAGCACGCCATCTGTTGGGCCATCGCCGCCAGTCCGTTGCTGGAGAAACTGTGGTGCGCGCCGGGCAATCCCGGGATCGCCGCGGTCGCCGAGTGCGTGCCGCTCGGCGTGATGGAGTTTCCCGAACTGGTCGCCTTCGCGGTCGCCAACAAGGTCGATCTCGTCGTGCCGGGACCGGAGGCGCCACTGGTCGCCGGCATCACCGATGCGATGGACGCGGCCGGCATCGCCTGCTGCGGTCCGACCATGGCGGCGGCCCAACTGGAGGGCAGCAAGAGCTTCACCAAGGAAATCGCTGACGCCGCCGGCATTCCCACCGCCAAATGGGAGCGGTTCGAGGACGCCGAAGCCGCCCGCGAATTCGTCCGCCGCCGCGGCGCGCCGATCGTGGTCAAGGCCGATGGCCTCGCCGCCGGCAAGGGCGTGGTGGTCGCCGCGACCGAGGACGAAGCACTGACCGCGATCGACTCGATCATGGAACGCCGCGTGTTCGGCGAAGCGGGCGCGGCGGTGGTGATCGAGGAGTGCCTGACCGGCGAGGAAGTCTCGCTTTTCGCACTGTGCGACGGTCACGCGGCGGTGTTGCTCGGCTCGGCGCAGGACCACAAGCGGGTCGGCGAGGGCGATACCGGGTCGAACACCGGCGGCATGGGGGCCTACGCGCCGGTGCCAGCCTTCTCGCCGGCGGCGGAGCGGGCGGCGTTCGACCAGATCATCCGGCCGGCGCTGGCGGAAATGGCCCGCCGCGGCACCCCGTTTCGCGGCGTGCTGTTCGCCGGTCTGATGCTGACCGAAGACGGCCCGAAGCTGATCGAGTTCAACGTCCGCTTCGGCGATCCCGAGTGCCAGATTTTGTTGCTCCGGCTGCGCTCCGATCTGCTGCCCGCGTTGCAAGCGGCCTGCGATGGGGAGTTGAAGAACTTCGATCTGCGGTTGTTCGACACGGCGGCGATCGCGGTGGTGCTGGCGGCGCGCGGCTACCCCGAGGCGCCCGAACGCGGCGGCGAGATCAACGGCCTGGAACGCGCCGCCGCGGTGGCGGACGTTCAGGTGTTCCACGCCGGAACCGAACAAGACGCGGACGGCCGGATCACCGCCGCCGGCGGCCGGGTGCTCACGGTCTGCGCCACCGGCGACTCGCTGAAGCAGGCCCGCGACCGCGCCTATGAGGCGGTCGACCGGATCGAATGGCCGACCGGGTTTTGCCGCCGCGATATCGGCTGGCGCGCCCTGCTTCCGTAGCGCGAGACACCGGCGGCAACCTGGCGCGGCGCCGGGTCACGCGCGCCCGCCGGAAACGAAGCGCCCGACCCGGGGAGCGCCGCCTCAATCGTCAGCGGCAGCGATGCCACCAGCACCAGCCACCGCCGGGCCGGCCGGGCTCGACAATGCAGCCGGTCACGCTGACCGTGATCGCCGCGAGGAGACAAAAAGCAATCAGACGACGCATGCGACATTCCCTCCTGGGTGGGTCACGAGCCCGTCAATGGCTCGGCCCGCGTGGTTTTCAGACCCGGTCCGACCGCCGCCGCCCGGACATCCCGGTCGGGGTCAGCCATCGGCAAGGCAAGGTTCCAGCCTTTCCAGCCGGTTCCCTGGCATGCGAGACAACGTCGCATCCTCTGGGACTAAATTTATAGACAAGTCCATCCGCCCACTGCAACCCAATCGTTGCGATTGGGTGGAAAATCCGCCGGCGGGGACGCCCAGGAGGGGCCGGCGGTTCCCGCGCGCGGCGATCAGCGCGTCCCGCGCGCGGCCGTCACAATCCGGTCTGGCCGCGACCCGAACCGGACCCGGTCCTGACCGCCGGTTTGCCCGCGGCGTGCGGGGTCGCCGGCGGGAGGGAATGGCCCGCGCCGCCCTTGAACTGGTTCGCCCGCCGCGCCCGCCGGTTCTGGAAGCCACGCCGCAGCAGCAAAGCGGACTTGCCATGCCGCGGCGCCTCGACCGGAGCGGCCGCCGTGCCGGTGTCGCGCGCTGCCGGCGCCGCGGAGTCCGCGCCGGCCGCTGGCGGGGACGGCGGGACGCGCCCGGCCGTGGCCGATAGGGCCGCGCCGGCCGGTTTGGCGTCGTCCGTTCGCGGGACCGCGTCCGGCCGCGGCTCCGGTTTCGCGTGCGGCAACACGGCGATCTGTTCCACCGGACGGGTTTGCAGGCGCTTCAGTTCCGTCAGATGCCGAAGGAATAATCTCCCCATCGCGGTGAGCTGCGGCCGCAGCCGGAGCTTGATCAGTTCCTCCTGGCCGCGCAGCAAATCCCGCGTGGCGTCCCGCATCAGGTGATCGAGCATGACGCACTGGCTGGCCAGCATCGTTTCCAGCGCGTCCCGCGGCATGAACGCCATGGTCGAGAAAACCACCGTCTGATGCCGGGAAAACCGTTGCGCCTCCGTCTCCCCTGGGCGGTCGGCGACGGCTTCGATGAGGCCGCGCAGGAGTTCGGTGACCAGTTGCTCGAAGCCGAAAGCGGCGGATGGGGGCATGGTGATTTGGCCTGGGAAGAATGTTCGATATCAGGCTTATTATCCTTGTCCGAGGCCGCGTCAACCGCAATGCGGTGCGTATGAGGATGCCGCGCCGTTTTCAGCAACCGGCGGCGATACGCGTATGCCCGTGGTGAGAATCGGGGCGCTGAATCGCGGTAGGGACGCCCATTACTGAGCGCCCCCCGCACAGAACCGTACGGGCGGAATTCCCGCATACGGCTCCCACCTTGGGTGTTTGACGCGGAAGCGCACTGAAGGCCAAGGATGGGAT
>Ga0181536_10004948_pt1 | contig 13892 bp, 20 predicted proteins | sample PEATcosm2014_Bin_41_FD_121105 | JGI IMG/M metagenome (GOLD analysis project Ga0181536, IMG submission 121105) | Peatland microbial communities from MTU Mesocosm Facility, Houghton, MI, USA - PEATcosm2014_Bin17_60_metaG | ecosystem: Environmental > Terrestrial > Soil > Wetlands > Peat | place...
GAGCGCGCAAGGCCCGCCCTCGGAAGATGCCCTGCTCCGCTGCATTATGACGGGGTTTATCGATCAACTGTGCGTTCGCCGCGACCAGGGGACGCTCGAGTGCGACTTGACCGAGGAACGGCACGGCACGTTGATGCGGGAGAGCGTGGCGCAAGGCGCGCCGCTTTTTGTGGCGGCGAGCATCCGCGAGGTCGCCGGCCGCGGCGCGGAGAACCTGACGCTGCTCGGCCTGGCCAGCGCGGTAAGACGGGAGTGGATCGAGGAGACCTTCCCCGAGCAGGTCACAACAAAGCTCGAGCACCTCTACGACCGCACCCACAAGCGGGTGGCCGCCGTCAAACTCGTGCGCTTTGGCGACCTGGTCATCCACCATGAACATCAGCGCCAGGCAGACCCGAGGGCCTCCGGCCTGTGCCTGGCTGAGGCGCATCTGAAAGGTTGCTTCGAGCTGCCGCTGCTCAACCACGAAATCAAGCAGCTCATCGCCCGCACGAACCTCGTCGCAGTCGTCATGCCCGAACTGGAGTTTCCGGCTTTCGACCCGGCGGCGATAGGCGCCTGCCTTGGCCGCGCCTTCGATGGATTGACCCTGGCCAAAGAGGCCCAAGCCGCACCCCTGCGCGAGAGCTTTGTCCAACATCTCGGGCGGGACCGCCTGGGGTGGCTTTGCGAACTGGCGCCACGGACCCTCCCCTGGCCGGAGGGCAGGCAATCCAAGCTGCTCTACCCGGAAGAGGCGCAGGACCGGGATGGGCGCCCCGCGTCGCCGGAACTCCAGATCAAACTGCACGAGTGTCTCACGCTCGCAGAGCACCCGCGCATCTGCGAAGGCCGGCTGCCTGTAAAACTCTGGCTTTGCGCGCCCGACGGCAAACGCCTGGATTGGACCGTCAATTGGCCGGCGTTCAAGACGGGCCGCTACCCGGCGCTCAGGCAGACGCTCCGGAAGAAATACCCGGGGCTGGCGTGGGGATGACGGAAGAGGGCTTACTGGGCCGGCTTGTCCGCTTCCTGGTTCTTGGCGGCCTCCTTGACCTGCTCGATGACCTGGTCGACAACCTTCTTCTGCTCATCGTTGACCTCGGGGCTCTCCTTGAGCCTGTCCAACAGTGCCAACGCGGCAGGATACCTGCCCCCGCGAAGAGCCGTACCGAGGCCATTGAAGATGCCGTGGACCTTCGGCCCGGTCGTCGCAATGGCTTGCCGCAGTTTCGGCAGGTCCACCGCCACTTTGTTGAAGGTCGGCGCCGTCTGCTGCTGCGGCGCGGACCCTGTTTTCTTGTTGCATCCGGCGCCCGCCAGCGCGACCAGCCCCGCCAGCGCCATCCCGATTATCCAGGTGGTTTGTTTCGTCATAAAGGGTTTGAACAAGGAGTTGTAGTGTTGTAAGCGGCATCTTCGCAAACCAAACCACGCCTGTCAACTGGGTCATTGAATAAGGGTGTGCGTCCAAACGCACAGTTGACAATAGGGCGCCCAAGCGCCATAATCGCCAAAACAGAGCCACAAATTCGGCTTGGATACAAGCAGTTTGGGGCTGGCGCGTGGCGAGCCGAGCCGTGCCGGGCGCAGTTCTGGCCGCACCGCAAGTGAACGTGTTGAATGATACTGAACCGACTTGACAGCCATGAAAATGAAACCGACCCCCGTCCGTTGTGCTCGTGCCTTTACCCTCATCGAATTGCTGGTGGTGATCGCCATCATCGCCATCCTGGCGGCGATGCTCTTGCCGGCCCTGGCCAAGGCCAAGCAAAAGGCCCAAGGCATCCAATGTTTGAGCAACACCAAGCAGATGGTCCTCGGCTTTACCATGTATGCCGATGACAACAATGGCAACCTGGCGCCCAACCACAATGAAGACGGCGACGCGGGCCCGAGTTGGGTCAATGGGATTCTAAGCTGGGATGCCAACAACACCGACAATACCAATATTTTCTACCTGACCGGCGTCGGGAAGAACGCCGCGGGCGACCCGGCGGGTTTGTTTGGCCCTTACGAGAAGAACCCTAATGTTTACAAGTGCCCGGCAGACATCGTTCCCTGCAATATGTACGGCGGGAAAGCGGCGCGGTGCCGCAGTATCTCCATGAACGGGTTTATCGAAGGTGGCGCCTATGGGATACACGCAGGCTCGACCTGGTTTTCGGAGTGGAGGCCTTACAACAAGATGTCTGATATGACGGTGCCGAAGCCTGTGAATCTAATCTGCACTCTGGACGAGCACCCGGACAGCATCAACGATGGTTGGTGGATAACCGAGGTAGGCTCGACCCTGACGGCCAATCCCGGCTATTGGGAGGATGTGCCCTCCAGTTTGCACAATCGCGCTTGCGGGCTTAGCTTTTGCGACGGCCACAGCGAAATCCATAAGTGGCGCACGAGCACCCTTGTAGTACCGGTCAGGCAAATCTACCTCAACGCGACTCTTGACATACCGGCCGCCCAGGACCAGGACGTTCTGTACACCATCCAGCATTGCTCTGCCCCGCTGAACTCAATGGGCATAGGTCTGTGAAGCGGCGGCGGGCCAGGCTTGGCCCGGCCGGCCTGGAGGGCCTGCGCCTTGGCCTTCATCCTCGGCGGAGCGGTTCAGAACACCGGGGGCGCCAGCTCGGCTGCCGCCCAAGTGCAATTCATACGATGCCTGGGACTTGCCGGTTTGGGAGCAGTATTTCCGCGACCTGGCAGTCTTTGGCTGCAACGCGGTCGAGTTGATACCGCCCCGCTCGGATGATGCGGCGGATAGCCCCCATTTCCCACGGCCACCGATGGAGATGATGGCGGGCATCTCGAGGTTGGCCGCGGCCTACGGACTGGACGTTTGGGTCTGGCATCCGGCGATGGACATGGATTATTCGGATGCCAGGACCGTGGAGTCGGCCCTCGAGGAGTGGGGCCAGGTCTTCGCGCGGGCGACAGTCCGAGACGGAAGATACGCCTGGCCGCCAACGACTCGATTGAGGTGCATCCGTATCTGACAAAACCCCGGCCCTTCAAGCCGTTCGAGTTTCCGCTCCCCCAGGCTGCGACGCGCGAGGGCAAGCTCCGGGTAAGCTGGTTCGGCGAGCCCGGCCTGGGCGGGAACGGGCGCGCTTGCCAGGTTTCTGAGGTCTGGCTGATCAAGGAGCCGGAAGCGCAGTGATTTCGGATATGCGCCCGCCCTTGGGACGGGCCACGGCCCGCTCTTGCAAAAAGGCGCTCTTCCCGTTAGGTTGTGAGGGACGATATCGACAGTCAATATGAAACGACGTGTGATTTACGGGGCGTTGGCCCTGGTGCTTTGCGTTAACTTCCTGGTCGGCGCGCGATTGTATCTCAGGGCGGCCGAGAAGGACTCCGTCTATCCCAACCTGGAGCTCTTCTCCTACGTGATGGAGAGAGTCCGCAAGGACTACGTGGACGGCCGGAAGCTGAGTTACCAGGAGCTGGTTTACGGCGCGCTCAAAGGCATGATCGGCACCCTGGACCCGCACAGCGAGTTCATGGACCCGGAGAAATACCGGGAACTGCAAAACGACACCCAGGGGGCCTTTGGAGGACTGGGCATCAGCGTCCTGGTGAAGGACAATTTCCTTACCGTGCTGGTTCCGATGACCAACACGCCCGCTTCGCGAGCCGGCATTCTGTCCGGCGACCGGATCGTGAAGATCGATGGCAAGAGCACCGATAAAATGGCTTTCGATGAAGCCATCAAGAGATTGCGCGGGGAACCCGGCACGGATGTCAGGCTGACAGTCCTCCGCCCCTCCTCGAACCAGTTCAAGGACTACAAGCTGACTCGCGCCGTGATCAACGTGGACATGGTCGTCGACCTCAATGGGCGAAAGGAATTCAAGCTGGGTGAAAACAAGATTGGCTATCTCCGCCTGGTTCAATTCGGCGAAAAGACCAGCGACGACATGGAAATGGCGCTGCATAAGCTCAAGAAGGAGGGGATGCAAGGGCTGGTGCTGGACCTGCGGTGGAACCCGGGTGGCTTGCTCGATCAAGCGGTGGACGTCTGCTCGAAGTTCCTGCCCAAGGGGCAATTGGTGGTGACGACCGAGGGACGCAACCCCGCGCAGGATTCCCGGCGGGAGGCCCTGGGCCACGATGAACTCAACGGGATGCCGGTCGTGGTGCTGATCAACATGAGCAGCGCCAGCGCCTCGGAAATCGTCGCCGGCTGCCTCCAGGACTTGAAACGCGCGGTCATCCTCGGGGAGAAGAGCTTTGGCAAGGGTTCCGTTCAGAGCATTCTTCCGCTCCAGGACGGCTCGGCCTTGCGCCTGACCACTGCGAAGTACTATACCCCCAGCCACAAAGTCATCCATGAAGAGGGCATCACGCCGGACATCGCGGTTCCCGTCAGCCTCGATGAAGATCGCGCCATTCTGGCCCAGCGCACCGCCAACGGCCTGGAAAGCCTGGACGAGAAGGACCGCCGGTCGGTCCTGAGCCTCGGCGACCCTCAACTGGAGCGCGCAATGGACCTTCTCAAGGGCATCACCCTCTACACGCTTCGCTCGCCCGGGACCGACCAGCGCGTCGCGCAACGGAGCAAGTAGGGGCCGGCAGATTGGCAGGAGATGCTCCTGGCTTTCGAGACTTCGTGTGACGAGACGAGCGTGGCGGTGGCGCACCACGGGCGGGTGCTGGCCAACGTCGTATCCTCCCAGGTGCGATTGCACGCCGAATATGGCGGTGTGGTGCCGGAGTTGGCGGCGCGCGAACATCTTCGCAGCTTGCTGCCCGTGGCCCGTGCCGCCTTGCGTCAGGCCGGCGTGACCCCGGCCCAAATCGAAGCGGTGGCCGCCACGCAGGGCCCGGGCTTGCCGGGCGCCTTGCTGGTGGGGTTCAAGGCGGCGCAGGCCCTCGCGTTCGTTCTGCGGCGCCCGTTCCTGGGCATTCACCACCACGAAGCCCACCTCTTTTCCCCCTGGATACAAGGCAATCCGCCCACGGCGGTCTTTTCCGAGTTCGAGCCCAATGTGGCGCTCATCGCCAGCGGGGGCCATACGCTGCTGGCGCACGTGGAAAGCGAACCCAAGCACCGCTTGCTTGGCTCGACGCTGGACGATGCCGCCGGCGAGTGTTTCGACAAGGTGGGCAAGCTCCTGGGCTTGCCGTATCCGGCCGGTCCGGAGATCGATCGTCTTGCGGAGGGGGGAGACTCCGCGGCCTTCAGTTTCCCGCGCCCGATGCTCAATGAAGCCAATGATGACTTCAGCTTCAGCGGACTCAAGACGTCGGTGCGATATTTCCTGCGAGACAGGCCGGGCATCTGCGGCGACCCGCAGAGATTGCGCGACCTGGCGGCCAGCGTTCAAGCGGCCATAGTGGAGGTGCTGGTGACCAAGACCTTGCGCGCCGCGCGCCGGCTCGGCGTTGGGTGTGTCACTGCGTCCGGCGGGGTTGCCTGCAACCGCGCTCTTCGCCAGGGGCTGGCTGCGGCGTGCTCGACCCTGGGCCTCAAGCTGCGGTTGGCCGACCGTGGTCTTTGCACCGACAACGCGGCCATGATCGGCGTCGTGGCCGAGCGCAAGCTGATGCGCCGGGCTGAGACAACTTCCCCTGCGGCGGAGGTCCTTCCAAACTGGCCGCTTCAGTGAGGGACAAGGCGTCCCCTATCTGCCCCCCATGCCCACGCTGGGCGGCGGTTGGACCTCGATGCCTTCTCCCTCCGTTGGTTTGCGCTTGAGGTTCTCCTGGCGCATGGTCATTTCTGCCATCATGGTCTCGGCGCTGTCGTGCCGGGTGAAACCCTCCGGCGGCACAAACAGGCGGCTGGAAGGGGCCTCGAACCTGAATTTGGAGAAGCTGACGAGGACCGGCCGGCCAGGCGCCGCACTGGCAATGCGAAGGGGCGCCCCTTTCAAATCGGACGCCCGCCAGACCTGGAAGGGCGTTTTGGAGCCGTCGCTGGACTCCACCTCGACTTCGGTTCTCTGGCAGTGACGGCCCTCCACCACTTCCGATGCGGAGCGTGAAGGCAGGGCCAGCACATTCGTGGCCTGGACCCGGGAGGAGATCGGCGCGTAGCCTTGGAGGGCCTCGCTCAGCAGGTATCCGTGCTGCGTCGCCACGTTCCAGGTGAAGCTGAACCCGCTGCGCGCAAACCGCTTGCCCGCCAGCCAGCGGGCATCGGGGGCGAACAGGAGCTCGGAGCCCCGGCACAGGAGATTGCCTGAAACGGTTTCTCCCGGGATGGGGGGCGAGCCGGTGGTCATCACGACATAGCAGGAAAACCCGGGGGTGTTGGTCAGCAGGACCGCCATCGGGCCGTTGAGAAAGGGCGGCACCGGCGGCGGAATCAGCCCAATCCGATCCTTGTTGCGCGAGTGGGCGCATCCGGCGGCGACCAGGGCCGCCGCGACAAGGCACGCCCCGAACCGGCCAAGGCCCGCCGGGAGCGGTTCGCGCGGTTTTCTCTTCAAGCATTGATTCGCAATTTGCATCGGCCCAGTACATACAGCAAATCGGCCGCGGCGTCGATTCCTCAAATGAATCCTTTGGTTGCGGCCGCCTCCGGCCTTGTCCTATAGTGGGGGCATGGTTCATGTTGGAGTTGGTTACGACGTTCACGCCCTGGTCGAGGGGCGCAAGCTGGTCCTTGGCGGCGTGGAAGTCCCGCACAGCAAAGGACTGGAGGGACACTCCGATGCCGACGTATTGATGCATGCGATTTGCGATGCGATCCTGGGGGCGCTGGGAGAGGCGGATATCGGCCACTTCTTCCCCAACACCGATCCCCGCTGGCGCGGGGCCCCCAGCCGGCTCTTTCTCAGCGAGGCAGCCCGCCTCACAGAATCGCGCCGGGGCACAATTGTCAATGTCGATGCCACCCTCATTGCGCAGCAGCCCCGGCTGCTTCCTCATGTCCCTCAAATGAAATCAAACATTGCCGCCGCCCTGCGCGTCAATCCCCGGCAGGTCGGCATCAAGGCCACGACCAACGAGCGCCTCGGGTTCATTGGCCGCGAGGAAGGCCTCGCCGCCATGGCGGTGGCCAGTGTGGATTTGCCGTAAGACGGGCCGGGGTTCTTTCCAACTTATGGCCGCCAAAGCCGAGGTCAGTTGGAGACGCGCCAGCCAGGAGGGTGTCCGGTTCCAGGTCTATGCGCGGCACGTGGGCCGGGAGTGGCGTTTTTTTGCCCGGGAACGCCGTTACGACCCGTGGCAGGCCCTGCCAGAGCCGCCGTTGCAGGATTGGCTGGAGCTGCTCGATGCTGTCCGCCGGCGGATCAACCGCCGCCGCCTCCGGCCCGAGGAGGAGGGGCGCCTCAAGGAGTCCATTCGCCAACGGTTCCCCGAGGCGGAGATCGGATGAGGCCAGTTTTTCACTGACATGGCCCGCCGGGTTGCCTAGAGTTTGCATTGTATGCGCAGAGCGCCTCTGATCTTGATAGCGCCGGACGTGGACCAGCAAGGGCCTGAGTTCGGGGACCTGTCGATCAGTCTTTCTGTGTGCTACCCTCGAGCGATTCTGGATGCAGGGGGCCTGCCGATGCTGCTGCCCCCGACGGTGGAGCGGGAGGCGATTGCCGACTGCGTGAGCCGGAGCGACGGGGTGCTGTTGACCGGGGGTGGAGACGTGGAGCCGCGCCTGCACACCCGACGGTTGCCGCGGGGGCTGCGGCGGACGGTGACTGTGTGTCCGGACGGCGGGCAACGGGATTTGCGGGAGCTGCTTTTGATTGACGAGGTTTTCCGCCAGCGCAAGCCGCTGATGGCGATTTGCCGCGGCCACCAGATGCTCAATGTGGCCCTGGGAGGCGCGCTGCTGATCGACATTCCAGGGCAACTGCCCAAGGCCCTGAACCACCATCAGATGGACCGCAAGGGCCAAGTGGTGCATGAAGTGCGGTTGACACCCGATTCATTACTGGCCAAGATAACAGGAACCGTGAAACTGGGCGTGAACAGCACCCATCACCAGGCGGTCGCCCATGTCGCCGGCCCGTTGAGAGCGGTTGCCCTCAGCTCTGACGACGTGGTTGAAGGGCTGGAATTCAAGCCGGGGGCGGCGCATTATTTGCCGTTCCTCTTGAGTGTGCAGTTTCACCCGGAACGTCTGGCGCAACGCTCTTCGGAGCATCGGGCGCTGTTCCGCGCCTTTATCCGGGCCTGTGTTCGGAGCCGTAATAAGTTCCTATGAAGGGCAAAGTCCTGATAGTTGACGATGACAAAGACCAGCGCGCTGTCTTGACGGCGCTCCTGGAAAACGATTACCAGATCTCGACTGCCGACAGCGGCGCCGCGCTCCAAAGGGCCTTGGCCCAGGACCAGCCTGACCTGGTCCTGCTGGATGTCAAGTTGCCGGATGCCGACGGGCTGGACCTGCTGCCCCAACTCAGGAAACGCTGGCCCGACACCAACGTCATCGTCCTGACCGGCGCTCCCAGCGACAACGAGGCCGTCTCCTGGGCAGTCGAGGCCATCAAGCGCGGTGCCTTCAATTTTCTCCGCAAAAATGTCCAATTCGACGGCGAGAAGCTGCTGGCCGACGTGCAAAACGCCATCGAATCCAAGCGCCAGAACGAGGAGACCAGCACCCTCCGGCGCGCCCTCGAGACGATGAGCGGAACCCCTTCGCCCATCTTCCAAAGCGCCGCCATGCGGGATGTGGTCCGCAAGATCGACCGCATCGCGCCGAGCGATGTCACCGTCCTCATCACTGGGGAGAGCGGCACCGGCAAGGAAGTCATCGCCGACCTCCTCCATGCCCTGAGCACCCGCAGCAAAGGCCAGATCATCAAGGTTAACTGCGCCGCCCTGCCCCGCGAACTCATCGAAAGCGAGTTGTTCGGGTCCGTCCGCGGCGCTTTCACCGGGGCCCACGCCGACCGCGAGGGCCTCTTCCGCCAGTCCGAAGGGGGCACGCTCCTGCTGGACGAAATCTCCGAAATGCCCGTCGATACACAGAGCAAGCTCCTGCGCGTCCTCCAGGACCAGGAGGTCCGGCCGGTGGGCGGCAAGACCAGCTACAAGACCAATTGCCGCATCCTCACCTCCACCAACCGCAACCCCCAGGACGCCATCCGCGCCGGCAAGCTCCGGGAGGACTTGTTCTATCGCATCAGCGCCATCTCCCTCCACCTGCCTCCCCTGCGCGAGCGCAGGGAGGACATCATGCCCCTGGCCAATTCCTTCTTGAAGCGCTTCGCCGCACAGGCCAACCGGCCACTGACCTCCTTCAAGCCCGCCGCCGCCGAGCGGCTGACCGCCTTCGATTGGCCTGGCAACGTCCGCCAGTTGCAGAACGAAATCCAGCGGGCCGTCTTGCTCTGCGAGAGCAATGAGATCAACGCCAGCGATCTCTCCATTTCAGAGACCCGCGCCGCCGCTGAGGAATCCGGCGACACCAACTTCACCCTGCTCGAGGGCGTCGAGCGAAACGCAATTATCCAGATGCTCAAGGAGACGGCCGGCAACAAGCTCGAAACCGCAAAGCGCCTCGGCATCGGCCGCCAAACCCTCTATAACAAGATCAAGGCTTACGGGATCGAGGTTTAACCCTGAAAACCGCAAGCATCCGCTAGCACCACCGCCAAGTCCGGCCTCCTGCCTGGCTCTCATGCCCACGGACGCGACTGGGGCGAGGCGCTCCTCCGCTTTCAACAGGCAGCGAAAGCCCATCTGGAAGCGCTGCTGGAAACCGGTCGTCCCATCCCACCCGCTTTTCGTCCATTTCGGGCCTCCGCGGAATTCCGTGATACTGCGCTTGAGCAACGTAGTGATGGGCCATGACGCAGGCGGTTGGTCGAAGTGCTCGTCTCGCATCTCGATTCCGCGTCCATCCTCGGCTTCCTCGAAACCGGTCCAGACGTCCTCAGGCGCCTCGGGATGGGCCAGCCTGCGCAACTGACGTTCCAGCCCCTTCAGCGCGCCCGGGGACAACTCCCGCATCGCAGTGCGAATGATTTGAGCGAGTTCAGCCTCTGGGAGGGCCTTCAATTCGTGTTCCAGCGTGCTCGCCGTCATGCGCCGAATATGGCGGAACAATGCCCGATTTGCAAGCCTGCCGCGTAGCGGGCCTCGACCCGTCTCCCCAAGGCGTCCGTGCTTGAATGGAGGTCGACCGTCCGGGCCGCCGAGGGCAGTCCGGCGCCTACGGGGCACAGGATGGCGGCGGATTTTCCACTTGTCTGCGACCTGCATGGCCTTCTGGAGGAACGCGCGGAACCAGTGTGGTGTCTTACAAATGCCAACGTATTTGTAAGACACCACACCAGGAAAACGGCGGGTTGCCGACGGCCCAGTCCCAGTGCCCCTCTGCCTTGAGGAAGTCCCTGCCGTGTTGAATCTCGAACCAATCCGCGCCCTTGGGTAGCGCCCGGAGGAAGGCGCCCTTGCCAGAGCTCGGCTCGACGGTCCGGCCGCAAGGCAGAAAGTGCTCAACGACCGCTCGGGCCAGGGCGTCGGGGGTTTGGATGCGGTCGCGGTCGGGCTCCAGTTGCTCGATGCCTGCTGTGCCCGAGGACTACTCTTCCATCGTTTGAATCCACCGCACTCGGCTCAAGGATACAATCACCAGCTTGTTGCGAAAGTCCGTTTGCGAGTTGGTTGCCAAAAGCGGCAGCAAGACCTTGGCGACGTTTTCCGTGGATGTCGGATGCGCCTTCACCCGGATGACCCCGAAATGTTCAGACAATGGCAGGACCACCCAATCGCCAAAATGACCGTCCAACGTAACGAGCGTTCGTTCCTCCTGCACAGCGCGCTCGAGAATGAGCGCGTCGTCAGCCCGTGCCTGGCCCGTTTCGCACGCGCGGATGACATCATGCCCGGCGTCGCGCAAAAGCGATGCCAGTTCCACCCGAAGCATCTGATCGAGGTAAAGGCGCACGGCAGCCTACGCGGCACCCAAGGCGGTGATTTCAGTATGCAGGATGGAATGCCGGGCGTACCCCAGTGCAGCCTGAATATCATCCCGCGTCAGTTCCGGGTAGCCGCGCAGCAGCGAATCCCAAGATTCATCCTCGGCCAGTTGTTCGAGAATGGTGGCCACAGGAATTCGTGTGCCTTTAATGACTGGCTGTCCGCCACAGACACGGGGATTGATTTCAACGCGCTCGCTCATGTCCTGCACCATATCCGCGCCGCTAGGAAAGGGCAAGCGTTCAGCAGTTCCAGGAATTCACATTCGATTCCGCAAGCCTTCGCGCTTGACCCGGCGGCAATAGGTGCCAGACTCCTTGAATTGAAAGAGGCCAGTTTAGCTCAGTGGTAGAGCAACGGTTCTGTAAACCTAAAGCTACCCCCTCCGAATCCCCAGGAAAAGAGGTATACTCCAGCGTAAACCCCGCAAAATAAGGGGATTCTGAGGGCAGGAGGGCCAAGAAAGGCGTCTCCGGGAGGGGGCCGAGAGGGGTTCAACAAGGCCATTTTAGCCCTTCCGGGGTTCAACACGGGGTGCAACTTTTTCAGTGCCGGTATATGGCATGCGTGCCGATGTTGGTCGTTGTTTGCTGATTGACGTGGCCGAGGCGGACGCTTCCTTTGGTGCCGCGTCCGCGGAGTTGATTGAATCCAAGCGCCCCGAAGGCTTGACGATTTGTCCCGTCAGCTATGTCGAACCGGCCCCCGTGTTTAACGGCGATGCGGCGGCCTAAAACGAATTCCTTTTCCACCTGGGCGCGGCTTGGCCGGCGGAGTGGAGCGCGGCCGGACACTCTCGCCGCGCACGGCGGTCGTATGGGGGATAACCACGAGCAAGGCCAACTCGTCGTCTTGAGGATAATCGCTCAGGATGAGGGCGGGCCGGACTTTTGCAGCCAGGCCGAAAACCACCCGCCATATTTCACCGGGCAGCGTTCTTTTCATCCTCGGCTTCCATGGCGTCGAGCATTTGGAACCGCTCCAGCGCCCGCTGGTCACATTCGGCCAGGGTGACAGCCTCCTCCTCCGCTTCGATGAGGCAGCGCATGATTTCGCGTCGCGCCTCGTGCGACAGCTTCGGTATTTCAGAGATGATTTCTGCGCTGCTCGTATTCAAACAGTACACAGCACACCGGAGGCAGTCAACATTTCCCTGAGAAGAGGCCAAGGCCGACCTGGATGCCGACTGGCCTATGGCGCGCAGATCGGGTAGCACCCGGAGGAAGGCGCCGTTGCCGGAGCTCGGCTCGACGATCCGGCCGCAAGGCAGAAGGTGCGCGACGACCGCGCGGGCCGGGGCGTCGGGGGTTTGGATCAGGCCATCGCCGTTGCGGCGGGGGCGCACCACGTTGCCTGGACGGGCAAACCATCTGCCTGTGCGGCTCTCGGAAGGGGCGCGAGGCGTGAGAGCCGAGCGCAACGACCAATGGTGCGGGGAGTCGGGGCGGCGGATGTAACCTACGAATTCTGCTCTGTCACGGAGTCAGAACCGCAGCCGAATTTCTGCTGCCCAAACGCGCGTCGCCTGCTCAGCATCGGATGCAGCAAGGACACCCAAACGGCGACGGAGAAGGTGTTGTTCCAAGCAGTCCAGCCGGGATAGCCTCACGGTGGAGGCCACGCGCAACCCCGCTGCCGACCAGCCGTGCAGGGCCACATCCGTCGTGGAACGCGGCTCTGCGGATGTAACGGCCGCCACCACAACATCAGCGGCGTCCGTCCAGAGCACCAGAACGGGGCGCAGTTTCGAGGCAGCGCCGCTTGTGAAGGGGATTTCTGCGAGCCAGATTTCACCGGGCTGCGGCATCGTCGTAGAGACCTTCGTCCTGTGGGGCGTAGCTGTTTAGGAAGGCGCTGTGGTCGCGGAGAATCCCCTGGCCCCCGTCGCCGACGAGCTGCAGCTTCCCAAGCTGCTGGCGGCGGCGGTCAACCCAAACGGCCAACCTGACGAAGTCCCTCAGAGGCAATTGCTCGACTGCCCGCTCGATTTCCTCAATCTTGCTCATGGCGAAATAATACTCCTAAGGACGCCTTCAACGCAAGCGGGTGACGGACCAGCCGGCGGTGAGCTCGATGCCGAATTGGGGCCAGTCGGGCGGGATGGGCAGGGCGCATAGCTCCACCAGGGCGAACCGCGCCTGTCCCGCCGTAGCCTCGGCGAAGGCGGACCTGCCGCATGTCCTCCTGGCGGGCCCGGACGAACCACGCGGGGGCCAGCCCGATGAAGACGACGTTGTCGGCGACCTGCGTGGCCTTCTGGAGGAACGCGCGGAACCAGTATGGTGTCTTACAAATGCCAACGTATTTGTAAGACACCACACCAGGAAAAGGGGGGGTTGCCGACGGCCCGGTCCCATCGCCCCTCTGCCTTGAGGAAGTCCCTCCCGTTCAGAATCTCCCGAAGTAGAACCGGTCGCGGGTGATGCCCAGATCTTCGATGATGTCGGCGACAATGCCGCGCGGCACATCACCTGCATGCCAGGCGAAGGTGATGAGACGGCTGGGGTGGAACGGATTTGAATAGTGCCGGTGGCTGCCAGCGGTGCGGACCAGTTCGCAGCCGATCTCCCGCAGACGGTGCTCGAGTTGCCGGCAGTTGAGGGACGGGTACTGCCCCATGGCTCAGGCGGCCAGGATGAATTTGTCCCGAAAGGCAGGGGGGATGGGACGACCGGTTTCCAGCAACGCCACCAGATGGGCCTTTGCGGCCTGTTGGAAGCGGAGAATCGCTTCGCCCCGGTCGCGTCCGTGGGCGTGACAACCTGGCAGCATGCTGGACTTGGCAATCCACACGCCATCTTCATCCTGACGGACCAGCACTTTGGTCAGCGGAACAATCATAGTGCTTGGAGCCTAACATGGCTGAGGGCGGTCGTAAAGATCGTGGTTGATGCCCTAACCGCCAATTTTTCCCTTGTCCGTGGCGTGTATTCATAGTAGATACATGTAGATGAAAACTGCGGTGCAAAGATGGGGCAACAGCCTGGCCGTTCGCATTCCGCGGGCGTTCGCCCGGGAGACCCGTCTGGGAA
>Ga0181536_10004950_pt1 | contig 13890 bp, 10 predicted proteins | sample PEATcosm2014_Bin_41_FD_121105 | JGI IMG/M metagenome (GOLD analysis project Ga0181536, IMG submission 121105) | Peatland microbial communities from MTU Mesocosm Facility, Houghton, MI, USA - PEATcosm2014_Bin17_60_metaG | ecosystem: Environmental > Terrestrial > Soil > Wetlands > Peat | place...
GTAGGTGGTCGCGGGAGTCCCGTGGCGAATTTCGTTGAGGAATGGCGGCGTAAATACGTTGTTGGCTGTATAGCCGTTCACGGCATCGGCGTAGGCCGAGGCTGGATCTCCCGTTCCCGGTCCATTGTCCGCTCCGGAAAACAACTGCTGGCTGGTATTCGAGGCGTCAAATGCAAGGTAGGTCGTGACGTAGTTATTGCCGCTGTTATTGGAGTTCCAAGCCGTCCATTCCACGGCTGAGCCGACAGCTTGCCCAAAGATTGTTCCCGCATCGTTCGGGTCAATCACCCGGAAGGTGTAGGTTCCAGGTTGCACCGTGTACTCGAGCAACTGGTTCAGCGTATTGTACGGCAGCTGCCATGTCAGGTTGCCGTCGGCCGGCTTGGCGCCGTTACCGCCGACTGCCGCATTGCATAAGGCGCTGCTGGTCCCGCATGCGGCTGCGCTGATATTGACGATTGCCATGCCGGCCGGGAGGTTTGAGGTGATTACCGTGCCGCTGAAGTTGACCAGCAGGGTAATCGACTGCGTACCCACAACGCTGCCCAAATCGTTGACCAGTTGCACGGTCGCCGAGAACGAACCGGTAGCCGTCGGATTTGCGCTGAGCGTACCTTGGCTCGAGATGGAAAGCCAAGGGGGCGCGGAGGTGAGGGACCACTTGTACGTGCCCGCGTCGCTTGCGGTGAGAGTCTGGGTGAAAGGCGTGTTTGGGCTGGGATTTGGGGCTGGAAAAGCCACCGTCGCCGGGACAACGTTTACCGCCGCGGACGCGAGAACCGTGAAAAACAAGCCCGCGAGGACCAGGATCGCACGGTTGATTTGAGGGGGGAGTCTCAATTTGCAGATGGTAACACTATGAAAACCTAGTGAACACCGCGAGTTGCGCGTTTCATCATGTGAGAAACTACAAATGCCGCGATAAAGCAAAGACAACAAGCCTGATACAAATGACCATTGCTGAAAAGATCCTCTCAACCAAGTCCGGGAAAGCCTCCGTCACACCGGGGGAAATCGTGGAAGCGTATCCCGACTTGGTCATGAGCCACACGGCCACATGGCGTTCCGCCAGCGTGATGCAGCGGATCGGGGCCACGAAGCTCTACGATGTCGACCGCCTGGCCATCGTTTTGGATCACATTTCTCCCGCGAAGACGGAAAAGTACGCCGCCGACCAGCAGACCTCGCGGAACTTCGCCCGCAACCATGGTGTGACTAAGTTCTATGATGTCGATTCCGGCATCGCTCACCTCGTCCTGATGGAGGCGGGACATGTGGTCCCCGGCGATCTGATTGTCGGTACCGATTCCCATTGCACGATCTATGGCAGCCTGGGCGCATTGGGAACCGGTATCGGTTACACCGAGGTTGCGTCCGTCTGGATCACCGGCAAGCTCTGGCTGAAGGTTCCCGAAAGCATCAGGATCATCCTGAACGGCGCCTTCCCGGCGGGCGTCTACTCCAAAGACCTCATGCTCCATTTGATCGGGAAGCTGGGCGCCGACGGGTGCGGCTATAAGTCGGTCGAGTTCTATGGCGGCTCGGTTTCCGGCTTGAGCGTTTCCGAGCGGATGACCATGACGAACCTGGCCATGGAAATGGGCGTGAAGTGCGCGTTCGTCCCTCCGGACGAGAAGACGGCGGAGTATCTCAGAGGCCGTTTGCAGGACCCGGCCCGGTATCGCGCTGAACTCGCCATGGCCGATCCGGATGCCGTCTACGAGCGCGATATTGACGTCGACATCTCGCGGCTGGAGCCGATGGTCGCCTGCCCCCATGAGGTCGAAAATACGAAGCCAATTGGCGAAGTGATCGGCACCCATATCGACCAGGTGTTTCTCGGTTCGTGCGCCAACGCCAAGTATGAGGATCTGGTGGTGGCGGCTGGAATCCTCAAGGGCCGTAAGATCAATCCCGGCGTGCGCATGATTATTACGCCCGGCTCCAAACAGATCATGCTCGAAGCCATGAATTCCGGTGTGCTGCAGACTTTGATCGAGAGCGGAGGCCTGGTGACGAATCCCGGCTGCGGCGCCTGCGCAGGCGATGGCGGGACATTGGCGGATGGCGAAGTTTGCCTTTCCACCGCCAATCGGAACTTCATCGGCCGCATGGGCAGCAACAAGTCTGAAATCTACCTGTCGAGCCCCGCCACGCTGGCGGCTTCGGCCATCAAAGGCGTCATTGCCGACCCCAGAGAGTTCGTGAAATAGACAATGGAATCCGTAATTGAAGGGCGCGTCTACAAGTTCGGCGACAACATCAATTCCGACATCATCATTCCGGGCCGGTATCTGATCTATATCGATCGCGAACGGCTGGGCCAGCATGCTTTCGAGATGCTGGGGGAAGGTTTTCCGGATAAGCTGCGCAGCTTCGATATCCTCGTGGCGGGCCGGAATTTCGGCTGCGGCAGCGCGCGCGAACAAGCGGCGACGGCAATTCAGGGCCTCGGCATCAAAGCCGTTGTGGCAAGCTCGTTCGCGCGCACGTTCTACCGCAATGCCATCAACGACGGTCTGCCCATCGTGGAGAGTCCCGAACTCTATGCCGCGGTCGAGGAGGGCGATCGAATCCGCATCGACCTCGAAGCCGGAAAAATCCAGTTCGCGGACAAGGAGTACTCGTTCCCGAAGATGCCGGAATCCGTTCGTAAGATACTGGAACTGGGCGGCCTCGCTGAATACTTAAAGGCCCAACTCGTTAAATGAACCGGCACTCGAACCTTCGGTTATAGAATCGATCTGCAACCCGATGAGACTCACCCTCATATTGGTCTGCGCAGTGTCGGCGCTTTTCGGGCAAAACCAGCCCGAGGTGACTTCTCACGAGGGCGCCGTTACCTTCAGCAGCAAGGTGAATCTGGTATCGGTGCCGGTAGTGGTCCGCGATGCGGAAGGCCGGGCTGTCGGAAATCTCAAGCAGGAAGACTTCCAGCTGTTCGACAAGGGCAAGCTCCAGACCATCACGTCGTTCTCCATCGAGAGAACTGAAGCGCCGGCGTTCGAGACGAATGCTCCCGGTTCCAGGCAGCAGCCGCAGGCGCCAACAACGCCAAATCCGGCAAAGTCCGCACTGCCGGAGCGCTACGTAGCCTATCTGGTCGATGACATCCATCTGCAGCGCGGCGATCTGCTGCAGACGCGCCGCGCTGTCAATCGCCACCTGGACGAAGCGCTGGAGCCCAACAGCCGCGCGGCGATTTTCACCACCAGCGGCCGCATGATGGCCGATTTTACCGATGATCGCGAGAAACTGCACAAAGCCGTCGACAGCATTCTGCCGTGGACGAGCGGGCCCGACCCTCAACAGGACTGTCCGTCCATCACCTACTACCAAGCCGATTATCTGGTCAATAAAACGCAATACTTCTCGGGTTTTTTGTTCACCGACGTGCAGATTTTGGGTTTCGCGTCCAGCGACCAACTGCTGAGTGCGGTTCTCGATCAAGCGGCGGGTTGTTCGGGCGCATCTGGGCAGCCCGCGGCCCCTCCCAATTCGACAGGAAACACACTTCCGCCGGATGTGCCCTTGATAAGACTGGTCCGGATCGCGGTTCATCAGGCGCTGGAATATGGCAACCGTGACACCTCGTTCTCGCTGGGAGCGGTGAAGGACATCGTACGCCGGATGTCCGTTATGCCGGGCAGCCGGACGATCGTTCTGGTATCGCCAGGCTTCATACTGACCCAGGATTTTCGCTCCGCCGAATATGACGTTCTCGATCGCGCGATCCGCGCCGGCGTGACCGTCAACACCATAGACATGCGGGGGCTTTATGCCATGCCCGGCTTCGATGCAAGCCAGGGCGGAGCGGGCACACAATTCGGGGGGGTGCTGGCGCAGGCCGCGATTTCCGAGGCCTCCCAGGCCGACGATGTGCTTGGCGAACTCGCGGACGGCACCGGCGGCACTTTCTTTCACAATGACAATGGTCTGAAGGAAGGGCTCAATCTTCTCGCCGCCCGTCCGGAATATATCTACGTGCTGGGCTTCTCGCCGCAGAACCTGAAGTACGACGGCAGCTATCACACCCTGAAAGTCAAAGTCGGGAATTTGCGAAACGTGACTCTGCAGGTGCGCCGAGGCTATTGGGCCCCCAACCACGCGGTTGACGCAGCCGAGGAAGCAAGGGATGAGATCCGGGAAGCTGTGTTTTCGAGGGACGAGATCCAGGACATTCCAGTGGACGTTCAGACCGAATTCTTCCGCCTGACCGACGAAAAAACGGAACTGACGGTCACCGGACACCTGGAAGGCGGAGCCCTGCAGTTCCGCAGGGCGCAGGATCGGAATAACGATACCGTGACCGTCGTCGCCGGTCTGTTTGATGCCAATGGGAACTACATCTCGGGGATCCAGCGGATCGTGGAACTGCACCTTCGCGACCAGACGCTGGAGGGATTGGAGCGTTCCGGATTCACTTTCAAGGAAGTCTTCAACGTGGCGCCGGGCCGCTACGTTGTGCGGATGGTGGTCCGCGACGGTGAAGGAAAAACGATGGCCGCGCGCAACAAAGGCGTCGAGATCCCCTGACCGATTCACCTCTGGCCCAGCAGAACTTTCACAGACCCGGCGGCCCCGGTAGCCCGATCCTGCGCGACGATGCGCAGCAAGCCCGCTCCACTCGAAGCGGTAACGGCGAGGCCCTGCTCCAAAGCGGCGGCCATTTGCCCTTCCGGAATCACGATATTTCTCGTGAGTGTCCGGGCGCTTCCTGATCCCTCAATGAAAAAGGTGACATCCACCGCGCCCACGAAACTGTTGTTCTCGTGCTCGAGGTGAACGTCGTGCAGGTCGATGGACACACGCACCTGCCAGGAGCCCGGCCGTGCCGAATCCGGCGCCGTTTCGGCTGCCAATCCCACCTGCGCGGCGTCCAGAGGGGCCTTGAGCAACTCATCCAGCGTTGGGCGGTCGTTCCCCGCGGCGAGAGTTCCGGAGGCGAGGTAGTTCGCGCGGTAACGAACGCTGACGCCGCGTCTCCGTACCTCGACCTTCAGATTATGCGAAACCCCGTCCTGTTTCTCATCTTTCTCCTCCGTGGGATAAAACCCCAGCGTGTAGGTGAGTTCGCCGTCGTCCATGGCCGTTCGGATCAAATCTTCGATCCCGTTGTCGTTGCGGAGAACCAGGCCTCCCGTCAGGCCGGCCAGCATGTACATGGTGTCGAGACCTGAAGGGTCGCCCCCTCCCCGGCCCATTTGCTGTCGAAGCAGTGCCGGCGACTGCGGACCTCTGAACTCGGCGCTGGCTATGGCCGTCATCCCGTTGAGAGCTCCTGTGAGCCCGCGCGCATCCACTGCGTAAAGCGCCACGCTGGAGTCATTGAGCGCACGGGCGGCCTCCTCCATGTCCGGTCTGAAGTCGAGGCCGAGTTCCGGCACGAGAAGAGGAAAACCCGTGGTAGTCCAGATCAGACTCTTCCGGCCGGGCACGCTTGCCACGTGGCGCGCGATCATTTCCAATACACGCTTGAAATCCATGGCGCGCTCGGTGAGTGTGAGCCCCTGGTACCCCTCGGCCGCGTGTGCCGTCATTCCCGTGGTGTCGTTAGTTCGGTAGATCGGGTCCCGCGGCTTGAGGCTGTTGGCGGCCCGCCTTAGCAGTTCGGCATCGTCGGTGATCTCCTGCACGGTCCGCAGCGAACCGTCTCTGGCGAAAATGTAGACGCCAATCCGGTCGCCCCGACGGCGCATCTCCAAAAACTTGACGATTCGTTGAATGGCAAAGGCCTGGTCGGTCTGCGGTGTGTTTTTCTGATCGATGAGCAGGACCGTCGCGTTCGCCTCGCCGTCGCGTTCCAGCCGGTTCGAGAGTGCACCCTCGGGAAGCGGTACAGCGGCTCGTCCCGATGGGACCAGCCCTGAAGTCCTGGTCGATCTGACGGAAAAGAAGGAGATTTTCTGCGGCTTTCCATTATCGAGCAGAGTGAAATCGTCCCTGGTCAACCCGGTCGCGGGACCACTTTTGCTTCTCGCGATTACATCCACCTGCACCAGCCTCGTTGCGGCGCTGAAGGTTGGGTCCCGCGAAGGGGGAGTTTGACCGAGCGCATGGCTGGCCAGCAAAATGAGCGCACAGGAAATCGCGCTTCGTGCCATATATTGAGAAGTATACTGGTCAACACGAGATTCCATGACTTTCCGAGAGCCGGTTGTCACTGCGCTCTTGTGTCTGACCTGTAGCGCGGCGAGTGCGCAGATCCGGACCGAGACGCGGGTTGTCCTGGTGGACACGATCGTAACCGACAAGCAGGGAGAATACGTTCACGGTCTGGCCGCCAAAGATTTTCGCGTTTGGGAAGACAACAAAGAGCAGACCATCAAAAGCGTTGCTTTGGAAAAAGGCACGGGCACAGCCAATCCGCGGCAGCGTTATTTGGTCCTGTTTCTGGCCGGCATGGAGGCCGCGGACAGAATCGCCGCCCGGCAGGCCGTCGATGGTTTCATCGATGCCAACGCGCAGGAGAACCGTTTGATGGCCGTCGTGAGTTACAGCGGCGGTCTGCGGATTGGCCAGAACTTCAGCGATAATGCGACCAGGCTCAAGGCGGCCATGAACGGGGCTCTGTCCTCTGACGCGGCCTCCGGCGGCGCCGATTCGGAGGCAGTCAACACCATAAGAGCGCTGGGGAGTCTGGCCCGGAATCTGGGCGTCCTGCCCGGCCGCAAGACGATCGTTTTCGTGAGTGGGGGCCTTTCACAATCGTCCATCCAGAGAGCTGAACTGACGGAGGCGATCGATGCCTGCAACAAGTCCGATATTGCGGTCTATCCGATCGACGTACGGCCTCTTTCCGCGGAAGTGAAGTCCGGGAGACCGGCCGGTCAGTCCGTTCCCGCATACCGGGTCGGCCAGAGGGGAGGTGGCGGGGCCGGAGCGGGGCCGCAGGGACAGAACGCCGAGTCCGACGCGACCGTTCAGGATGCCGGGACCGCCAATCAGCAGCTTCTGTTCAGATTAGCCAATGGAACGGGCGGTTTCGTGATCAGGAGTGCCGGCGAGCTGCAGGCGGGGTTGCAGAAGGTCGGTGAGGAGCAGGGCGAATACTACGTTCTCAGCTACGCGCCCACCGAATTGAAGGAAGGGAGTTGTCACACGCTCCGCGTCAAGGTGGATCGCAGCGGCGCAACCGTCCGCGCCCGCGCCAACTACTGCGAATCGAAACCAGAGGATCTTCTCGCCGGTACGATCGCGGGGCAGGATCTGGAGCGCCGCGCGGCTGCCGCACAGGCGGGAGGCATCGGCGCGTCGATGCAGCTTTCGTACTTCTACCTCTCTCCCAACATCGCCCGCGTCAACCTCGCGATGGAGATCCCATCGGATGCTTTGAAGTTCGAGAATAAGAAGGGCAAGCCGGGCAAGGCAAGCAAGGCGGACGCCGAGATCAATTTCCTGGGGATCGCGTCCGCTCCCGACGGCGGCGTGGGCGCGCGCTTCAGCGACGCGCTCAAGATCGATCCCGACAACAGGGGAAAGCCGCTGCACTACGAGAAGGAGTTCAAGATCGTTCCCGGCCATTACAATTTCACGATGGCGTTCAGTTCCGGTGGGGAGAGTTTCGGAAAGCTCGACGTACCGTTGACTGTAGATCCCCGGCGAGCGGGGGAACTGGCCATAAGCGGTCTGGTCCTCAGCAGAGAGACTCACCCTGCCGCGGAGCTGGGTCTCGGTGTGGCCGGTTTGGTTGAGAACCGTACGCCTCTGGTCACGGACGACACGCAGATTGTCCCTTCCGGGTCCAATCAGTTCACCAAATCGGAGCCGGCTTTCTTTTACTTTGAGGTTTACTCATCGGATCCTGCTTCGGTGCACGTAGGCGTGCGAGTGCTGGATCGAAAGACCGGGGAGTCCAGGTGGGACTCGGGACTTATGAAGTCGGCTGTTCCCAGGAATGGCAACGACGCGATTCCGGGCGGCTCGATTCTGCCGATCGCCGCCCTTTCGGCGGGATCTTACGAGCTTGAAGTAACAGCCGTCGACGCCGCCGGCAAGCACGCCAGGCGTACGGCGGACTTCGAGGTCAGGTAACAGAGCGTGGATCGGTAATACACCCCTTGATGGCGGACGCTGCGACGGTGAGCGTCGACCCCAGGTAGTGCCGGGCCTTCGGGTGACCGTTGCGGCCGGGGAAATTGCGCGCCTGCGTGGAGATCATAACTTCGTCCTCCGCCATCGCTCCCATGTTGAAGGCCTGATTGGAGCCCGCGCTCGGAGGGAAGATGTTCGCTCCGGCATCGTGCAGGATCTGGAACAGCCCCTCGCGCAGAGCGGCGCTGTAAGTGCCTCGGGATACGGGGACAACCTGCAGCCGGACATCGGGGTGCACTTTGCGATTTGCAAAACAGCGGGCGAGAATGCGAATGTCCTCGATGCGTCCACCGGTGCTGCCGCCCACTTCCGCGATGTTCACCGGAATGCCGGCCGCTTCCTGAACCGGCTTCACGTTGCCAACCGTCGGGGGACAAGCCACCTGTGGTTCGATCGTGCCGACGTCGATGTCGAGAACTTCTTTGTACGAGGTGCCGGGATCGTTGACGGGCATTTCGAAATCCTTCGATCCCGAAAAGGATTTGGCGAACGCGATGGTTTTATCGTCCGGATTGATGAAGCCGCATTTTCCGCCGACATCGATCGACATCAGCGGAAACAGCATCCGGTCTTCGACAGGCAGCGCCTGCATGTAAGGGCCGGCGTATTCGATGGCTTTGTACACAGCGCCGTCTTCGCCCAGTTTTCCGACCAGGTATTGCGAAATGTCGCGGGGCGTTACCGAGGGGCCGGTTTCGCCATGGAAGAAAACCTGGATGGTTTCAGGGAGGCGGAACCATCCAAGGCTGTATTGAAATCCCAGCGCCGCCATGGAGTTGTTTCCGACGCCGGTGGCGAAGACGCCGAGTGCGCCGTAGATCGGCGTGTGTGAATCGCAGCCGATGATGATCTGGCCTGGCTTCCAGAGTCCGCTTTCGATGATGGCGTGGTGTACGCTGCCACAGCCGCAGTCGAACACGTTGCGGATGCCGTGCTTCGCGGCGAACTTGCGGACGGCAGCGAGAGCCTCGGCGGCCTGTTGCGTGGCGGGGGCGAAGTTGTGGTCGAAGGCGAAGGTAATGCGGGAAGGGTCCTTGATCCTGGCGTTCTCCATCTCGTTTTCGAAGACCTTCATTACGAAGTTGGAGCTGAGGTCGTGCATCACCATGAGGTCGACGTTAGCGACTACGACGTCGCCCGGGCGCACCTCTTTGTTGCCGCTGGCTTTGGCCAGTATTTTTTCAATCACGTTCATAGCAGTTCAGGTCCGTTGGGTCCTTGCCGGTAGGTATCGCCCTGGAAGATGCGTTTGCCGCCGATGGTCGATTGCGCTACCGACGCGAATATCGAGCCGGGCTTGAGGTCGGTTGGCCGGCAGGACTCGTACGAATAGGGTCCGGAAAGGAGTTCAATTTTGGAATTTGAAGCGCCGGGCGGAAGCCCGGCGGCAGGCTGAAAGCCCGACCCCACAATTTTGACCCAGTGTCCGCGGTATTCCATAGCTACCGAGACGGAGAACGATGGTGTAAGTGTCGAGCCGATGGGAGGAACCGGCGGAGTATCGCCGTTTGTCACAAGTACGACCAGATCTTCAACGCCCGCAGTGCGATATTTGCGCTCCAGGCGTCCAACAAATTCGTGATCGATGAGTCCAACGGCTGCACGTAGTTCCTCGCGCAGGATTTCGCGGGCCATTTTCGCAGCGTGGCGATACATGGAAAGTTCGCCTTCGTCCGGCTCGGGGTGAATGGCGATCCACGGAACGTCGACTGCGTTGGGTACGGACAGATCGTATGGGAGCAGAGGGAAATCGAGGACCCCCACCTTGTTCCAGCCGTTCTCGTCGCGCATCTTTGCGAGATTCATGTTCGCGCGGATGTCTTCGAGAATCGTTACCGAGCGGATCCATGGATAGACTCTGGGCGATAGCCCGCAGAGGAGCACTGGCGCACTGTCCCGTGGAATCACCAGCAGCGCCCGGTTCCAATAAGGCATGAAGTTCGAAAGATAGCGGCCCTGATTGGATCTCCATACATCGGTGTAGACAACCAGCGCGGGCAGTTCTTTCTCGAAGAGGTGCTGCCGCACCTTAGCCAAACGTGACTCGAAGGCCGACGGAGGGAGCTCTGTTTTATCCCAGGTAATCCAGCCTCGCTTCATTTCCGGAACAACTTCCTTTCCGTTTTGTTCAGCGACGTGCAGCCATTCGCGGTGACCAGAAGAGTGTCGCCGAAGACCATGTATCCGGACAGAGGAAGGTAGGTGTTGGGGTGAGCGATCACCACCATGCCTTCTTTCACTATGTAGTTCACATCCTCCAGCACGTAAGGATTTTCATCGGGATGTAAACCTAAGTTGTGTCCGCGAACGCGCGTGTACTTCGGACCCGTGTACTCGCCGTAGCCGAACTTGCGGAAGACGTCGTTCTGGACGCGCGCGACGTCGGCGATGTTGACGCCGGGTTTGAGCAAGTCCTCAGCGGCTTGCCTTGCTTCCGCGAAAATCGCAAAGGCTTCGAGCTGTTTCGCGCTGGGCTCGCCGACCACGAGAGTCCGGCATATCTGGGCCCAGTAGCCGTCGATTTGCGGAGTCAGTTCGGTCGTTACGGAATCTCCCGTTTGCAGCTTGCGCTCGGTAGGAGGCTTCATCCCGACCACTTCGGTGCCGCCCGAAGCGATCAGCATGAAGTTGTCTTCGGCGCCGTTGGATTTTAGAAAGGCTTCTACTTCGGCTACTAACTCGTACTCGGTCATGCCCACGTCAGCAACTTGCGCGAAATGCTGGTAGCCGCGGTCGGAAAGCTCGGCGGCTTGCCGGATGCGGTCGAGTTCCTGCGGGCTCTTCACTCGACGGAGTTCCTCGACCAGATAAGTTGCCGACGCCGCTCCATTACTGTCGCGGTTCGGAAGGAAGGATTGCGGCATGATTTCCTTGCCTGCGATGGCGAGCCGGGCGCTTCCAAACTTAGAGAGATATCCACTGAAGTCGGGTGCGAATGTCGCTCCCGGGAGACCTTCAGCATCCCACGGATCGGATACGATGGCGTGAACTTCGCCGGAGCGATCGAGTACGGCTACCGCATGTGGACCGGAGAAATTGAAGTTGATCAGGCAGCGGAAATAGTCTTTGCGCCAAGTGTGGCCGTATAGGAGGAGTAAGTCCCAGCCGTGCTCTTCCATGAGTCTGGTTAACTGTGTAAGACGAGTCTGGTCGATCAAGGAGACACTTCCTCCAGGAACCATTCGGTAGGAACTTCCCGTCCGAGGCCCATAGATCGGGCGCGCTTCAATACGGCCGCTCCGACCGCGGCGAATTGCGTACCCGCGCCCGTGTTGTTATTGAAAACCGTGATTTGATCCGCCGACGTCCGGCCTTTGATTTTCCCGGCGACGAGATCCTGCACTTCCTGAATCGATTCCCACGGCTTGATGCCGTTTTGCGCCACTTCCCAAACGTCGGGAGACTGATCGAGCCGGGCCACTTCCTTGGAATGGACCACGTACAAGTCAGCGCGGCGGATGGTTTCGTCGTCGATTTCGCGGCGCTTGTTGCTGCCGTCGGATCCGCCGATGGAAGCCACGTACATTCCCTTTTCCACCCAGTGCCCATCGAAGACCGCATCCCATGCGGCCGTGGCAGCCTGTACGACGTCGCTGCCCTCGACGGTCTTCCGGGGGGTATCGACTGTCTCGATCGCACGCCCCAGTTGCGTGGTCATTTTCCGGCAGAATTCCCGGCAATGCTCCTGGTTCGGGCTGTAGACTTTGACCTGATCGAATGCAAACTGGCTGCACAGGAATTCGAGGTGTGCGCCAGCCTGCCATCCGCTGCCGAACAGTCCGAGGACTTTCGGGTTCTCCGGGGCGAGATATTTCGCGCCCACGACACTTAGAGCGGCCACGCGGACTTTCTGAATCACTCCGTCCGGCATGATGGCGACAGGCTCGATGCGTTCAAGGTCGAACAGGATGACCAGACCGCAGTAGCGATTGCCCGCAGCGACCGGGAGAATCCGCCGCCGTTTCACGCCGGCGGTGTAAGAGAATCCGGCCATGTCGGAGGTGATGCGCAAAGCCCACACGCCGCTCGAGACGCCGCTGCCTTCCTGAGACTTGAAGCGATACTTGAAACCTGGATTCTCTTTGGATTCGACCGGGAAGTAGGTCTGGCTTCTGGGCCGGTTTATCGCCTTTCCTTCGGCAAGTTCGCGATAGATGGTCTCAGTGGAGCTGATGGCATCCCGCGGAGTGAGCGCCTGCTCCACTTCGTCGTTATTGAGTAAGAGCATTTATTGAGTGGGCGGGTTACCAACCCGCCGCAGGATACCATCCTGCCCCACATTGAAGAATCTTGAGCCAGAGTTCAAAAGTGGAATCAAGCCGCCCGCTTGCAGCATTTCGAGGAGGAACTCGGACGGCGGATTGCCATGAAGAGACTTACCCGAGGTCAGATTTTCGACTGTTCCCCGCTCGATATCGACTCGGATGCGGTCGCCGGTCTCAACTAAGTCATGTACGCCGCTGACTTCGAGAATCGGTAGTCCGATCTCGTGGCCGTTCCGGTAGAAAGTGCGTGAGAACAGCTCGGCGACAATGGCTCCGATACCGGTGGCCTTGAGAGCCTTTGCGGCGAGCGCGCGTCCGGAGGAGCATCCGAAATTGCGGCCGGCCACGAGGATGTCGCCCGGCTTTACCTTGAGGGGGAAATCGGGATTGGCGGTTTCGAGAACGTGCTTTGCCATTTCTCCCGCGCTCTTGAACATTATGTGAGTGGGGGTGATGAGGTCTGTGGGAATGTTGTGGCCGAACTTCCAGCAGTTCCCTTCGAAGGTCAGTTTGTTTTTCATGTGGTGGAGAGTGCGGGACTGGCGGAAACGGCGGCGGCGCGCGTCTGGCGGGCGCTGACGAGGAGAAGCAGCAGACCGATGCAGGCGAGCGCGAGGTCGACAGTGAAAGGCACGGACCAGCGGCGCGTCTCGTCGAACAAGTAACCTGCCAGTTCGCCGCCGCTGGCGGTGCCGAGACCGAAGAACACATAGAACAGGCCGAGGGCTTTGCCTACCTGGTGGGTGCCGAAATACTCGAAGATGATGGTGGGGGCGGCGTTGAAGATGCCGCCGTAGCCGAGGCCGAAAACGATCGCCAGCCAATAAATCATGCCCGAGTTCGGAGCCGTGTTGAGTAAGGCGAGAACGCCGAGCGCTACGCAGACCACGCTGAAGATCATGCCGGCACGGGAGTTGACACGGTCGGCGAGGACGCCGCTGATGAGTTTGCCGGGCGCGGCGGCGGCGAGCGCGATCGACAATATCAGCGCGGCTTCTTTGGCCGAAACGTGCGCGCCGGTGAGATAGGAAATCAGATTCTGCTGGACGCCGAGCATGGCGTGCGCGCTGAAGAACAGGGCGACGCCGAAGATCCAGAACATGGGCATGCGGGCCAGTTCGGGCATGGTCGGCACCCGGACTGAATGGATTTGGATCCTTGGAGCGGCGTTATTATCGACCACAACCAGGGTCAGCAGAAAAGGAATCGCCATGCATGCGCTGAGGACGAGGAAGGTTCCGGAAAGGCCGCGCTGGGCGATTTGCGCCGTGGCGAGGCGCGGGGCGATGAATCCGCCGAGTCCGATTCCCGCGTTAATGAAGCCAACCGCGAGTCCGCGCCAACGCGAGAAGAAGGGGCCGATCAGGATGGACGTCGGCAGGATGGAAACGGCCGACGCGCCGATGCCGAGCAGGAAGCAGAACGCATAATATTGCGGCCGGGAATGGATGGTCGAGAGCAGCGCGAGAGCTACGGCGATGATGAAGGTGCCGCCGAGGATCACGCGCTTGGGCTTGAATTTGTCGACTAA
>Ga0181536_10004955_pt1 | contig 13880 bp, 14 predicted proteins | sample PEATcosm2014_Bin_41_FD_121105 | JGI IMG/M metagenome (GOLD analysis project Ga0181536, IMG submission 121105) | Peatland microbial communities from MTU Mesocosm Facility, Houghton, MI, USA - PEATcosm2014_Bin17_60_metaG | ecosystem: Environmental > Terrestrial > Soil > Wetlands > Peat | place...
GCCTGGCCTACGTCCAACAGCACTTCGCCGGAGAGCCGGTGGCGGCGACCGAGAGCATCTTCCAGTACATGGCCCAGTACCTGCACCTCGACCTCGTGACCCCGTACCCGTTCATGGAGGCGGTGGCCGAGGGCAACGACCCGCCGGCTCAGAGCGAAGCCACGTTCGTCAACCAGATCCAGGCCAAGGCCTTCCGCGTGCTCGTCTACAACGTGCAGACGGTGACGCCGCTGACGACGACGATGAAGGAGCAGACCGCGGCGCAGGACATCCCGGTCATCGGGGTGTCCGAGACCATCCAACCGCCCATCGCGACGTTCCAGGACTGGATGGACGGGGAGCTCGACTCGCTCATCAACGCGCTGAACGCGAACGCGCTCGGCCAGTGAACGTCTCGACCGCGGCGGGTGTCCGGAGCGCGCCGCGCTCGGGTGCGGGTCCGGTGGTCGAGGCCCGCGGCCTGGCCGGTGGGTACGCCGGCGTGGCGGTGTGGAGCCACGCGCAATTCACCGTCGTAGCCGGCGAGTTCGTCGCCGTCCTGGGACCCAACGGGGCGGGCAAGTCGACGTTGCTGCGCATGATCCTGGGCCTCCTGCCGCCGCTGGCCGGTGAACTGCTCGTGCTCGGCACCCCGCCGCGACGCGGGAGCCCGGACATCGGCTACGTGCCCCAGGGACGGGGGCTGGACCCGGAGGTGGCCCTGCGCGGCGTGGACCTGGTGAGCCTCGGCCTCGACGGTCACCGGTGGGGCTTTCGGGTGCGTACCCGTCTGCGCGGCGAGCGCGCCCGGCTCGTCGACGCCGCCCTGGAGGCCGTGGAGGCGTCGGATTACGCGGGCCGCCGTCTCGGCCAGATGTCGGGAGGCGAGCGCCAGCGGCTCCTGCTGGCCCAGGCGTTGGTGAGCGAGCCGTCGCTCCTCCTGCTCGACGAGCCGCTGGCCAACATGGACGTGCGCAACCAGGCGGCCATGGCCGAGCTCGTCGCCCGAGTGGCTCGCGCCAAGGGCATCGCGGTGATCTTGGTGGCCCACGACCTCAACCCGCTCCGGCGGGTGCTCGACCGCGTCTGTTACGTCGCCGGGGGTGGAGTGGCCATCGGCACACCCGACGAGGTGGTGACCGGCCCGGTCCTGTCCCGCCTCTACGGCGCGCCGATCGAGGTCCTGACCGACTCCCGGGGCCGACGCTTCGTGGTCGGCCTCGAGGAGGAGGCGGCCCACCCCCACGACGGCCATCCCCGTCCCCACCATGGCGACCCGAGGCGCCGGACACCGTGATCGGGCTCGGTCCTGTCGTCGCCACGTCGACCGGTTTCAGCTGGGACCCGGTCACCGACCTCCGCCAGATGCTGGCCTTCGAGTTCATGCGCAACGCCTTCGTGGCCGGGGCCGTCGTGGCGGTCGTCGCCGGAGTCGTCGGGTACTTCGTGGTCCTGCGCCGGACGGCCTTCGCCGCCCACGCCCTGTCGCACATCGGCTTCGCCGGGGCGGCCGGCGCGGTGGCCATCGGCGTGAACCCGTTGTGGGGGTTGTTGGCCTTCTGTCTGTCGTCGGGAGCGGTCATCGGCGGGCTCGGTCAGCGCCTGCGCGACCGGGACACGGTGATCGGGATCGTCCTCGCCTTCGCCCTGGGCCTCGGGGCGCTGTTCATCTCCTTCTACAGCGGGAACTCCAACGAGGCCATCTCGATCCTCTTCGGCGAGATCCTCGGCGTGTCGAGCGGGGACGTGGCGCTGACCGCGGTGATCGGCGTCGTCACCCTGGCGCTGGTGGCCGCCATGTACCGGCCCTTGTTGTTCTCGTCGGTCGACGAAGACGTGGCCCAGGCTCGGCGCGTCCCGGTCCGGGTGTTGTCGGTCGTCTTCATGATGACCGTCGCCCTGGCCGTCGCCGTGTCGGTCCAGGTGGTCGGCGTGCTGCTCATCTTCGCTCTGATCGTGACGCCGGCGGCGGTGGCCGAGCGGGTGAGCCGCAGCCCGGGCCAGGCCCTCGTCGTGGGCGTGGTGGTGGCCCTGCTCTCGACGTGGATCGGGTTGGCCATCTCGTTCTATGTCGACTACCCGGTGAGCTTCTTTATCACCGCGTTGTCGTTCGGGGCCTATGTCGTCGTGCGTTGCACGTCGTGGCTCGGGGCCCGGTCCCGGGCGCGCCGGGCTCAGGTGGCGGTGGCATAGTGGCGGGGGTGAGCCACCGCGGACCGGGCGCGTCGGCCGTACCGGGCCCGCGCCGGTTGCGCCCGACGCGTCAGCGCCTGGCCGTGCTCGGCGCCCTGGCCGACGCGGACGGGTTTCGCGGTGCGCAGGCGATCCACGCGTCGATGCGGGCGGCCGGCGAACGCGTCGGCTTGGCCACGGTGTACCGCGCCCTGCAGGCACTGGCCGATGCGGGCGAACTCGACGTGCTGCGCGACGACACCGGCGAGCTGCTGTACCGGCGCTGTGCCGGAGGTGGCCATCACCACCATCTCGTCTGTCGCGGTTGTGGGACGACGGTCGAGATCGAGTCCTCGGCGGTGGAGCGCTGGGCCGCGTCGGTGGGCGAGCCCCACGGTTTCAGCGCCGTCGAGCATTCCGTCGAGGTGTTCGGGACGTGTCGGTCCTGCGCGAAGGCGTCACGCCCGCCCGGGGCCTGAGTCAACCCGTCGGGCCGACGGGGACGGCATCTTCCAGGGCGTCCCAGCTGACCGCGGCGCGCTTGCGCTCCATCTCGGCGCGCCGACCTCCGTGCAGGCCGAAGAGGCGCTTGACCCACAACAGGTAGAGGGCGATGGCCACGTTGACGACCAGGGTCAGGACCTTGAGCGCGCTCACGCCGCCGACGATCTCGTAGACCTCGATCGGGATCAGGACGGCGGTGGCCACGAAGGTCAGGTATTCGGCCCAGCGCTTGGTGAGCCACAACCCCACCGCCTCGATCGTCTCGAGGACGGCGTAGGCGGTCACGACGACGGCCGCCGCGTACAGGTGTCCGGTGCCGATGGTGAAGAAGTGGCGGAATCGGCCGAGAAAGCCACGGGTGCGAGCCGGTCCACCGAACGCCTCGACGATCTGCTGGTAGTCGCGCTCCAAGGCGTCGTGGTTGCCGGCGAAGAAGAAGATGACGACGGCCAGAGACACGAGGAGCACGACGTGGACGGCCCGATCGAGAGCGATGAGCCGCAGGACATAGCGATCGCGTAGCAGCGGGCCGCGCAGCGGCACCTCGACGTCGTCGCGCCCCGGCACCCGATCGCGCGTCGGGTGCGGCGGTGCCTCGGCCGGCACCCAACCGTCACAGCGCAGGCAGCGGTACCAGCGGATGCCGTCGATCTGGCGTACGACCAAGGCGTCGGCTTCGGTCACGGTGGCCGCGTCGGCGCCGACCAGGACGTGGCCGCCGATCCCGCAGGTGAACAGCTCGTAGCGGTTGGGGGGCCGGGTGCCCATCGACGATGCCTCCGACTCGACGGTCGGCTCAAGCTACCCGGCCGCCCCCTCGTCGTCGGGACCGGGCTCGGCCAGGGTGGCGAACGCTCGCGTCCTCGGCCCGAGCCAGGGCGCCAGTCGCTCGGTCTCCTCGGGAGAGGCTGTCGAGGAAGGCCCAGCCGACATGCGCCTCGGCCTCCGGGGACGAGGCGGCGACTTCTTCGACAGCCGCCAGGAGGTGCCCGAGGATGCGTCGACGGCGATCGACGCCGGTAGCCAACCCGGCGGCGAACTCGGCCAGCTCGGCGAACGCGGCCGCGGCGCCCGGGTCCCCATCGGCTTCCTCGACGAGGTCGAGGTAGCGCTCGGCGAACTGGGGGACGGCCCGGAGCACCGTGACCACGTCGGGGTCGATCATGGCGTATGAAGATATGGAACAACATGAAAAATGTCAATAGTGGGCGAATAGACGCGCCCGGGTGCTCCGTATTGCATCTTTATTCAAGACTTCGTATAGTCTTGCGCTATGACGGTACGGGTGGGAGTGGCGGGAGCCTCGGGCTATGCGGGCGCGGAGCTGCTGCGGCTGTGCGCGGGCCATCCGCGATTCGACGTCGTGGTAGCCGGGGCCGACTCGCAGGCCGACCAGGCGGTGGGCTCCTTGTACCCCTCGCTGGCCGCGGCCTACCCACGGCTGCATTTCACCAAGGCCGGCCCCGAGGACTTCGACGGCCTCGACGTCGTGTTCCTGGCGTTGCCCCACGGCGAGTCGGCGGTGATCGCCCCCGAGCTGGTCGACCGGGTCGGGGTGCTCGTCGACCTGTCGGCCGACTTCCGCCTGCGCGACGTCGCCGCCTACACGCAATGGTACGACATCGACCACCCGGCGCCTGAGCTCCTCGGGCGGTTCGCCTACGGCCTGCCGGAACTGTTCCGGTCGGACCTGGAGGGGGCCCGTCTCGTCGCCGCCCCGGGCTGCTACCCGACGGCGGCCGCGTTGGCGTTGGCACCGCTCGTGCGTGCCGAGATGGTCGAACCCCTCGGCGTGATCGTGGACGCGGCCAGCGGCGTGTCGGGTGCCGGGCGCAAGCTCGCCGCGTCCACGCAGTTCGCCACCGTCGACGAGGACTTCGTGGCCTACGGGCTGCTCACCCACCGCCACACGCCCGAGATCGAACAGGCGACGGGGGCGCAGGTGCTGTTCACCCCCCACCTGGCGCCGATGAACCGTGGGATCCTCGCCACGTGTTACGCGCGACCGGTGGCGGGGTCGACGCTCGTCACCGACGACGTCCTCGGCGTCTTGCGGGAGACCTACCTGCCGGAGCCGTTCGTGGTCGTCGGCGAGGGATCCCCGTCGACGAAGGCCACCTACGGCTCGAACGCCGCGCACGTCACCGGACGATTCGACGAGCGCACCGGTTGGGTGCTCGCCATCTGTGCCATCGACAACCTGGGCAAAGGGGCGTCGGGCCAGGCCGTGCAGTGCGCCAACCTGGCTCTCGGCCGGCCCGAGGCCGAGGGGCTCACGGTGTCGGGGCTCTACCCGTGAGCGTCACCGCGCCCCGGGGGTTCGTGGCGTCGGGCGTGGCCAGCGGGATCAAGGCATCGGGTGCCCTCGACCTGTCGCTGGTGGCCACCGACGACGGCGCGACCGTGCCGGCGGCGGCGGTGTTCACCACCAATCTGGCCACCGCCGCGCCGGTCCTCGTCAGTCGGTCGCATCTGGCCGCCACCAACGGGCGCGCCGCCGCCGTGGTGCTGTCGAGCGGCAACGCCAACGCCGCCACCGGTGAACAAGGCACGGCGGACGCCCGTCGGATGTGCGAGTTGGTCGGGGAGGGGATCGGCGTGGCGGCCGAGGCGGTCCTGGTCTGCCAGACCGGCCTCATCGGCATTCCGCTGCCGATGGCCTACCTCGAGTCGGGGATCCCCGGGCTCGTGGTGGCGAGGGCGCAGGGCCCGGAAGCGGGCGCACTGGCGGCCACGGCCATCATGACCACCGACACGTTCGCCAAGGAAACGGTCGTCGCCGGCGACGGCTTCGGCGTCGGGGCCATGGCCAAGGGCGCGGCCATGTTGGCGCCCAACATGGCGACGATGCTCGCCGTGCTGACCACCGACGCCCGGTGCGACGCCGCCACGTTGCGCGATGCGCTGGCTCGGGCCGTGACGTCGAGCTTCAACCGCTTGACCGTCGACGGCGCCACCTCCACCAACGACACCGTCATCGTCCTGGCCGGTGGGCGCTCGGGCGTGTCGCCCGCGCCGGACGAGTTGGCCGAAGCGCTCGAAGCCGCGTGTGGCGGGCTGGCCGCCATGATGGCGCAGGACGCCGAGGGCGCCACCAAGGTGGCCCACGTGATCGTCACCGGGGCCCGCTCCGACGGGGAGGCCCATCGCGCCGCGCGCAAAGTGGCCGACTCCAACCTGGTGAAATGCTCGCTCAACGGCGAGGACCCGTACTGGGGTCGGGTCCTGAGCGAGCTTGGTAGCGCCGGGGTGGCCTTCGATCCGGACCGGGCGACCATCGCCTACGGCGGCGTGGAAGTCTGTCGCCACGGCATCGCCGCCGCTCACGATCCGGGCGCCGTCGCCGCGCACATGGCCGGACGCTCCATCGAGATCGCCTGCGACCTCGGCCTCGGCGACGGCCGGGCCGTGGTCCTCACGTGCGACCTGGGCCACGGGTACATCGACGAGAACCGGACGACGTCATGAGCCGGCCTCCCGGCTTCGCCCGGGCCGACCGCGCCGCCATGCTCGTCGAGGCGCTGCCCTATATCCGTCGCTTCTGGGGCAAGGTCGTGGTGGTGAAGTACGGCGGCAACGCCCTGGTCGGTGTCGACGCTGCGGATGTCGACGTTGCGGGTGCCCAAAGCGATGCCCTGTCCTCGTTCGCCGAGGACGTCGTCCTCATGCGATCGGTCGGGATGCTCCCGGTCGTCGTCCACGGCGGCGGCCCGCAGATCGGCGAGCTCATGGCCCGGCTCGGCAAGGTGTCGGAGTTCCGAGACGGGCGACGGGTCACCGACGCCGAGACGCTCGACATCGCTCGCATGGTCCTCGTGGGCAAGGTCAATCGGGAGATCGTCTCCGCCATCAACGTCCATGGGGCCCTCTCCGTCGGGCTGTCGGGCGAGGACGCCAACCTCATCACCGCCGTGGCTCGCTCTGCCGACCTCGGGTTCGTCGGTGACGTCGCGGTCGTCGCCCCCGACATCCTCGAGCGGCTGCTGGCTCAGGGGTTGATCCCGGTGGTGGCCACGATCGGAACCGACGAAGCGGGACAGGCGTACAACATCAACGCCGACACCGTGGCCGGCGCGCTGGCCGGCGCGCTGGCGGCGGAGAAGCTCATCTTCCTCACCGACGTGGCCGGGCTGCGCTCGCGCGCCGACGATCCTCGGTCCCTGCTCCCGCGAGCCACCCCCGACGACCTCGACGCCATGCTGGCCTCGGGCGCGGCCTCCGGCGGGATGGTGCCGAAGGTGGAGGCTTGTGCGCGCGCCGTGCGTGGCGGGGTCGCCGGCGCCCACATCCTCGACGGGCGCGTCCCGCACTCGCTGCTCCTCGAATTGTTCACCGACGAGGGGGTCGGGACCATGATCACGGCCGGTGGGCCGTGAACGGCGCCGGCGGTCACCACCGTGCCGGCGTGGACCGCCGAATCGGCGTGGACCGCAGCGCGCTGATGCACACCTACGCCGACCCGCCGGTCACCTTCGTGCGCGGGGAGGGGACGATGCTGTGGGACACCGAGGGACGGCGCTATCTCGACTTCCTGTCGGGCCTGGCCGTCACCTCGCTCGGTCATGCGCACCCGGCGGTCGCCGACGCCCTCGACGCCCAGGCCCGGACGCTCCTTCACGTCTCCAACCTGTTCGGCAACGTGGTCGCCCCCGAGGTGGCCGTCACCATCGACCGCCTCATCGCGGGCGGGGACCGACGCGCCGGCGGGCAGGTCTTCTTCGCCAACTCGGGCGCGGAGGCCAACGAGTGCGCGCTGAAGCTGGCCCGACGCCGATCCGGACCCGGCCGCCATGTCGTGGTGAGCGCGTGGGAGGGCTTTCACGGGCGCACCCTGGCCACCCTGCACGCCACGGGCCAGCCGGCCAAGCACGCGCCGTATGCGCCGTTGCCCGAGGGGTTCGAGCACGTCGCCTACGATGACATGGCAGCGCTGGAGAAGGCCTGCGACCCCTCGCGGGTCGGCGCCGTGCTCATCGAGCCGATCCAGGGGGAGGCGGGCGTGGTGGTGCCCTCGTCCGACTACCTCGGCGCGGTGCGTGCGCTGTGTACCGAGCGGGACATCCTCTTCATGGTCGACGAGGTGCAGACCGGCTTGGGGCGCACCGGACGGTGGTTCGGGTTCCAACATGCCGGTGTCGAGCCCGATGTCGTCACCATGGCCAAGGCGCTGGGCAACGGTGTGCCCATCGGGGCGTGCTGGGCCCGCGCCGAGGTGGCGGCGGCCTTCGGCCCCGGGGACCACGCCTCGACCTTCGGGGGACAGCCGCTGGCCGCCGCGGCCGCCCGGGCCACGCTGGCCACGATGGAGGCCGAGGACGTCTGCGGGCGCGCCGTACGCGCCGGCGCCAAGCTGTCGGGCGGGCTGGCCGCGCTTCCCGGCGTGCGCTCGGTCCGGGGCATGGGCCTGCTGGTGTGCGCCGAGGTGGACGACGGACGCGCCCCGCCCACGGTGGCCGCGGCCTTGGAGCGCGGCCTGGTGGTCAACGCGCCGCGGCCCGACTCGATCCGGCTGGCGCCGCCGTTGCTCGTCACCGACGACGAGATCGACGAGGCGCTCGTCCTCCTTGCCGGTGCCCTGGCCGCCACCGCGACGAGCGCCGGGGGTGTCGAGGGATGACGCGCCATTTCCTCGACGTCGACGACCTGTCGCCCGACGAGCTGTCGGCCGTGCTCGCGCTGGCCTCGGTGCCGGCCACCGCCGCCGTCCCGGTGTTGGCGGGCCGGGGTGCGGCGCTCGTGTTCGAGAAGCCATCGGCCCGGACCCGTAGCTCGACCGAGATGGCGGTCGTCACGCTCGGGGGTCACCCTGTCTACATCCAGGGAACCGAGGTCGGCATCGACCGCCGGGAAACGGCCGAGGACGTGGCCCGCACGCTCGCCTGCTACCACGCCGTGGTCTGCGCCCGGGTGCTCGACCACGACGTGCTGACCCGGATGGCCGCCGCCCTCGACGGCGCCGGCGCCGGGGGCCATCCCGGGGCGGTCCCCGTGGTGAACCTGCTCTCGGACCGGGCCCACCCCTGTCAAGCCGTCGCCGACCTCCTCACCATGCGCCAGCGCTTCGGCGACTTGTCGGGGCGCACGCTGGCCTACGTGGGGGACGCCAACAACGTGTGGTGCTCCCTGGCCCTGGCCGCGGCCATGGCCGGCATGCGGTCGCGGGTGGCCTCCCCCGACGGGTACGGACCGGGCCCCGCCGCCCTCGCCCGCATCGCCCGCCTGGGCGGGGAGGTGGAGGTGACGACCGACCCGATCGCAGCGGTCACCGGGGCCGACGTCGTGTACACCGACGTGTGGACGTCGATGGGTCAGGAGGACGAAGCGGCCGAACGACGCCGCGCCTTTCGCGGCTACACCGTCGACGAGCCCCTGGTGGCGGTGGCCGCGGCCGATGCCATGGTGCTCCATTGCCTGCCCGCGCACCGCGGCGAGGAGATCTCGGCCGCCGTCTTGGAGGGGCCGCACAGTGCGGTGTGGCGTCAGGCGGCCAACCGGGAGCTCGCCGTGCGCGGCGTCCTGGCCTGGCTCCTCGGCGCCGGTGCGGGCGCCGGTGCAGACAGTGGGGACGGTGCCGCGTGAAGCTCGGCAAGACCCAGCGCCAGCATCGGATCACCAAACTCCTCGAGACCAGCGCGGTGACCAGTCAGGCCGACCTGGTGGCACTCTTGGGCGACGCCGGGGTGGAGGCCACGCAGGCCACCGTGTCGCGCGACCTCGAGGAGCTCGGCGCGGTCAAGGTCCGCGTGCCGGGGGGCGAGACGGTCTATGCCTTGCCCGAACTTCCGGTGCACCAGGTCGCACCCGAGGACCACCTGCGCCGGGTGTTGGGGGAATGGGTGGTGGAGGTGGCACACTCGGCCAACCTGGTCGTGCTGCGCACGCCACCGGGGTCGGCCCACGTGGTCGGCTCGGCGCTCGACCGCAGCGGGTTCAGTGGCGTGCTCGGCACGGTGGCCGGTGATGACACGGTGTTGGTGGTGGCGTCCGACGGGGTCGGTGGACGTGCGTTGGCGGCACGGCTGGCCGAGGTGGCCGGAATCGCCGAAGAGAGCGCGGGACAATGATACGACCGAGAGACGGAGTGCAGTGATGGCGAAGCGGGTGGTCCTGGCCTACAGCGGTGGTCTCGACACGTCGGTGGCGGTGCGCTGGCTGCAGGACGAAGCCGGTGCCGAGGTGGTGGCGGTGGCCGTCGACGTCGGCCAGGGGGGCGACTTCGAGGTGGTGCGTCGACGCGCCCTGGCCGCCGGGGCCGTGGAGTCGGTCGTCATCGACGCGCGCGCCGAGATGGCCGACGAGTTCGTCGCCCCTGCCATCGCCGCCAACGCCCGCTACGAGGGCAAGTACCCGCTCGTCTCGGCCTTGTCGCGACCGGTCATCGTGCGCCATCTCGTCGCCCAGGCGCGCCTCCACGGCGCCGACGCCGTGGCCCACGGGTGCACCGGCAAGGGCAATGACCAGGTGCGCTTCGAGGTGGGGACCCGCGCCTTGGCCCCGGACCTCGAGATCCTGGCCCCGGCCCGGGTGTGGGGGCTCACGCGCGAGGACTGCATCGACTACGCGGCGCGACACGGCATACCCATCGAGGCGACCAAGGAGAAGCTGTACTCGATCGACGAGAACCTCTGGGGCCGCGCCATCGAGTGCGGCGCCCTCGAAGACCCGTGGGCGGCGCCGCCCGAGGACGTGTTCACGCTCACCCGCCCGACCGCCACCGAACCGCGTGACCTGGTGATCGGGTTCGAAGCGGGCGTCCCGGTGTCCGTGGACGGTCGCTCCCTGTCGCTCGAGGCGCTGATCGGCGAGGTGGGTGAGGCCGTCGGCGCCTACGGGTGGGGACGCATCGACATGGTCGAGAACCGCCGGGTCGGCATCAAGAGTCGCGAGACCTACGAGTGCCCGGCGGCGCTGGCCCTGGTGCTGGCCCACGGTGACCTCGAGGACCTCACGTTGGAGCGCGACGTGGCCCACGAAAAGGCCCGTCTCGAACCCCGGTGGGCCGAGCTCGTCTACGACGGCCTGTGGTTCTCGCCGTTGAAGGACGCGCTCGACGCCTTCTTCGTGTCCACGCAGCGCCACGTCACCGGCGAGGTGCGCCTGGCGTTGACACCGGGCAGCGCGGTGGTGTCGGGACGGCGAAGCCCGGTCTCGCTCTACGACTACGGCCTTGCCACCTACGACGCCGCCGACACGTTCAACCACGCGGACGCCGAGGGATTCGTCAGGCTGTGGGGGCTCGGTGTGGCCACGTGGGCCGCTCGCCAGGGTGGGAGCGCCGGCGCCGGCACGGGGGGCTCGGGCTCGTGACCTTGTGGGAGGGGCGCCTCGGCGGGGGGACGGCCGACGAGGTCATGGCCTTCACGGTCAGCCTCGCCTACGACCGGCGCCTGGCGCCCGACGATCTGAACGGGTCGCGCGCCCATGTGCGCGGGCTCGGCCGGGCCGGGATCCTCGAAGGAGGAGAGGTGGCCGTGCTCCTTGCCGCTCTCGATCGCGTCGAGGAGGAGCTGGCGGCGGGGACGTTCGTGTTCCGGGTCGAGGACGAGGACATCCACACGGCGGTGGAGCGCCGGGTCACGGAGATCGCCGGCGACGTGGGTGCCAAGCTGCACACCGGGCGGAGCCGCAACGACCAGGTGGCCACCGATCTGCGCCTCTACGCCCGGCGTGAGCTGCTGGCGATCGCTCGGCGGGTGCTCGCGCTCCAAGACGTCCTGGCGCAACGCAGCGTCGAGGCGGGCGATGCCTACCTCCCGGGCTACACGCACCTGCAACGGGCCCAGCCCGTGCTCCTGGCCCACCACCTCCTGGCTCACGGCTGGGCCTTCGCCCGCGACGTCGACCGCCTCGTCCACACCGTCGACCGCCTCGACGTGTCGCCGCTGGGTGCGGGCGCCCTGGCCGGGTCCTCACTTCCGCTCGACCCCGACGGTGTCGCCGCCGACCTCGGGTTCGCCAATCGCTTCGAGAACTCGCTCGACGCCGTCTCGGATCGGGACTTCGTCGCCGAGTCGCTCTTCGACCTGGCCCTGCTCGGTGTGCACATGTCGCGCATCGGCGAGGAGCTCGTGTTGTGGTCGACCGAGGAATTCGGCTTCGCGTCGCTCGACGACGCCTATGCCACGGGGAGCTCGATGCTCCCGCAGAAGAAGAACCCCGACGTGGCCGAGCTCGCCCGGGCCAAGTCCGGCCGGCTCATCGGGCACCTCACCGGAATCCTGGCCACCTTGAAAGGCCTGCCGCTGGCCTACAACCGTGACCTCCAGGAGGACAAGGAGCCCCTGTTCGACGCCGTCGACACCGTCGTCCGGGCCCTCGACGCGGTGACCGGGATGATGGCCACCACCACCTTCGACACCGAGCGCATGCACGAAGCGGCCGACGGCCCGGCCGCCGCCGCTGTCGATCTGGCCGAGTGGCTGGTCGAACGGGGCATGCCTTTTCGCCAGGCGCACGCCGTGGTGGGGTCGCTCGTGCGCGACTCGCTCCAGCGGGGCGTCCCGCTGGCCGAGCTGGTGCAGTCCCACCCCGCGCTCGGCATCGACGCCCTGGGTCTGCTCGAGCCGGGCGTCGCCGTCACGCGTCGGACCACGCCGGGCGGGGCCGGGCCCGGGCCGGTGGCGGCGCAGCACGAACGGTTCCGCCACCGCCTCGAGCTCGACACCGAACGGGTACGTCGAGCCTCCGAAGGGGCGGCGCGCGCGGCGATGAGCGCCACCGCCGGGCCGACGTCGGCGCCCGAGCACCAGGGGTCCTCGGGCACCGGCGAGCCCAGCCGGGGCGCCAAGGGGGCCAAGCGCCGCCTGCGCCGTGGCGGGTCTGGGTCCGACGCCACGACGTGATCACACGCGCCCCCCGTCGATCCGGGGCCGGGTGGGGCGGACGGGGACCCGGATCGGGCCGGGTGCTGGCGCGGTCGTTTTACGCCGGGGACGCGGTCGAGGTCGCCCCCCGTTTGCTCAACAAGGTTCTCGTGCGCGGGCCGTTGGCCGGCCGGGTCGTGGAGGTCGAGGCCTACCGGGGCCAGGAGGACCCCGCCTCGCACGCCTTTCGGGGCCGTTCGAAGCGCAACGCCACCATGTTCGAGGGCCCGGGGCGGCTGTATGTGTATTTCACCTACGGCATGCACTGGTGCGCCAACGTGGTGTGCCGGCCGGCCGGGACCGCGCAGGCGGTGCTGCTCCGAGCCGTGGCCCCGATGGCCGGGGTGGAGGCGATGTGGGCGGCGAGGCCGCGGGCCCGGCGCGAGCTCGATCTGGCCAACGGCCCGGCGAAGCTGTGCCAGGCCTTTGCCGTCACCGGCGCCGATGACGGCGCCGACCTGGTCCTCGGGGATCGGAGCCTGGTCCTGGTCGATGACGGGACACCCCCTCCCGCACGGCCGGGCGTCTCCGGGCGAGTCGGCATTACGGTGGGCGACAAAGAGCCGTGGCGCTTTTTCGTGCCCGGCGACCGCCACGTTTCGCGCGGCCCTCACGTCCGAACGTGATGACCGGTGGGGGCCGCCGTCGTCGCGACGGCTGGGGCGCTTTGACAGCACAGGTGCACACCGCTACCATGATCAACCCCAGGTCGGGCGACCGATCTCGGGCAACCGGCACCGACGCCTTTCGGGCGTGTGTCGCGTCGCTCCTTGAAAACGGAACAGTGAGAGCCAAAAGCCAGTGCGGGCGACCGCGGGCACGCTTCGGCGCGTCCACGGTCGAACCACAACAGTAATTAAGCACTGTACGGACAACTACAACAACCGTGCTGTGCCAGTCGGTCGAGGGAGCTTTCGAGCCCCCGAAGGCCGGCTCTCCGATTTTCGTAACGGCCTCCGGGTCGCTGCGAAGGTCTCGATGGAGAGTTTGATCCTGGCTCAGGACGAACGCTGGCGGCGTGCCTAACACATGCAAGTCGAACGAGGTCCAATCGGTAGCAATACCGGTGAAGACCTAGTGGCGAACGGGTGAGTATCACGTGAGCAACCTGTCCCGAAGACGGGGATAACACCGGGAAACCGGTGCTAATACCGGATGTCCCCACCGAGTCGCATGGCTTGGTGAGGAAATGGATTCCGCTTCGGGAGGGGCTCGCGGCCTATCAGCTTGTTGGTGGGGTAATGGCCTACCAAGGCTTCGACGGGTAGCTGGTCTGAGAGGACGATCAGCCACACTGGGACTGAGACACGGCCCAGACTCCTACGGGAGGCAGCAGTGGGGAATCTTGCGCAATGGGCGAAA
>Ga0181536_10004956_pt1 | contig 13880 bp, 16 predicted proteins | sample PEATcosm2014_Bin_41_FD_121105 | JGI IMG/M metagenome (GOLD analysis project Ga0181536, IMG submission 121105) | Peatland microbial communities from MTU Mesocosm Facility, Houghton, MI, USA - PEATcosm2014_Bin17_60_metaG | ecosystem: Environmental > Terrestrial > Soil > Wetlands > Peat | place...
CACGTGAAAATCGCCGACGAACGCCGGCGCGACAAAGTCCCACCAATGCGCGTGCGCGGAACCGCCATGCAGAAACAGGATCGGCGGCTTGCCCTCGCCTCCGTAATCAAGGCAATTCAGCGCGAGCCCGTTGGCTATGAAACGATGCGCCTTCATCGGTCCCCCGGAATATTTTTTCTCATCTCGAAGCCGCCGCCACCCGCGCAGCCATGATACCTTTGCAGCGCGCGCCTTTCATGCCACCATTTAGCTGCCAGTTCACACCTGAAGCCATGCGAGATCGAACCGCGCTGAAAGCACTGACGCTAGTCGCCGCACTGATGCTTGCGCTCGCGTCCGTTGCTTTTCCGGCGCGCGCCCAGGATGCCAACGCGGCCAAGGCCCGCGGGCTCGTCGATGCCGCAATCAAAATGACCGACAGCGACGCCGCGCTAAAGCTGCTCTGGCAGGCCACCGAAATCGATCCCACTGGCGACGACGCCTACGTTTATCTCGGTCTCTACTACAACTCGCGCTCCGACTTCAGCAACGTCGTCAAGGTTTATCAAAAGCTCATCAAGCATCAGCCCAATCAGGTCAGCGCCTATCTGAATATCGGCGAGGCGTACATGTCGTTCTCCCCGCCCAGGGCCGACGACGCGCTGGTCTATTATCGCAAGGGGTACGCGCTCGATCGCAGGAACACTTTCGCCGCGCTCAGAATCGGCGAACTACTCGCGCAGACCGGCCAGCGCGACGAAGCGCTCAAGTATCTGAAGATTGCGCTGGGCGACAGCGCCAAAAATCCCACCGTCGCATCGGAAGCTGAAAAAACTCTCAAGCAGATGGGCGCGCTGTAACAAGGGCCGCGCGAGCGGCCGAGGTTCATTTCGTCGATGCGATAAACTCGTGGATCAAGTCGGCGATCTCATCGGGCTTATCCTCCTGCAGAAAGTGGCCCGCGTCCGTGATAGTCACATGCTTCTGCCCGTTGGTCCCTGGAACGCGCTGCTGGAAGAGGAGCTCGCCTCCTTTCGTAATCGGGTCCGAATCGCTGAACGCGGTCAGAAACGGCTTGGTGAACCGCTCGAGAACTTTCCATGCGGCCTTGTTCTCGGCGACCGAGCCGTGTTCCGGCGTAATCGGGACCAGGGCAGGAAAGCGGCGCGCACCCGCCTTGAAGGATTCGTCGGGGAACGGCGCATCGTACGCGGCCTTCTCGGCTTCGCTCAGGGCGCGGCGGCATCCCATGCCCACGATCTGCCCGATCGGCAAGACGGGCATGCTCTGGCTGAGTTCCAGCCATTGCTGGAACCCTTCGCTGAATCCCTCGCCGGTCGGCAGCCCGGTATTGGCGACCACCACGCGCGCGAATCTCTCTGGAAACGCAGCCACCAGCCGAAGCCCGATCAGGCCGCCCCAGTCCTGGCAGAAAAGCGTAATACCCGACAGGCGCGTGGCAGCCAGCCAATCGCTCATCCATCGCACGTGCCGCTCGTAGGTGTAATCGGATTGATCGGCAGGTTTGTCCGAACGGCCGAAGCCCACCAGGTCCGGCGCGACCGCGCGATGGCCGCGCGCGGCGAGGCTCGCGACTATCCGGCGATAGAGGAACGACCACGACGGCTCGCCATGCATGAGCAGCACGGGACCGGCGCTGGGAGGACCTTCGTCAAGATAGTGGATACGCACCGCGGTCCCGTCGGGGTCCGTGACTTCGCAATAATGCGCGGTGAATGCGAAATCGGGAAGATTGGAAAATCGCGCGTCGGGAGTTCTCAAGACCTTCAAAGGATGCCTCGCTCGGAATCAGAGTTGGGGATCGTCGATATATTGACACTATGAATGTCATTTATATTGCGGGCAGGTCAACCAACGGCGCTCCGCCCGCGCTGAAAGAGGAACACCGGTTCGTCTATGTTGAAACGGGGGGTTTAGCGAGACGTGAGATCCCTCGCGGATCGTATTCCTATGAGGCTGGATGCGCCCGCTCTTAATTCTGCGGTACGGGCGGAGGCTGCGGAGGCGCCTGTGGCGGCGCGCCCTCTTCGAGCGGCATATGGTCGCCACCATCGCCGCCGTGGCCGCCGTGGCCGCGATGCGCCCACGGCTGCGTGAAGTCGCGATCGAATATCTTCTGCTGCTCGGGCGTCAGCACGCCGCGAATCTGGCCGAGTCCATCCCAGAACAGCTGATGGCGCCGATGCTCAAAATCCTGCCGCGCCTGCATCACTTTGACCCGCGTATCGCGCAGGATGTCGCCGATGCGATCGCGTTGCGCCGGCGTCAGGTTGAGCTCGTGATTCATTCGCTCGATCAACCCCGGTCCCGGCACCCGCAAGTAATGATACCGATACGCCAGCGTGCTGAGTGCGAAACCAATCAGAAGGCACGAGGCTCCCACCAGCAAGCTGAACAGGACATTCGACTTAGCTGGCAAGGTCGCTCTCTGTCATCGGCATCTCGGGCGCCAATGGATCGCCTGCGGTTTCGGAATTCATACTCGCCTCGGGTATCGATAGCGCCTCGCCCAAAGACTCATTCGGCGTCCGCGTCGAAAGATACGCGGTGCTGGCCGCGAATACGAAGATCGCCGCCGCCGCCGACATCGCCAGCCATCGATTCGGCTGCCGCGACAACGCAACCTCGCGCGATACCGACGCGAATCGCCGCGGCCTGTCCGCCAGCGAGAACTCGCGCCGCGCCGGCCGCGATACTCGGGCCGTATCCCGTTCCACCTCGCCGTGCAGCACCGGCGCCGTCAGCGCGAAGACGCGAAACGCATGATCGCATTTCCCGCATCCTTTCAGATGCGCCAGCAGCTCGGCCCGCCGCTCGGCCGTCGCGGACTTGCGCCACAGCGCGGAAAATTCCTGTCGTGCTTCAAAACAATTCATGATTGCTACCTGTTGCGGCCCGCCGCGAGCATCCGCTCCGCCTGCTTGCGAAGCGCCTGCCGGGCGCGGAACGCGCGAATTTTTACCTTGGCCTCACTCCATCCAAGCGTCTCGGCGATTTCGCTGACGCTCAGATCTTCGCTCTCTTTGAGCACCATCACCATTCGGTCCTCGGGCTTGAGCGTGTCGAGCAGGCGATGCGCCAAATCGTAAGCTTCGCGCCGCTCTTCGGCCTCACCGACGATCTCCTCTGGCGACGCGACGTTCGCCGTCTGCATCCATTGCACTTCCGGCGCGCTGAAGTCTCCGACCAGTTCCTCGGGACGCCGCCGCCGCCGGCGCAGCTCGTCGTAACACAGATTCACCACAATCGCGCGCAGCCATCCGCCAAACGGCATCTCGGCCCGATACGTCGCCAGCGCGGTGAAGGCGCGGATAAAACTTTCCTGCGCGATGTCTCGCGCCATCTCCTCGTCCGAGAAAAAACGCCGGCATAAACGCTCCACTCGCGGCCGATGCCGCCCCGCGAGCTCCGTGAAGGCGCCGCTATCCCCGCCGAGGACTTCGGCTATCAGTTCCTCGTCGGGTTTGGCGCTCAATCTCCACCGTTCCCTGCTACGCGCCGAGAGACCCAACATAACTGTTTATTAATACGCACTATCCCGCCGATGGTTACACGGTTTTAGGCCAAGACTGCAACCCAAACCGGCCCGATGAAGCAGAGGCTGTGCGCGTGCCTTTCAATCGCCCAGCGCTTACCATGTCGGTTCGGGTCGCGTAGATTGGCCGTGTCACGCGCGGAGGTCCCAATGGCGGCGGAGCGCAAGGGTGCGATCGAGATCTTCAAAGTGGCCGGCATCCAGGTCGCCATCGACTATTCCTGGCTGGTCATCTTCGCGCTGATCCTGTGGTCACTGGCCTCGGGATATTTCCCCGGGCAGTATCCCGGCTATTCGACCGGGATTTACTGGCTGGTCGGACTGGTTGCGACCATCCTGTTCTTTGGCTCGGTGCTCGCGCACGAGCTGTGCCACGCCGCGATGGGGAACCGGCTCGGCGAGGGAGTACACCGGATCACGCTGTTCATCTTCGGCGGAATGGCGGAACTGGAGCACGAGCCCAGGAGCGGGATCGATGAGCTCAAGATCGCCGCGGTGGGTCCGCTCAGCTCGCTGGTGATGGCGGGAATCTTCTGGCTAATCGCGCGCGGGATCGGCGCGGCTCCGGCGACGGCGCTGTGGAAAGCGGTCTTCTCCTATCTCGCCTTCATCAATCTCGCGCTCGCACTGTTCAACCTGCTGCCCGGATTTCCGCTCGACGGAGGGCGCCTGCTGCGCGCCGCGTTGTGGATGCGATGGGGCGATCTGCGCCGCGCGACGGCAGCGGCGGCCGATTGGGGCAACACGATCGCGTGGGGACTGATCGCGTTCGGCGCAATGGAGATTTTCGCGGGCGCGCTGGTCGGCGGGATGTGGCTGATATTCATCGGGCTGTTCCTGCGCAGCGCTGCGTCGTCGGGCTACCAGAGCCTGATCGTCGAGCAGGCGCTGTCCGGCGCGCGCGTGCGCGATATTATGGTGCGCGATCCGATCGTGCTCGGCCCCGATGAAACGGTAGCCGATGCCATCGAGAACTATTTCCTGCGCTACGGTTTCGGCGGCTTTCCGGTCGCGGCGGATGGAAAAGTACTTGGCGTGGTGGCACTTGCGCAGGTGCGCGAGTGTCCCGCGTCGGAGCGCGCGAGAATGTGCATCAGCGAGGTTATGCGGCCCGCCGAGGGGACAATCGAGATAGCGCCCGGCGCCGGCGTCATCGATGCAATCCGGCAGATGGTGGCTGCGGATATCGGACGGCTGCTGGTCGTCGATCAAGGCAAGCTGGTCGGGCTCATCACGCGTACCGGCGTAACGCGCTACGTGCACACCAAAACGCAGCTCTCGACGCCCGCCACCCCCGCCGCTTAATGAGCCCGCTACGTCGAGCGTCTCAACGGCGCTGAGAGCGGGGGCGGGGGGAGGCCGGCGCGGGCCAGGTCGGACGGCGTGTCCAAGTCGAGATTGATTCCCGGATCGTCCAGGTCAACGTAGGCGATGCGGGAAGGGTCGGCGTTTACTACGTGGCGGGCACCCTCTTCTTCCGGCGCGGACAGGAGTTCGGCGAACATTGCGCGGCCGAAAATCACCGGATGCCCCCGGCGGCCATCGTGTCGCGCGATCACGATCGGCTTGCCCGTTCGATTGTATGAATCGACTATCGCTCGAAACGTTTCGACCCGGACCATCGGATGGTCCCCGAGATGCACAATCGCGCCCGCCGAGTCCGGCCGAACAGCGCCGAGCCCGACCTTCAGCGACGACAGTTGTCCGCGCGAATAGTTCGGATTCTCGACGATCGCGATACGCCCGTCGCGCGGAATCGCGGCCCGCACGCGCTCGCGATGCGCCCCGATCACAATCACGAGCCGCGGCACCACCGCGAGCATCGTCTCGGCAATGTGCTCGATAAAGGTCCGCCCGCCTATGTCCAAAAGCGGCTTCGGATAGCCCATTCGGCGCGACTCGCCCGCCGCCAGGATAATCCCCTCGAGCTGCCGTTCCATCGTGTCGATTCAGAGACCGGGTGCCGCATCGATGCGGGCTACTTCGAACGTTTGAGGCTGCCCAAACGAACGCCGAGCGTGAAATCGTCGCGCTCGCCGGTGCGGCGCTCGCGAATAATCTCCGCGATGATCGAGATCGCAATCTCCTCCGGCGTCTCACCGCCGATCGCGACGCCGAGCGGCGCATGAACGTCACCGAGCCGCTCTATCGGAACCCCACTCTCGCCGATTCTCTCGAGCGTGGCCTTCACCCGGCGGCGCGAACCGATCATCCCGACGAATCCGCACGGCTGCATCAGCGCCGCGCGCACAACTTCCTCGTCGAAAGAATGACCGCGCGTGACGGAAACCAGATAGCAGTGGCCGTCGAGCGCGAGCGAGTCGATCGCGGCCTTGAAAGGCTTGACGATTATTTCGTCGGCATCCGGGAACCGCTCACGGTTCGCAAACGATGCGCGATCGTCGATCACCGTGAGGTGAAACCCGAGCATCGCTCCAAGCACGCACAACGGCGCCGCAATATGGCCGGCGCCGACGATTATCAGGCGCTCGGCACCGACGATCGGATCGACGAACAGGCGCACGCCGCCTTTGGGTTCGAGATGCGTGACAGGATGAAGCCGGCCGGCGCCATCGGCTTCGAGCAAGGTGGGAATCGCGTCGTCCGTTCGCTCGACGATTTGCGCGAACTGCGCCGCGGGCAGATCGATCGGTCCCGCATCTCGCGCGCCCGCATCCCGGGGATCTATAAACGTCCGCGACCCGGCCGGCATTTCGCTTCGCGAACCCGGATCGACCACCGTTATCAGTGCGCCGGGAGCACTGCGGCCGGCGGCGTCGGCCAGCTTGCGCGCGATTTCCAAGTCGCGGGCCGGGGACCATAGATCGACGAAGACGTCCATTATTCCGCCGCAGGTACCGATCTCGGGCTGGTCGAAATCGCCAGTGAGATCGACTTCGGCCAGCCGCGCGCCGCTTTCGCTTTCACTGCCTTCTTCAAGTAATACACGAGCTTTTCGAAAGACCTCGGCTTCGCCGCATCCGCCCCCGATGGTGCCGAACTGCCCGTCCGCGCGGACGATCATCTTGGCGCCGACTTCGCGCGGCGTAGAGCCACGAACGTTCACCACCGTCGCCAGCGCGAACGGCTGCCCGCGCTCGAGCGTGCGCAGCGCCTCAGCCCAGATTTGATCGGAACTACTCATTTGGGAACCCGCGATTAGAACTTACCAGAAGGTGCACTCGCGATGAATGCGGTCGCCGGTGTCAGTTGCAGAGCTGGCGCAGAATCACGCGCGGCCTGGAGCAGGCTGTCCGCGGCGGGCGGCGAGAGTAGCCGGTGCAGTCTTAGATAGGGTGCTGGACGGATAGCCGCGGTGGATTATCGGCGATCCCATAGCGAATGAGCATCCGGTAGAGCGTTGAGCGCGAAACGCCGAGCAGGCCGGCGGCACGCCGTCGATTTCCCTCGGTCTCTTCGAGCGAACGCATCAGGGTCTTCTTGACCACGTCATCGAGCAGGAAGCCCGGCGGCTCGCCGACGAAATCGATGGTGGGCAAGCGGCGCGCGACTGGCGCGGCCGCGTAATCGTTGGCGGACGATTCCTCGTGCCGGTACAACAACTCGGCGCCGGTTCCGTCCACGATCTGCTTGGGGAGATCGGATACGCCGATGGTGTTGCTCTCGGTTAAAATCACGGCACTTTCGATCGCATTGGAAAGTTCGCGGACATTTCCCGGCCATTGATATGCGCAGAGGATCTCGATGGCGCGGCGCGAGATTTGCGAGACATTTTTGCCGAACAGACAATTGTATTGTTCGATGAAAAAGCCGATGAAGGCCGGGATGGCCTCGCGCCGTTCTCGAAGGGGCGGGATAAAGATCGCCGAAGCGCTCACGCGGTAGTAGAGATCGTCGCGAAACTGGCCCGCTCTGACCATCGCGTGCAAGTCGCGATTGGTGGCGACGACCAAACGGAGATCAACCTTGTAGCTATGCGACGATCCAACCGGCTGAACCTCGTGCGACTCGACCGAGCGCAGCAGCTTGGGCTGGAGTTTGAGCGGCAATTCGCCGATCTCGTCAAGGAACAGCGTGCCTCCGTTGGCGGATCGGAAGTATCCCTGCGACTCCTCGCGTGCGTCGGTAAAGGCGCCGCGAACGTGACCGAATAACTGCGACTCGGCCAACGATTCGACGAGGTTGGAGCAGTTCAGCGTCACGAAGGGAGCGTTTGGAACCGGACCCAGCGTGTGCAGCGCGCGCGCGATCAATTCCTTTCCGGTTCCGGATTCGCCTGAAATCAGCACCGTCGCTTTGTACGGACTCAGCTGCGATACCGACTTTAAGACCTTGCGCACTTGCGCCGATCTTACGACCATGCCGCCGAGCCGGTCCGCACTGTTCACGAGATGGTCGAGCGACAGCATCTCGTTTGCCCCGTCTCCGATAGGCGCCGTTCCCGATGCGATGTTTTCTACTGCCATTGAGTGCCCACGTGTTGCACAGTGCTTCCTCTTTGACCTGTAATCACAAGGTCAACAACAAGGTTTCAGAGCAAGTGACGGGCCATCGTCTCGGAATCGGGACACTCATTGAACGGTTGTCTGTAATAGGCACAACTGCGCGCCACGCCGCACACGGCGCTCGATGCGGCATTTCAGTGTCATCGAGCAGGTCAGAATGCGACATCGCTTTGCCGCAAGGCGGGTAGTTGAAAAGGAGATTTTTAGCGATATTTTCCGTGAGACCGCAGCTCGCGGTCTCAGCGGCGTCTGAACGGGACGAAGCCCCCTTCTGCCACTTCCGAAGCACAACATTCTAAGCCGGGCCGCGAGCCGATGATCTTAGTCGCGGTGCTGAGTGAACAGCTCCGCCAGCATGGTGCCGTCGATCAACTCGATGGGAAGAGTTTCAGCGAACTTCTTTGCCTGTGCGGAATATCCAGAAGTCGTGACCAGGATTCCTTTTGCTGCCTCCGGTCGGCTATTAGCCCGCCATAAAATTCCCTCACGGTGGGACTGCCGACCAGAGAATCTGGAGCGAACCTCTTGCACTGAATGAGATAGCGCCCGCCGACTGTTCCTGTCCACCAGTTGTCAGTCGTGCGCCAGTTTGCTAACTCAACCGGCATGAAACCACGCCACGCTGCCGCGCTCGCGCTTGCTTTTTTCCTGACTGGATGCGCGACCCAACAACAGAAAGCGATTGATGCCGAAATCGCCAGCACGCCGATTCTCTGCACGCGGGGCGATGACTGTGAAGTGAAATGGGGACGGGCTCTCTCTTGGGTTACACAAAACTCCCACTGGAAAATTCGCAACTCGACGGACGCGTTGATCACCACGGAGAGTGGCAGCGTGGACGACGGTGATGTCCATGCGTACTTTAGCATCCTGAAGACGGCGCAAGGCGGAGGCCAGTACCGAATCGACTTCCAAGCCGGATGTAACAACATGTTCGGATGCCAGCCATCCGTTGATGCGTTGCGAGACAGCTTCTACTCGACGGTCGTTCCCGAACAATATCATCAGATGGTGGCATCTCACCCTGAGCCTTAAGGAGCATGAGAATGAACATAACCGCGAAAGCTTTGCTGCTGGCGCTCGCTCTCACGGCCGCCGCCGGATGTTCCGCATCGGGTGCGCCCATACAGATGCTTAACGGCACACAGTGTAAAGTATCGTTTCACGCCTACCCGTGGGGCGCCTATTCCGACAAGACCTGCACCGATACGAGCGGCAACACGACCACTACACGCACTGCTCAAAGCGGGCTGTACGACTTATGAACGAGCGTGCTCGCGGTCTTGAATGCGATCGCCGCAACGAATGAACGTCCCATGTCGTACCCGAGCCGCGCGATCACGCCGATCGTGTCCGGCGGCGAGGTGCCGCGTAATCGCGACCAGCGAGCAGGAATTGAGCGGACGCGTGCCCCTCGCGAGCGAGTGTGGATAGTCGGATTTGTCGGAGTTTCCGAGCGCAACCTTCAAGCCTATAATTCGGCGACATGTGGCTATTGTAGTTCCAGCTTCGTGGTATGAGTTCATCGTGCGCATGGTGACAGCAAACAAGCCTGCGTTGACCGGCCGTTAACGAGTTTTCCGAGGGCATTGGATGGCTGCGTTTATTGCTTTCGCGTTCGTTGCACTCATCTATTTCATTCCCGCGATCGTCGCATATGAGAGAAAACACCCGAGCCGCGCAGGAGTCCTCACGCTGAATTTCTTTCTTGGCTGGACGTTCATTGGCTGGGTGGTCTCCCTGGCATGGGCGTTCAGCGGCGAACGGCAGGAACGCACCCCCGAGGAAATCGAAGCAAATCGGCAGCGGGCGAAAGAGGCCGGTATCGTCGTTGGTCTGATTGTTGTTATCGTAGTTTTGGTGATCGTCGTCGCCAGGAACAGCGACCACGATAAGTCCCAAACCGCGTCGAATGCGGCCAGCAGCCCAGCCGGAGTTCCCACCGTATCGGTCCCGGGCCGAAGCCCCGGAGTCGGGGCGGTACCCGCAGCGAAGGGCGGAAATTGGCAGGTGACAAGGGAACGGTCGCCGATGGACGGCTCGAAGACCATTATTCTCACTCTTCCCGCTCAAGAGCCAATCACGGTCTGGCTAGGCGAGAAGACACCGGAGCTTGTCGTTAGGTGCAGGGAATCAAAAACCGACGTGTACGTCGTGACTGACACGGCGGCGCAGCCCGAGTATGGCAGCTACAACACCTACAGTGTGCGCGTCAGGATCGATGATCGGCCTGCCCGGTCACAGCGCTGGAGCGAATCGACCGATAACGTCGCCCTATTCTCCTCGGACGCTGTTGGATTGGCTAAGCAGCTTTCGGCGGCACGGCGACTCCGCTTCCAATTTACGCCCTTTAACGCTAGCCCGGCTGTCGCTGAGTTCGACTTGCAAGGGTTGCGCGATGTTCTACCCGAGGTCGCCGCGGCATGCCACTGGCGAATGCTCTAGCGATCCGCTGCGGTCCTCGCCACAGCCGTCTTGCTCGCCTTCGGTCCCCTAGTCGCGCCGCGATTCCAGCCCGACGGTTTCTGTGCGCGATTTGTCGGTCGCGCGCCGCTCTGCTATCTCAGGGTCTCGTGAATTCCCGCCACGCCGCTGCGCTTGCGCTCTTCCTGATGCTCGCGTGGACAGGCGTGTCGTTAGGTCAGAACACCCAGGAAATTCCTGCTCCGCAGGCTCGCGTTGCGGTCCCAGCTCACAAATGGGGAGTGATAATGCCCCCCGAGGGATTCGACCGAGAGATTGGCCGTCCGGCAATCGCCGACTACGCGCCGAAATCCAAATGGAGCTTCATCGCACCCGATCCGACGGTGGAAACGCTGGACTCGGTAGAAGCTTGCGAAGAGTACCGGGAGCGGCTCGTTAAGCGTACGCGCGATGCTTTTCTGGACGACCCAAATAGTCAGAACGAGCGCATGATGCGAGAGGCCGCACAAGGTCAATGCGTTGAGAGCGACGGAAGCCCGGCGTTTGTTCCGCACACAACCTCGTACACTGACATTCGGGAAGCTCGTTAAGAGTATGCTGCAACCCGATTTCGATCCCGCGCCCACGACCGTTCGCATCCACCGATGCAAATACGTCTCGCAGTGCAAGGCTCGCGGATGTCCAAAGTGCGCGACGCTGATTGCGGAAAAGGTCAATACTGCCGGCCGTCGCGTTCAATTCGACTTAATCGTTCAATTCAATAGGGCGCAAAGCTGCGCCAGCGCGGATACGCAAGTCGGATCGCCGGGCGCGAGTGCGAGTGCGCCTTCGAATTCGTCGATCGCACGTTTCACCATTCCCTTGGCAGCGTAAATTCGGCCCAGGTTCATGAACGGATAATGACGCGGATCGTAACGCGGCGCGGTCTTGGCTTTTTCGAGCCACGGGACGGCCTCGTCGAGCTCGCCCTTGGCGATTAGATATGCGCCGATATCGTTGTATGGATTGCCAAACGCGGGATCGATTTCGATGGCGCGGCGACATTGCGTGATCGCGTCGTCGATTCGTCCCATGCCCTCGAACGCCCATCCCCGAAATGTGTAGGCCTCGGCGGTCGGAAAGACTTCGATCGATTTTGTGTAGAGTTCAACCGCGCGCTCGAGATCGTGGTTCATGTGAAAGCGCATCGCCTCATTCCATAACTCAAGCGCGCGCACCCGCGGTTCCGAGTCAGCCATGATCAATCGGTTATTGTGCCGATCCGCCCGCGTCAAGAGCGTTGCCGGTTGCATCCGGGAGGTCGCCGCCGGCGCGGTCGCTACGCGTGGGTAAGTGCCCGCATGATCTGAATCATGGCGGGGCCGACGATCACGCTCATCATGGCGGGCAAAATGAACAGCACGAGCGGGAAGAGAATCTTGACGGTGGTTTTGGCGGCGGCTTCTTCGGCGCGCAGCCGGCGGGTGATGCGCATCGAGTCCGAGATCGATCGCAGCGCGGGACCGATTGACGCGCCCAGCTTTTCGCTTTGCACCAGCGTCGCGGCCAGCGGTTTGATGTCCTCGACGGCGGTGCGATCGGCGAAGCTTCTCAGCGCCTGGCCAAGCGAGTTGCCGGAGGCGAGTTCGGCTGACACGATCGACAGCTCCGTGCCTATTTCCTGATTTTGGCGCTGGGTTTCGGATCCGACGATCTTGATGGCTTCGCTGAGGCCGAGGCCGGCTTCGACGCAGACCACCAGCAAATCCAAAACGTCGGAGAGTTGGCTGGCGATTGCCTGCTGACGGTTTTTGGCCTTGCGGCCGATATAGTAATTGGGTGCGAATGCGCCGACGCCCAGGCCGATCAGCATGAACATCAGCGGCTTGATGCCGTGGAAGCCCAACGCGATCGCGACGACGAGCGCAAGGAGCGCAGCTCCCGCCGTCGATGCGAGGCGGGCGAAGTGAAAGATGCGGACGGCGCCGGACCCGGGAAAGCCGGCGCGAACCAGGATCTGTGCGAGCTTCTCGCGCTCCGGAGTATTTGGCGCGGGTTCGGGAAGATGCCTGGCGACCCATCGAAACAGCGAACGCGCAAAGGTATTGGACTCCATGTCGAGATTGGCGGGATTTCCATAAGCGACGCGCATCTTGACGCCGATCTCGGTGATGCGCTCGTCGAACGGGCGATTAATCCCGTAGATCGCCGCGTAGATCGCCATGGAGATCGCGCTGAAGAGGAAAAACACCGTCAAGCTTGCATAGATGGCCGGCATCGCAGTTATTTCAGTACTTCACCTTCAGGAGCTTGCGAATTGAGAGGAACGCCAGGAGGTCGAGCACGCAGGCAACTTCGAGAATCTTTTGGCCGGTCGGATCGTAAAAGAGCGTGTCGGTGTAGCTTGGCTGGATGACGCTGAACGCAGCCAGCATCACGATCGGCAGGAACCCGACCAGTATCCCGCTCATCCTGGATTGGGCCGTAAGCGCCTTGATTTGCTGTTGCAGGCGCTGGCGGGTACGAACGATTTCCGAGAGCCGTCCGATTATTATTGCCAGCGAGCTGCCGACTTCCGATTGCACCCGCACCGCGACGACCAGCAGGCGGAGGTCATCCTGCGGCACGCGCTTGAGCATCTCTTCGAGCGCGCGCGGCAGCGGCAGCCCCAGCCGGCTCTGTTCGATAGCGGAGCGGAATTCGGTGGAGATCGGATCGCCGAACTCCGCCACCACGACCTGCAATCCGCGCAGCAGCGTATGGCCGGCTTCGAGTGACGATTTGATCAAATCGAGCGCGTACGGCAGTTGCTTGGCGAATGCCTTGAGGCGCCGCTGCCTGCGCAGCCGGATATAAACTATCGGCAGGCTTGCCATCGCCGCGCCCATCGCGATCGACAGGAGTTCTATCCCCCAAATCGCCTCGCCGGCGAACAGGCCCGCCGTAAACATCAGCAGGGTCACGAGCAAGACGTCGGTAATGCGGGCGTAGATTCCGGCCTGCCAGAGGTTTTCCTCGAGTTTTTGGAGCAGATTGAGTTGATAGAGCCGGCTTAGAAATTCGCGTCCGGTCAGGCGGCGACGATCGGTCTTGGTGATATCGCCGGCCAGGGCAACGTCGGGCCGCGCCATCCGCCGCATCACGGTGCGCGTGACTTGGGGCCGATAGCGCCGCATGAACAGCAGCGCGCAGGCAATCAGCACGAAGCCCGCGGCCGCAGCCGGAATCAACAGGTCGCCGAGGTTCATCGCGCGGCCATTTTGATCACCTTCGATTCGGCCTTGTATCCGGCCGTTTCGAGGCGTTGTGCGTATACTGAACGAATGCCGGTCGATTGAAAGGCGCCGTTGATCTTTCCTGCCGGCGTGGTGTCGGCGCGGACAAACTCGAACAAGTCCTGCATCATGATCATCTCGCCTTCCATGCCGCTGATCTCGGAAATCCTCATGACTTTGCGCGAACCGTCGGACAGCCGG
>Ga0181536_10004958_pt1 | contig 13877 bp, 14 predicted proteins | sample PEATcosm2014_Bin_41_FD_121105 | JGI IMG/M metagenome (GOLD analysis project Ga0181536, IMG submission 121105) | Peatland microbial communities from MTU Mesocosm Facility, Houghton, MI, USA - PEATcosm2014_Bin17_60_metaG | ecosystem: Environmental > Terrestrial > Soil > Wetlands > Peat | place...
AGCTGCAGCGTGCGCAGCATGAGAAACGAGCTGAACAGCCACCAACCGCAAAAGGCCAGCGCCGAAAACGTCCACCACAGCACGACCTGCGCGTCGACCGCGATGCCGAGCACCGGCAGATATTCCGGATCGCGGCCCAGCTGAAACGCCGCCAGGGCGACGAGATACGCACCGTACGACAAGAATTCCGGAACGCGCAGCACCGCGTACATCAGCAGGTGGTAGATCGCCACCGCCGCGATCAAGCCGAAAAACGCGCCGAAGAACATCGCGTGCAGGGTCGGCGTCACGTCAGAGGCCTTTGACGCTCGCGCGCACCGCCGCGCGCCGGCGCGGCGCCTCGCCGGTCGCCGTATCGTCGCCGAAGCGCGTCAGCACGTCGTGCACGGCGGCATACGGATCGCGCCCGTCGGGTAACGCGGCGACGACGCCTTCGACGCGCCGTTCGAGCACGCCGAGCGCGAGCGCGCGCACGCGGTGCTCGTAGGCGGCGCGCCGTTTGTGGGCGATCTCGCCGGAGGAGCGCAGGTACGCGTCGTGTTCGACGACCGCCGCCCACAATTCGTCGACGCCGATGCCCTCGATCGCTTGCGTGGCCACGAGCTTGGGCACCCAGCCGCCGTAGTCGAGCATCTCCATCATCGAGCGGATCTCGCGCTGCAATTGGAGAGCCATGGGGTGGTCGCGTTTGTTGACGACGAACACGTCGGCGATCTCGAGGATGCCGGCTTTGAGCATCTGCACGGTGTCGCCCGAGCCCGGCTGCAACGCCACCACGATCGTGTCCGCGATCTCGGCGATCTCGATCTCCGACTGCCCGACGCCGACCGTTTCGACCAGCACGACGTCGAAGCCGAACGCGTCCATCAGCGTCACCGCGTCGGCCGTCGCGCCGGCGACGCCGCCGAGATGCCCGCGGCTGGCCATCGACCGGATGAACACGCCCGCGTCGACGAAATGCTCGCCGAAGCGAATCCGGTCGCCCAGCAGCGCACCGCGCGAGAACGGCGAGCTGGGATCGACCGTGATCACGCCGACCGTTTTTCCGAGCCGGCGCAACAGCGTCACCAGGGACGCGGTCAGCGTCGATTTGCCGACGCCCGGCGGTCCCGTCAAACCGATCGTCATGGCCCGCCCGGCGCGCTCGAACAGCGCCCGGATCAGCGGTTCGCCCGCGCCGGATTCGCAGCGCGTGATCGCCCGGGCGAGCGCGCGCTGCTCGCCGCGGTCGAACGCCGCCAACAGTTCCTCCATCCCGGCGTTCTTCGTATCGTCGACGCCGGTTCCCCGACAAAAGGCCCCGGGGAGGCGGAACGTCCGCGGCCAATGGCGCGGCGATGGACTCCCGTGGCTACTACCGGACCCCGACGATCGCCGGCGAGACGATCGTCTTTGTTTGTGAAGACGATCTGTGGAGCGTCGACGCGCGCGGCGGGCTCGCGCGGCGGCTGACCGCCGGACCGGCGCCGGTGTCGCTGCCGCGGCTCTCGCCCGACGGCAGCACGATTGCCTACGTCGGCAACGACGAGGGCACGCCCGAGGTGTATACGATCCCGGCCGTCGGCGGGCCGCCGCGGCGCTTGACGTTCCTCGGCAGCAGCGCGCTCTACGTCAGCGGGTGGTCGCGTGACGGGGGCGAGATCTACTTCACCTCCGACGCCGGCGTGCCGTTCGTCAAGGAGACGCTGGCCTTCGCGGTCGGGCGCGACGGCGGGGAACCGCGGCGGCTGCCGGTCGGGCACGCGATGTCGCTCGACGTCGCGGCCGGCGGCGCCACGCTGATCGGGCGCAACAACATCGATCCCGCGCGCTGGAAACGCTATCGCGGCGGCACCGCCGGCCACCTGTGGGTCGACGCGACCGGCGGCGGCACGTTCGTGCGCTTGGGCGCGCAGCTGAACGGCAACCTCGTGTGGCCGATGTGGCACGGCGAGCGCGTCGTCTTCCTCTCCGATCACGAGGGGATCGGCAACCTCTACTCCGCGCGCCCCGACGGCTCGGACGTGCAGCGGCTGACCGACGAGCGCGAGTACTTCGCGCGCTATCCGTCCGGCGACGGGAAACGCATCGTCTACGCCTGCGGCGGCGAGATCGTGCTGCTGACGCCCGGCGCGGGGGCGCCGCAGCGCGTCGCGATCGACACGCCGTCGGCCGCCCCGCAGACCGCGCGCCGTTTCGTCGACGCGGCCGATCTGCTCGAAACGTACGAGCCCTCGCCCGACGGCAAGTCGCTGGCACTGGTGACGCGCGGTCACGCCTACACGATGCCGCTGTGGGAAGCCGCAGTCAGCGAGCTGGGTGCGCAGACGGCGGCGCGGCGGCGCGCGGCCGTGTGGCTGCACGACGGCACCCGCGTCGCGTACGTCGACGACAGCGCCGGCTTCGAACGCATCGCGGTCGAGCCGATCGACCAGAGCGCACCGCCGGCGTACGTCACGCACGCCGACGTCGGGCGCATCACCGAACTCGTCGCCTCGCCGTGCGGTGACCGGCTCGCGTTCGCCAACCACAAGCACGAACTGTTCGCGTTCGAGCTGGGCGGCGAACCGCGCCGGCTCGACAAGAGTCAGGCTTGGCGCTGCATCGATCTCGCCTTCTCGCCCGACGGCAAGTGGCTGGCTTACACCGTATCGCCCAAGTCGAGCACGATGATCGTGCGCATCGCGGATTGCGATACCGGCGCGGTGGTCGACGCGACCGAAGCGTTGCGCGAGGATCGCGCGCCGGCCTGGGATCCCGAAGGCAAGTACCTGTACTTCATCTCGGCCCGCGACTTCAACCCGATCTACGACGCGCTGCAGTTCGACCTAAGCTTTCCGCACGCGATGCGCCCCTACGTCGTGACGCTGCGCCGCGACGTGCCGAACCCGTTCGTGGCCGTGCCCGCGCCGCTGCATCACGCCAAAGACGACGACGAGGATGAGGACGAGGACGACGCGGGCGACGCGGGCGAAGCAAAAGCGAAAAAACCGCCGAAACCCGTGCTGATCGACACCGACGGTCTCGCGCAGCGCATCCTCGCGTTTCCGGTCGAAGAGGGCAGCTACGCGCGCGTCGCCGGCGTGAAGGGCCGCGCGGTCTTCTCACGCTTTCCGGTGCACGGCATCAGGTCGACGACGCGCCGCGACGAAGACGAAGACGGCGGCACGCTGGTAGCGTACGACTTCCGCGCCGAACGCAGCGCGACGCTGGCGTCCGACATCGACGGCTTCGTGCTGGGGCCCGACGCGCGCACGCTGGTCTACGAATCGCACGGCAAGCTGCGCGCGATCGACGCCGGCGGCGAGCTGCCCGAAGAGGATCCGGAGGCGAAGCCGCCGACCGAGACCAACCGCCGCAGCGGCTGGCTGGATTTGAGCCGCGTCGGCGTGCACGTGGAGCCGCGCGACGAGTGGGTGCAGATGTTGCGCGAAGCGTGGCGGCTGCAGCGCGAACAGTTCTGGGATCCCGCGATGTCGGGCGTCGACTGGGCCGCCGTGCTGCCGCGCTACGAAGCGCTGTTGCCGCGCATCCGCACGCGCGCCGAGCTCTCCGATCTGATCTGGGAGATGCAAGGCGAGCTCGGCACTTCGCACGCCTACGAGATGGGCGGCGACCTGCGCGTCCCGCCGCAGTACAAGCGCGGCTTTCTCGGCGCCGATTACCATTGGGATCCGCAACGCAACGGGTATCGCATCGACACGATCCTGCGCGGTGACTCGTGGAACCGCGGCGACGATTCGCCGCTGGCCGAGCCGGGCGTCGACGTGCGCGCCGGCGACGCGATCGTGGCGGTCGCCGGCGTGCGCGTGTCCGCGGCGCGCACGCCCGACGAGCTCTTGGTGAACCTGGCGAATCGCGACGTCGCGCTGGACATCGAGCGCGACGGCACGTCGCGGCGCGTCTTGGTGCATGCATTGCGCGACGAGCGCATGCTGCGCTATCGCGCCTGGGTGACGGGCAACCGCCGCGCGGTGCACGAACGCACCGGGGGCCGCGTCGGCTACGTGCACATCCCCGACATGGGGCCGTGGGGCTTCGCCGAGTTCCATCGCGGCTACCTGACGGAATTCGAGCGCGACGGCTTGATCGTCGACGTGCGCTACAACCGCGGCGGCCACGTCTCGCCGCTGCTGCTCGAAAAGCTCGCGCGCAAACGCGTCGGCTACGACGTCTCGCGCTACGGCCCGCCGCAGCCCTACCCGCCCGAATCGCTGGGCGGCCCGATGATCGCGCTGACCAACCAGTTCGCCGGTTCGGACGGCGACATTTTCTCGCACTGCTTCAAGCTCTACGGCTTGGGCACGCTGGTCGGCATGCGCACCTGGGGCGGCGTCGTCGGGATCAACCCCTATCACGAGCTGGTCGACGGCACCATGACGACCCAGCCGGAATACTCATTCTGGTTCGTCGACGCCGGCTGGCAGGTCGAGAACTACGGCACCGACCCGGACGTGGAAGTCGACATCGCGCCTCAGGACTCGGCGGCCGGCACCGATCCGCAGATGGACACCGCCCTGAAGCTGATCGGCGAGCTGCTCGAGCACGCCCCGCCGCGGCCCGCCTTCCCACCCTTCCCGAACCGGAGCTACCGCCCAACCTAAGCCGGCGTCCGGCTCGGGGTGACAATGGGGGGCGGGTCGTGGTATGATCCCCGAGCCGAAGCAGGGCCGAAAGGCTCTCACCGGATGCCCTCGGGCGATCCGGTCGCAACCTCAGGAACCCGTCGGCACGGGTTCGTGACGAGCGGAGATGCTTCGGCATCCCGTTCTTTTGTTTTTGTCAGGAGTAAAGCCCATAGCCCGACCGCTACGCGTCAACGACCAGATCCGCATCCGCACCGTGCGGGTGATCGACGATGAAGGGACTCAACTCGGCGTGATGCCGACGGAGGAAGCGCTGAACCTCGCGCGTTCGAGGGGGCTCGACCTCATCGAAGTCTCGCCCACCGCGGTTCCACCGGTCTGTCGCATTGGTGATTACGGCCGTCTCAAATACGAGCAATCGAAGAAAGACAAAGACGCGCGCAAGAAGCAGAAAAACTTCGAGCTGCGCGAGGTCAAATTGCGACCGAAGATCGACACGCACGACTATGAAGTCAAAGCGAAGATGGCCGAACGGCTGCTTCTCGACGGCGGCAAGGTGAAAGTGACGATCATGTTCCGCGGTCGCGAAATCACCTACACGTCGTACGGAAAACGGCTGCTCGACCGCATCGCGGTCGACCTCGCGAACACCGCGCTGGTCGAACGCGACGCCAAGCTCGAAGGCAAAAACATGTTTCTCATTCTCGCTCCGCGGCAGACGCCGCTCGGCCCGCCGCGATTCGTTCACCACAAGGACGAAGCCGCGCCGACGCACGAGCAGGCCACGCACGTCGGCGAGCACGTGGAAGACGACCACGAAACACTACCAGTCGAGGGAGCTCATGCCTAAGATCAAGACCCACCGCGGGACCGCGAAACGTGTGAAAGTGTCGGCCAACGGCGTCGTCACGCACCGTCATCAATTCAGCGGCTGCGGCCACATTATCAGCAAGAAGTCGCGCAAGCGCAAGCGGAACTTCCGCAAGGACCAGCCCGTTTTCGCCGGCGATCTGAAGCGCTTTGCGCCGCAGATCCCCTACCTGCTTTAATTTTGGAGTAACGATCGATGGCAAGAATCAAACGCGGCGTCCACGGCCTCAAGCACCGCCGCAAAGTGATGAAGCTCGTCAAGGGCTTCCGCGCGGCTCGGCGCCGCAACTACCGCGTTGCAAACGAAGCGCTGCTCCATTCGCTGGCGTACTCGTATCGCGACCGCCGCGTGCGCAAGCGCGACTTCCGCTCCCTCTGGATCGCTCGCATCAACGCGGCCGCGCGCCGCGAGGGCCTGACCTACTCGCGCCTGATCGCCGGCCTCAAGAAGAGCGGCGTCGTCGTGAACCGCAAGACCCTGGCCGAGCTGGCCGTCCACGACCAAGCCGCCTTCGCGCAGCTCCTCACGACCGCCAAGAACGCCACCACCACCGCCGCCTAACGCCGCGCGGCGTTGGCCGCGCAGCAGGACCGCCCGGCGTGGGCGGTCTTTTCTTTATATCGGCCGCACCCGAACCGTCACCGTCGCCCAGCCGTGCGTTGCGAAATGCAAACGCAACGGAAAGCGCTCGCCGGGATGCAGATCGTGGCGCAAGCCGATCGCCATGAGATGATACCCGCCCGGCGCCAGCGTCACGCTGCCGTGCGCGGGAATCGTCAGCGCGGGCACGCGCTGCATCGACATCACGCCGGTCATCACCATCCCGTTCATCGCCGCGCTGCCGGCGGTCGAGCGATGGATCTCCACCACGCGCGCGACCGGCGTGCGCGCGGCATCGAGCCGGTCCGGCGTGCCGGTGGTGTTCGCGATGCGGGCGTACACGACGCCGGTCCCGATCGCCGGTCGCGACCATGCGTCGCTGACGAGGATCGCGGTGCCGAGCGCCAGCGCAGCGATCACGATTGCGCCTGCTGCATCAGCGTGGCGAGCTCGTCGGGCGAATCGCTCCAGTCGCCGGTGCCGCGCAGGCGGCCGTCCGGCGCGATGAACTGCACCGCCGAGCTGTGCGCGACGACGTAGCCGTTGGCGCTGCCCTTGCCCGAAGCGATCTCGTGATAGACGTGATACGCGTCGTAGACCGGTTCGAGCTGTTTCTCCGTTCCGGTCAGCCCGGTGAACGCCGGGTCGAAGAGATGCACGTAGCGCTTGAGCACGCCCGGCGTGTCGCGGGCCGGATCGACGGTCACCAGCACGACGTCGAAACCGGCGGCGGACGCGCCGAGTTTGCGCTTCGCGCGCGCCAGCGCTGCCAACGTCGTCGGGCACACGTCCGGGCAGTGCGCGTACCCGAAGAACAACGCGATCGCGTGCCCGCGGTGCGCCGAGAGCGTGTACGGTTGCCCGTTTTGGTCGGTCAAGGTGAAGTCCGGCGCGAGCGGCCCGGACGGCAGCAGCAGGCGCGCGACGACGGCTCCCACGCACGCGAGGACGAGCGCCGCAGCAGCAAACCAAACGAGCTTCGAGCGAACCATTACCCTTCAGTCATACTCGAACCGTCCGCCTCGTGCAAAGAGAACGGTCGCTCACGCCCCGCCGACGCGGTGCTCGCGGTCGGCCGGAGCGTGATCGCTCTCGAGGATCTCCAGGAGCGTCGCGAAGGCCCGCTGTGACGGCCGGCGGACCGGCTCGATGATGTCGTGCGACCAGGTCAAGCCGCGCAAGCGGTGCACGGCGACCGACGCGCCGGCGCGGCGCCACGCGCCGGCCAAGCGCTGCGCCGTGCGGTTGCTGACCGACGTCTCGGCCGCGTTGATCACGAAGTCGATCGCGCGCACCGCCGGCGGGCCGCCGGCGCGCGCGCGGTCCGCGATGCGCAGCCCGGCCTCGAGCGCAGCCAGCGGATAGCGCGGGTACCCGTGCGCCGGCTCGAGCCGCTCCCGCAACAGCGGATTCCACCAGAGGAACGCGTCCGGGACGCGCGCGAGCAGACGGAACAGCAGCGGGTGGAATTCGTGCGGCACGCCCGGCAGGCCCAAGAACGGAGCGACCGCGACGACGCGCGCTTGCGCCGGTCCGGTCGTCGCGGCGTCGAGGGCGAGCGTCGCGCCGAGCGAATGGCCGGCGATCGTCAACGGCTCGCCGAGTTCGGCGGTCGCGCGCACGATCGCGGCGACGTCGTCGATCAGCGCCTGCGCGCGCAGCCCGCGCAACGCGGTCGTCATCCGGTCGGCCTGACCGTGCAGCAGCAAGCGCGGCACGACGACCGTGCGGCCGCGCGCGACCAGCGCCTCGGTGACGGCGCGCCACGCCGGCGGGCTCGCGGTGAGCCCGTGCAGCAGCACGACGGCGCCGCCGCCCGGCGTGCCGCGAACGATCTGCGAACGCATCTCCTCCGCGACGCCGAGTTCGGCGGCGTCGCGCGCGCGCAGGTACGCGTCTAGCCGGTCGTATGCTGGCGTAGTGCCCACAGCACGGCGACCTGCGTCTTGGCGTCGCGCAGTTCGTCGCGCTCGATCATCTCGCGCACGCGCTCGAGCGGAAACGTCGCGATCTCGATCTCTTCGTCACCTTCCGGTTCGGGCTCGCCGACGTCGTAGCTATCGGTGTGAAAGAAGTGCAGCAGCTCGTTGCAAAATCCGGGCGCCGAATACGCCGACCACAGCCGCCGCACCGAGCGCGCGCGCAAACCGGTTTCCTCGCGCAGCTCGCGGATCGCGGCCGCTTCCGGCGTTTCGCCCGGATCGACCCCGCCGGCGCAAACTTCCCACGTGTCCGCTCCGATGGCGTGCCGGTGCTGGCGCACCAGCACGATCTCGTCCGGCGCCGGCTGCGCGATAACGACGACCGCCCCGCTGTGCTCGACGATCTCGAGATCGTGCGTGCCGCGGTGCGTCTCGACCGTGTCGACGCGCAGGTTGATGACGCGCCCTTCGTAGATGCGGCGCGACGCAACGACCTTCATGACGCGGCTCGGGTCCCGGGAACCACTCCGCTGCGATAACGGTGAGGACCCGAACGCGATGGATTCGCTTGAAGCGAATCCACTAAGGGACGACCGTGTTGGCCAGTTCCTCGAGCACGGTCGGGCGGTGCGGGCTCCAACCCAGCTCGCGCTTGGCTTTCTCCGCGCTGACCTGCAGATCGAGCGCGAGCGCTTCCGCGAACGGCCCCATGGCGGCGCGCGCGTTCTCGAAGGTGAGGTGTTCGACCGTTCCGTCGGCGCCGGCCGCACGCGACGCCGCGCGCGCGATCTCGACGTACGGCACGGGCGCACCGTTGATCGCGTTGTAAATGCCGTGCGCCGCCGGCTGCTCGACGGCCGCAGCGTAGAGCTCGGCCAGCGCGTCGACGCGCACGGTCGACCAGCGGTTCGTGCCGCTGCCGACGATGCGCAGAGGCCCCGGATTCGCGCTCGCGACCATCTGGCCGACGATACCGCCGTTATCGCCGTACACCACCGTCGGACGGATCACGATGCCGCGAATCCCGCGCGAACGCGCGGCGAGCACGCGTTCTTCGTGCGCCGGGCGCCACGCGACGAGCGAGATCGGCGCGAGCGGCGCGTCCTCGTCGACCACGGCGTCGCCGCGATCGCCGTAGACCCACGCACCGCTGGTGTAGACGAGCGCGTGATCGTTGGGCGCGACGCGCAGCAGCACGTCGAGCAGCTTCGCTTCGCGCGCCACGCCGTCGGGCGGTGTCGGCGCCGCGCAGTGGATCGTGGCGTCGTGTTCGCGCGCCGCCAACTCGATCACGTCGAGCGAGTCGAGCGAACCGTGCACCGCGTGCGCGCCGAGACCGCGGACCTTCGCGGAGGCGGCATCGCTGCGCACCAGCGCCGACACATGATGTCCGCGCCGGAGCAGTTCGGCGACGACCGCGCGGCCGATGTAGCCGCTGCCGCCGGTAATGAAGATCCGCAATTAATTCCCTCCGGCGGCGCGCCGCGGCGCCACGAGCGTGATCAAGTCGAAGACGAGCGCGATTTCGGTCGCCACGATGCACGAACCGTACACCCAGCGCGCCGGCATCAGGACGGCCCACAGCGCCAACAGCGCGGCGCACAGGTACGTGCCGGCCTTGGTCACCTCGACGCGCGCCTGCGGGCTCTCCGGGTCGTAGGCCGACCGCACGCCGCCGACGGCCAGGTACACCAGTCCGGCCGCGATCAGCCAGCCCCAGGGCTTGTGCTGCCCGAGGGTTGCCAGAACGGCCGGGCCGCCCACGCCGACCAGGAGCGCGATCACCGCCAGCGCCGCGACCTCCACGATCCGTGCCCGTTTCATCCGGCCCGGACGTTTCGGCAAGGCGGCGGCGACTCCGCCGTGAAGGTCGCCCCCGTGCCCACCGCGCTCAGCCCGCACAACCCGCGCCTCGAGCGCGTCCGCGAACTGCGCGCCCCGCGAGCCCGCCGCGAGCAGGGCCGGTTCGCGTTCGAGGGGCCGACCTTGCTCGCCGAGGCCCGCAGCAGCGGCCTCACGATCGAGGAGCTCTACGTCACCCCGGCGGCCCTGACGGCCTACCGGGACCTCGTGACGGAGCTGGAAACCGCCGGCACCGCGGTCTTCGAGATCCCGGAGCGGACCCTGGCGCGCCTCTCCGACCTCGAGACGCCGCCCGGGCTGCTGGCCGTCGCCCGCACGCCGGCGAGCGATCCGGCGGCGATCCTGGCCCGCCCGGGGCCCGTATTGCTCTTGGCCGGCGTCGGCGACCCCGGCAACGCCGGAACGCTGCTGCGGTCGGCGGAGGCCTTCGGGGCGGCCGGCGTGCTGTTCGGCCGCGGCAGCGTCGACCCGTTCTCACCCAAGGTAGTGCGGGGCGCCATGGGCTCGCTCTTTCGTTTGCCGGTAGCTCTGGTCGAGGCGGCGGAGCTATTGGAGGCAGCCGCTGCCACCCGGCGGCCGATCGTGGCCGCCATGCTCGACGGGGAGCCCTTGGCAACTACCGCTCTCCCGGCCGATGCGATCCTCGCGATCGGCAACGAGCGGCATGGCGTTGAGGCGTTTCTGCCGCGCTGGGATCTCGCCGTCCGCATCGAGCAAGCGAGCACCACAGAAAGTCTGAACGCCGCCGTCGCAGGGGGTATCCTGCTGTATTCAGCCGCCTTGCAAAGGGCTGAAAAATAGCTGCTTGTCAAGACTTGGCGGCGGTTATCCACAGGGGTTATACTCCGCTCAGATTTCGCGAACACCACTCGACACAAGAGAGGAATCGTCGACCGATGCGCACTTCGGAGCTCTTCTGGAAACTGTTCGCCACGACCGGATCGATCAATGCGTATTTGGTCTATCGCCGCCTGAACCCGAGCGCCTCGAACGCTGGGTAAACACACCGAGCGGCAATACGCGGCAATGACCCCAAGGGGACGCCCGGTCGAAGGACCGGGCGTTTTGCTTTGTCCAACAACGGCGTTTGGGATGACGGACCTCGCTACGACCCTCTCGGCGCTCGAAGACCGGCTCGCCGCCGAGTTGGCCCGCGTCGCCGACGAACGCGCCCTCGAGGAACTGCGCGTCCGCTTTCTCGGCCGCAGCGGCGAGGTGACGACGATCCGGCGCGGGATCGGCGCGCTGCCGCCGGCCGAACGGCCGAATGCCGGCAAGGTGATCAACGCCGCGGTCGAGCGCATGGAGTCGGCGCTGGCGGTCGCCGTTCACAACCTCGCGAACGCGCAGCTCGAAGCGCAGCTGTCCGAGACGATCGACGTGACGCTGCCCGGACCGCCGGCGCGCATCGGCTCGATCCATCCGATTCGCCGCGTGATGCAAGACGTCGGCCGGTATTTCACGCGGCTGGGCTTCGCGGTGCTGCAAGGACCCGAGATCGAAACCGACGCCAACAACTTCGATGCACTGAACATTCCGCCGGACCATCCGGCGCGCGAAGGGCTCGACTCGTTCTACTTGCGCCCCGACCTCGTGCTGCGCACGCACACCTCGCCGATGCAGGTGCGCGCGATGCGCGAGTCCGGACCGCCGATCGCGATCGTCGTGCCGGGCAAAGCCTATCGCCGCGATGCGGTCGATGCGCGCCACCTCTACCAATTCCATCAAGTCGAAGGGCTGATGGTCGGCTCCGACATCCACTTCGGTCACCTCAAGGGCGTGCTGACCGGCATGATGCGCGAGCTGTTCGGACCGCAACAAGACGTGCGTTTCCGCCCGTCGTTCTTCCCGTTCACCGAACCCAGCGCCGAGATCGACACGACGTGTCCGGGCTGCGCCGGCAGCGGCCGGCGAGGCCCTTCGACAGGCTCAGGGCAGGCTGTCACGTGCCGCACGTGCGGCGGTTCGGGCTGGATCGAGATCGGCGGCTCGGGGATGGTGCATCCGAACGTGTTGCGCACGGTCGGCTACGATCCCGAACGCGTCGCCGGGTGGGCCTTCGGCTGCGGCCTCGAACGCATCGCAATGGTCCGCTACGAAATGAACGACATCCGCGACTTCGTCGAAAACACCCCAAGCTTCTTGGAGCAATGCAGTTGATGGTGGCGGAGCGAGCACCGAGTGATCGTGCAATGTTACGAACGTTGTTGCGAGCTCGGATTGGGGGCCCCACGCAGTGGGGGGCGGGGCGGAGCGCCGTTTAAATGCGCGTTCCGATATCCTGGTTGCGCGATTACGTGCTGTTGCCGCACGATGCGAACGAAATCGTTTCGCGGTTGGCGACGCTCGGGTTTCCGGTCGACGCGGTCGAGACGCGGCCCGCGATCACCGGCGTCGTCACCGGCCAAATCGTGAAGATCGAGAAACACCCCAACGCCGACCGCTTGCAGGTGTGCACGGTCGACATCGGTGCCAACCGTAAGCTGACGATCGCCACCGCCGCGACGAACGTCGCCGAAGGTCAGGTGATTCCGGTCGCGACGATCGGCGCGAAGCTGCCCGAGCTGACGATCGAACCGCGCAAGATGCGCGGCATCGCATCGGAGGGGATGCTGTGCTCGGCCGGCGAGCTGGCGCTCGAGCCGGAGTGGTTCGAGGACGGGATCATGCAGCTCGACGCCGGCCTGCCGCTGGGGTCGAACGTCGTCGAGATGCTGGGCCTGGCCGATCCGGTGCTCGACGTCGACGTCACCCCCAATCGCGTCGACGCGATGTCGCTGTTGGGCTTGGCGCGCGAGCTGGCCGCCGCGTTCGAGGTTCCGCTGTGCGAACCGCAGCTGACGGTCGAGACCAGCGGTTTCAGCGACGACGTGCGCGTCACGCTGGAGAGCGTCGATGCGCCCCGGTACGTCACGCAGCGCGTCGGCAACCTCAGCGTCCGGCCGGCCCCGGCCTGGATCCGCGTGCGCTTGGCGCTGGCCGGTCAGCGCCCGATCAGCAACCTGGTCGACATCTCGAACTTCGTGATGCTCGAAACGGGTCAGCCGCTGCACTTCTTCGATTTCGACAAGATTGCCGGCGCGCACATCATCGTGCGCGACGCCAAACCGGGCGAGCACCTGACCACGCTCGACGGCGTCGACCGCGTGCTGGATCCGGCCGCGCTCGTCATCGCCGACGAAACGCAAGCCACGGGCCTCGCGGGATTGATGGGCGGCCGGATCAGCGAAGTGAGCGACGCGACGCGCGAGATCGTGATCGAGAGCGCGAGCTTCAGCGGTCCGCGCGTGCGGCGCATGAGCGTCAAGCTCGGGCTGCGCAGCGAAGCGTCGACGCGCAACGAGAAGAATCTCCCGCCCGCCCTCACCGATCTCGGCGCGGCGCGCGCCGCCGTGCTGCTCGCGGCCGAAGGCGGCAGCGTGCGCGCGCCCAAACCGTACGGCCGGCCGGTGACGCCGGCGCCGGCGATCGCGTTGCCCAAGAGCGACGTGCAACGGCTGCTCGGGTTTTCGCTCGAAGACGCGGCGGTCACGCGGGCGCTGCAATCGCTGGGCTTCGCGGTCGAGGATCGCGGCCTCGCGTTCTCGGTCACGCCGCCGGCGTGGCGCAGCGACGTCGCGATTCCGGCCGACGTGGTCGAAGAGATCGCGCGCGTCGTCGGTTACGACCGGCTCGACGCGGCGATGCCGGCAGTCGGCGTGCAACCGCTCTCGAGTGCGGTGTTCGACCGCGACAACGAGCTGGCCGCGGTGCTGGCCGGGCTCGGCCATCGCGAGTGCATGACGCTCGGCCTGCAACCGGCGTCGATCGCGGACCGCGACCGCGCGCTCGGCTTTCCGATCCCGCCGGTCGCCGAGATCACCAACCCGCTCTCCGACGATCAGCGCTACCTGCGCTACGCGATGCTGCACGCGCACCTCGCGATGGTCGCGCGCGATCGCGAGCGCCCGTACCGCACCTTCGAGATCGGCCACGTCTTCAGCGCCGGAACGCCGGATCCGAACGAACGCAACGTTGCGACGCTCGTCGCCGCAACGGCCCCCGCCGACGAACCGG
>Ga0181536_10004960_pt1 | contig 13875 bp, 10 predicted proteins | sample PEATcosm2014_Bin_41_FD_121105 | JGI IMG/M metagenome (GOLD analysis project Ga0181536, IMG submission 121105) | Peatland microbial communities from MTU Mesocosm Facility, Houghton, MI, USA - PEATcosm2014_Bin17_60_metaG | ecosystem: Environmental > Terrestrial > Soil > Wetlands > Peat | place...
TCCACTAGGTTGATGGTGTAGGGACTGGGCGCGGGCAGCGGCGGAGCACCTGGACGGGGTATGTAGCAGTCCGCTTGAATCAGCAGCTTCTCCTTCGGCAGGTACGCCGTCAGCAGTCCTTCGCAAGGGCACGCGCTATCCTCGGCACGGTATTACCGCCGGAGTGTCGCCGCCGGAGTTGCGTTCGATGGAAAGCATGGGCGAAAATTGGTCGAATTCGCTCCAAAGAAGACGAAGGCACAATCTGCTGGGGAGCGGTCAAAACAATGCAGGAGAAAGACCCATGAAACTGGGAGAGGTTCTCGCCATTACTGTCTTTGCGGCTGCGCTACCTGCGTTTGCCGCGCCGACCTGCCCCGCGCCCCAAGTAGCCCAGGGAAGCAACTGCACACTCTCGGTAACCCTGGGGTGGGCTGCCGCCGGACTAGGGACGCAGAGTATCCTGCAGTTTTATGTGTCGCCGACCGCGAGCGGACCAGTAACTTGGACTCTTACGGCCATAAACTCCAGCCTGGGAAGCACGTATACGGGATTCATGGGAATCACGGTGCAAGGCTTTTCGCCGGGCCCGGGCATCCCCATCACAGTCGCCAGTGCAACCCCGGATGTTTTGAACCCGGGTGGATACGATGTGATAAGGGTCGCGCAAGTGTGCTGGGATAGCACCTGTACGGCTCCCGCTCCCAGCGGTCCCGTGGCAAATATGTTCAGCGCGCAGTTGCTCATATCGGCCCCAAATCCGGCGGACGTTACAGCCGCGGTAACAACGTTGACCATTCAGTTTCTAAACGGCAACCAGGTCACTTTTGAGGAAGCGGAGACCCCCCAACTCGCTGGGCCGAATGTTTCCTACATTCCTGGCGTCAGCATTGGCGGCACTCCCGCATCAAGGTACGTCTACAACGGCACTGCGGTGACCGCACCCTTCGACGCGATCTCGATTACAAATCAAAGTAACGCCCCGATCACGGGAACGGTAACGTTGGTGGCCTCAGATGGATCGTTGGTGGGGCCCGTAAACATACCCGCAATACCCGTGAACGGCGCTGCAGGCTATCTCGTGGTCGGCAGAACTCCTGGGGATGCCCTTGGATTGTTTCCGTCCAGCACGGTCCTGCCTTCGCTCAACGACGGCAATCTACACGGGGCCATCATCGTGAACATGAGCGGACCGAACGTCGTCCTGGCGCAGGAATACAACGGCAATGCCATGCTTAATTTGCTCGTGTCCCATTGATCACGCGCTTATCGCCAGTTGTTCAAGAACAGTGCAGGCCTGCTGTCGACCGCTTGACGAAAACGAAAGCAGATTCGAGAATATCGCTGGAGCATCGAACTCGCCGCGACTGCTTACTTGTTTGCCGCTTGCACTCGTGCCGCCGTGGTCAAACGGCGCGCCAGCAGAAGATTCGAAGGAACGCGATGGAAGCCGTAGCCGATGCGGAACGGCAGCTTTTCCACTCCGGGTGACTGATACGCCTGCCGCAGCTCCGGCTGTTCCAGCCAGCGGAAACTCCCGTAAGGGCGTTCATATTCGCCGAACAGGCGCACCTGCCACACGGCGGGATCGAAGAACTTATACGGGATGCCCGAGTCGTCCTGCAAGACGGCTTCGCTCTGCGCCAGGATTTCATTCCGGATGATGGAAAATTCCGGGTGATGAGTCATGTAAGACGTCGCCTTCAGCAGCGTCTTCACCTGGCCCTGAACTTTCACGTATGCTTCAAAGCCGCGGTTGCGCTCCAGATGCTTGTCGTCGAGGTTCACCGAAAAATAATACAGGCGCTGCGGCGCGGCATTTGCGCCCTGGAATTCGATCTCCACGCCCTTGTTCTTAAACTTCGCGTCTGTCGCGTCATCGGCCGGCCATGCGACCACGTGTCCTTCTTCATCCACGCGGACCAGCCGCAATCCGAGGATGTGATGATCCGTGCGAACCAGCAGCGAAAGGATCGGCACCATCAGACCGTCCGCCAGTTGGCCGCGAAACTCTTTGTCCATCTGACGCGTCACAAAAAAACTTCGCCCCAGTACGGAGGCCATACTTTCGCGGATCGCTCCCAAAAATAAAGGAAGGTCCTTCTTTTTTTGAATCTGAGCGGCCGTGGGCAGCGTTCCCGGAGGCTCCAGTGCGACCAGCACGTACTCGGGACTTTGCGGGAAAAACAGTACGGCCGTCAGTGCGTCCGGACCGCCGAACGGATAAAACAGGGGAAGATTGGCGCCCGTACCCTGCTTTACCGTGCCTTCGCCGAAAGCGCGCATGCCACCTACGAAATCCGTTTCGGCGCGTTTCCAGCTTTCGTCGAGCTTACCGCGGTGATCTTTCCAAATCTCGGTATCTTCCAGCGCGGCGAACGCGCTGCCGGGGCGCGAAGGGAGTCCCGAAAGGAATCGCGCGACGTCGTCGGCTTCGCGGAAGTGCGGAACATATTCGCCCCCGGCGCTATTTGCATTCGCATGTGCATTCGTTGTGTCCGCGGGAACCGGCGCGGCCGAAGTCGACGCTGCTCCGCACCCGCAGCACGCCAGCACCGCGATCAGCACGAGGGCTGCGCCCCATTCGGTCCTGCGTATTTTGGAATGCGTGGTCACGTGATCTCCGAATCGGCTGTTTCAGGGGAAAACTGAAGGATACCAAACCTGGCGCGCGACCGGCCGCCGAAGCCGAAAAGATTTCTGAATCGTCGATTTTCAGGCCCAATTTTCAGGATGAAAGCGCCGCGGCGGGGAGCGATGTCGTGGGAAAATAAAAAAATGCAAGTGACAGCCAAAAAGCCGGCTCAGTCCCCACTGAGCCAGAATACCCACCTCGTGAACTGGGTGAACAAGATTGCCGCGCTTACCAAGCCTGACGAGATTCACTGGATCGATGGTTCGCAGGAAGAAAACGACCGCTTGACCGCCCAGATGGTGGAGAGCGGGACGATGATCAAACTCAATCAGGATCTCTGGCCCGGCTGCTTTTACGCACGTTCGGACGCGAGCGATGTCGCGCGCGTCGAGGATCGCACGTTTATCTGCTCTCTTTCGAAAGACGGCGCGGGACCCACCAACAACTGGATCAACCCGTACGAAATGCGCAAGAAGTTGAAGGAACTGTTCAACGGCTGCATGCGCGGACGCACCATGTACGTGCTGGCTTTCAGCATGGGGCCGGTAGGTTCGCCCATGTCGCAGATCGGGGTGCAGCTGACCGATTCGCCCTATGTCGTCGTCAGCATGCGCATCATGGCCCGTATCGGCCTTGCGGTGTTCAAGGAAATCGACAAGGATCAGAAGCGTGTCGTGCCGTGCGTGCATAGCGTGGGCGCGCCGCTCGAGCCCGGCCAAACAGATTCGGCTTGGCCTTGCAACAAGGAAAAATACATCGTTCATTTTCCCGAGACCCGGGAGATCTGGTCCTTCGGCTCGGGATACGGCGGAAATGCCCTGCTCGGCAAAAAATGTTTCGCGCTGCGCATCGCTTCGAACATGGCGCGCGATGAAGGCTGGATGGCCGAGCATATGCTGATCCTCGGCGTCGAAAGTCCCGAAGGCGAGAAAACCTACGTGGCCGCCGCGTTCCCCAGCGCTTGCGGAAAAACGAACTTTGCGATGCTGATCCCGCCCGAAGGATTTGACGGCTGGAAAGTGTGGACGGTGGGCGACGATATCGCCTGGATCAGGCCGGACGCCAATGGACGCCTCCGCGCCATCAATCCGGAATCGGGCTTCTTCGGCGTCGCGCCGGGAACTTCCGTGAAGACCAATCCCAACGCGATGAAGACGCTCGCGCGCAACACTATCTTCACCAATGTCGCGCTGACGCCGGAAGGCGGCGTGTGGTGGGAAGGGATGACGGACGCGGCACCCGCCGAGTGCCTCGACTGGCAGGGCAAGCGCTGGACTCCGCAAATCGGCAAGGAAACGGGCGCGAAAGCCGCCCATCCGAATGCCCGCTTCACTGCGCCCGCTTCGCAATGCCCCACCATCGATCCGGCTTGGGAGGATCCCGAAGGAGTGCCGATCGGCGCATTTATTTTCGGCGGTCGCCGTCCCACCACCATGCCGCTCGTCTACCAGGCGTTTAATTGGAGCGCCGGCGTTTACATCGGCGCGACCATGGGCTCGGAGACCACGGCCGCCGCCGCGGGCGCCGTCGGCAAGGTCCGTCGCGATCCCATGGCGATGCTGCCTTTCTGCGGCTATCACATGGGCGATTACTTCCGGCATTGGATCAAGATGCAGCGGAACTTGAGCGAAACGCCGCGCATTTTTCATGTCAATTGGTTCCGCAAGGACGCCGACGGCAAGTTTATTTGGCCGGGCTATAGCGAAAACATGCGCGTGCTGAAGTGGATTGTCGATCGCGCGCACGGCCGCGCCTTGGGCCGCGAAACGCCCATCGGATGGATGCCTCGTTACGAGGACGTTCATTGGAAGGGGCTCGACTTCCCCAAAGAACAATTCGACGAGCTGCAGCGTTTCGACGCCGCCGCGTGGCGTCAGGAAGTGCTGGGTCACGAGGAACTGTTCCTCGATTTGCACGATCATCTTCCGCCGGAAATGATCTACGAGCGGGAACTCTTGATCTGTAGGATTTAGTTCAAGGGAAGACGTGGCGCACGCACTCATGCGTGCCGCGTCGCCACTCATGGCGACGCCTGACCGGAGTGGGGCAGGTTTGTAACCTGCGCGCGATTTTCAATCGCGCAGTGCGAGTTCGCTCGAACTAACTCTAACCGAGCCGCGACAGTGATGGCGCGGGGAAGACCGCTTTTATCCGAGGTGTTTCCAGAGGCTCACGGCCTTCGCGCGACTTCCGTCACTCTCTTTCCCACTCGAGCTCCGTCGCGACGCTCGCGGGAGCTTCCTCCCACCCGTGCCGCCATCGTCGAGAGAGCGGGCTCAGTACGCGATTCCACCACATCACCGCGGCCGTCCCGAACAAAATCGCGGGACTAAGCCCGAGCACAAACCAGATCCATTTGACCGTCCAACCCGCGAAGTTCCCGTAGTGCAAAAAAGAGAACCATTGGAGGATCTTGCCGCCCTTCGTCAGAGGCCTCCGTCGTCGTCGCGGGAAGGGGCTCGGCGACGGAGAAGTGGTCGCGCCCTGAACAGCCGCGGCGCTTTGCGGAGCAGCGCCTGCCTTCGCCGCCGCCGGCGGCGGAGCGGCATTAATTACTCGCGGCGCAGCCGGGTTCGCTTGCGGAGCGGCATTGCTTACCCGTGGCAATAGCGGCGGGTCAATCGGCGTGAAGTGATTGATGACCGCGCGAAAGGGCTGCGGGAACACGAAGTATCCGCCCGTCATGCCCCACATAAACAGAAGACCGAAGGTCCAGAATCCCACCGCGCTGTGCAGGTCGAAGTTGAGCCGTTTCCATCCCACCCCGCCCGTGACAATCAACGCCCGCCGCCAGCGCGTAATTCCCGGCCACCAGATCACCAGACCCGTCAGACAAATGGCCGCCGTCAGGAAACCGCCGATCGCGTTGGCTATCATTCCATTCACGCCCAACAGCAGTCTTCCGTGGACGTCTCCCAACCAGCTCAGCGTAACGTAGCCGGCCCGGATCGCGGCGCTCTTTTGAGAGAAGGTGGCGGCCTTGTCCCACGACTCGAAGAAATTGTACAGATCGTTACGGAAAACGAGCGCGCTGCCGCTCACGCACACCACGACAACGTACAGGCCGAGTATCATCCCTGACCACAAATGCAACTGGAATATGGCCTTGCGGATCCATGTGCTCTGCGGCTGACGTACCCAGCGTGTGAACCAACCACGCGGCTTCTCCGGAGCCTGTTCCAGAGCCGGAACCCCTTTCAGGGCCCGCTTCAGTGAATGTTCCGGGGAAGCCATATTCCTCGGTTATCACGTTATCACGAAGCGTGGTCCCTCATGGGCCTCCCGGCGCGGCGGGCACGTGGGGTGAAATCCGCGCTCCATAGCTCTCGCGGCCCGGTAGGTCGCCGCGAAAGACGATGCCTCAAACCGAGCCGCGAGAGTAATCGAGCGGGTCTCTCTTTCCGAAGCGTCCGCGAGTTCCGGATGACGGCGCGTGCTATACGCTCACCACGGGACACGGCGCATGCCGGACGATCGGGTAGCCGTGATCCATAAGACGAGCAAACGCGTGCTCGTCGGGGCTGCGCCCGATGACCAGCACATCGCCATGAGCCGCTTGCACCGCATCGTGCACGGCGTGCGCCACCTCTCCGGTGACCACTCTAGCGTCGGCGTTCGTGCCTTCGCACTTTTGCAGCCTCTCGATCTCCTCGAACGCTGCCTGCTCCATCTGTGGCGTCCAGTCCACCGGAAGTTCGGGAGTCGGAAGCGCGCGGGCCACCGCGTGTACGATCGTCAACTTGGCCGACATGTCGGCCGCGAAGCCGGCGGCCCATCGCAGAGCTGTTTGCGACCCCGGGGAAAGATCGATGGCGCAGATTACGTTGCGGACCTGAAGATCGTCGTGACCCGCCGCATCGGTGCCCATCGGCAATTCGTGGTGAACATCCGTCCACACGGGGCAGGCTGCCTCTCGCAGCACTCGCTCCGCGACCGAACCCAACAGAAATCTTCGGAACGGGCCGTATCCGTGTGTCGGCATCAGGATCAGATCGATCCGGTGCTCGCGGGCGTATTTTAGGATTGCTTCGGCCGGATCGCCTTCGACGACCACTTGGCTGGTGCTCATCCCGGAAAACTGCGGCCATGCAAAAGCATGCAAGTCCTCTTGCGCCTGGACCATATGCTCATCTGTCGGATTCGTCGGCAGCACATGTAGCAGCGTCAGTCCAGCGTGAAAATGTCGAGCCAAAGCGGCCACCAGCGGCGCCATGGCGACGCACGGTTCCGAAAAATCGACAGGGAACAACATTCTACGTGGGTCGAACATGTCGCTACCTCCTAGTGAGGGCGATGCATGCGGAGGGCCAGCGGCAAGTAACCGGAACTAAGGCTGAAGCGGAAACCCGGCAGAACGAGGGTCGGGGAAATGCCCCACTATGCGAGAGGAAGGCTGTGGAAATCCACCCACCCCCCGGAACTATCGCAGGTTATATTTAGCCATCTTGTAGCGCATCCGGTCCCGGCTAATGCGCCTCAGAGCTAACGCAAGTTATACTTCGCCATCTTGTAACGCATCCGGTCCCGGCTGATGCGGAGGATACGGGCCGCCTCGGACTGATTCCCATTGGCGCGCGCCAGAGCGTCCGCCAGCAACTCACGCTCGTGGTCTTCGAGCGAAGGAGCCGCGGCCTCACCGTGTTCCGATGACCCGTTGCCGCCCCCGGCTTCGGCCGCGAATTTACGCGTATCCGAACGCCGCACCGTCACCGGAAGATCGTCGACGTCAATCATATCGCCCATGGCCATCATGGCTGCGTTGCCCAGCGCGTTTTCGAGCTCGCGTACGTTCCCCGGCCAGGAATGCCGCGCCAGCAGGATTTGCGCGCGCCGCGTGAGCCCGGTAATGTGCTTGTTGAACTGCTCGGAGAAGCGCCGCAGGAAGTGTTTTTCCAGCAGCGGAAGGTCTTCCTTGCGCTCCGCGAGGCTGGGCGTTTTCAGCTCCACCATGGCCAGGCGGTAATACAGATCCTCGCGGAAAAGCTTGTCGGCGATCAACCCTTCGACGTCACGATTCGTCGCGGCAATCACATGTACGTCCACCTTCCGGGGCGTCACCGATCCGACGCGCGTCACTTCCTGATTTTGCAGCGCGCGCAGCAGTTTCGCTTGCGTCGTGAGCGGCATGTCGCCGATTTCGTCCAGGAACAGCGTGCCGCCATGCGCGAATTCCATGAGGCCCATCTTGTCGCCGGTGGCCCCTGTAAACGCGCCTTTTACGTATCCGAAGAGCTCACTCTCAAAAAGCGTTTCGACGACCGCGGAACAATTGCAGGTGACAAACCGTCCCTCGCGCGCCGGACTCAGATTATGCAGCGCGCGTGCCACCAGATCCTTGCCCGTGCCCGTCGGGCCCGTGATCAGCGCGGAACGGTAATGCTGGGCTACGCGACGAATGCGCGCGAACAATTCCCACATGCTCGGGCTGCGGCCGATCATACCTTCGAAGCGGCACGTCTCCATCAACTCGTGATCCAGATCCAGCGCACGCTGGCGCAGTTTGGCGTCCTCCATAAGCTTCTCGACCCGGCTGCGCAGCGCGGGAATCGAAATCGGCTTATTCAGATAATCGGAGGCGCCCATTTTGATCGCCTCCACCGCCGTTTCCGTGGTGTAGTGCGCGGTCATCAGGATGACGTCGATCGAAGGATCGAATTGCATGATCCTCTCGAGCATCTCGAGGCCTGTCAACTTGGGCATCACCAGATCCAGCAGAACAATCTGGGGATGTTCGTTGAACACCAAATCCAATCCGTCTTCAGGATCGGTGGAAGTGAAAATCGTGAGCCCCTCCTGTGCCAGCGATTCGCTCAGGAGTTCCAAACTGGACGGTGTGTCGTCCACAGCGACCAATTTCACGGTCGGACGCATAACAGATGGCCTCTTTCTTCTATGATAGCTCGGTTTAGCGGCTGCGTCCGTTTGGCAAGCAAAGTGCCTGAACTAGAGGTCCGAATCCGTCACACATCCTGATGTTGGGTCCATCTGAACGTCGGAAACTTTTCGCGCCACCGGCGCGCGAGTTCACTCAGCCCATTGCGCGTTAGTACCCAACATAACGCGCAAGTTTTCCTGTAACCCAAATGAATTTAGCACTTTCCGTGCGGCCATGCGAATGCGAAGAGGTACGCCGTCAGAATCTATAGGTTCGAAAATGAAACAAGTTGACCCCATCCTTGCCGTCGAGATCGAGGAAGCCAAAGAGATCATGGGGGAAGTTCGTCCACGTCCGCTGACAATCCAGGAGCGGATCGAATTGCTGATGCGTCGCATGGCGGTCGACGAATTCGAGGCGCACGAGCTTGTGTATCGGGTGGCCGGGTGGCACATGGGATAAGGCTTTGAGATTTTCGCTGGGCTCAAATGGACTCACTACCCACTTCCTAAAAAAGGGGGATATCGTCGTTTCATGACGGGCAAGAAGCGCGTCCCGCGCTCCAACTCGGGTCGATCCGTGCGTTCCGGCGAGCTGAGCGGGCAGAGGTTTGCCCTTTTTCTGGAAGCGGCCCCCGATGCCATTCTGGAAATCGACCGCGGCGGGCGAATCGTTCTTGCCAACGATGAAGCGGAGCGCATGTTTCAACGTCCCCGAACCGAGTTGATCGGGCTGCATGTTGAACTTCTGATCCCGGAGCGGTTGCGCGGCCCGCATTTGGGACATCGCGCGGGCTACGCTCAGCACCCGGTGCGGCGTCCCATGGGTCGCGGCTTGGACCTGTTCGCGGTGCGCAAGGACGGCAGCGAGTTCGCCGTGGACATCAACCTGAGCCCGCTCGCCGGCGAGGGCGAAGGCGAAGTCCTGTGCGTGATCCGTGACGTCAGTGAGCGCCGCGCGGCCGAGGAGAAAATCCGGAGTCTCAACCAGAACCTGGAGCGTCGCTCGGCCGAGCTGGCTTTTGCCAACACGGAAATGTCGGTGCGGAACCGCGAAATCGAGCGGGCGAATCGCTTGAAGAGCGAGTTTCTCGCCAGCATGAGTCACGAGCTGCGCACGCCTCTGAACACCATCCTGGGCTTTTCGGAGTTGCTCGCGGAAGAAAGCAGCGGCGCGCTCAACGAAAAACAAAAGCGCTTTGTCAGCCACATCCAGCGCGACGCCAATCATCTCCTCGAGCTGATAAACGACATTCTCGATTTGTCCAAGATCGAAGCAGGCCGCCTGGAGTTGCATATCGAAGCGTTCCCCATGGCCGTCGCCGTCGCGGAGGTCCTCACCAGCGTCCGTCCCTTGGCTGCCGCGAAAAGCCTGGTGCTGGATAGCGACCTCGACACGCAATTGGTTTTGCACGCCGACCGCGTGCGCTTCAAGGAAATTCTCTACAACCTGTTCAGTAACGCGATCAAATTCACGCCCGCCGGAGGACGCGTATGGATTGAATCCTCGGTCGCGGAAGGCGCCGTTCACCTGACGGTCGGCGACACCGGCATCGGCATCGCCTTCGAGGACCAGCAGGCGATCTTCGAAAGCTTCCGCCAGGCCAGCGCGACTACCAAAGGCGTACGCGAAGGCACCGGCCTCGGCCTCGCCATTACGCGGCGCTTGGTCGAACATCACGGAGGAAAGATCTGGGTGGAGAGCGAGCTGTCCCGGGGCAGCCGCTTTCACTTCACGCTTCCCGTATCGGGGGCCAGTGTTCCTGCCGAGGAAGCCGGCGTCCCGGAAGCGCCCTCGTCGCCCCTGCTTCTCGTGACCAGCCATCACGCGGCGTGGCGCGAGGAGATTACGGGCGTGCTCGCCCGCCACGCCTTCCGTACAATGTCCGCCGGGTCGGGCGCCGACGCGATTCATAAGGCGCGCGAGCAGCGCCCCGATGTCATCCTGCTCGATATGGAGGTCGCCGGGCGCAGCGGCTGGGAAACTCTGCATGACTTGAAATCTTCGCTCGATACGGCGACTATCCCGGTCATCATCGTCTCGCCTACCGACGAGCGTAAGATGGGCGCCGCCCTCGGAGCCGCGGAGTGGCTGGCGAAACCCGTCGCGGAGGATCGCCTCCTGAGCGCCGTCCGCAGGGCCTTGCGCTCCGAAGGCGCGTTGCGCGTGCTGGTGGTCGACGACGACCCGGAAACGCGCCAACTCGTGGCGGATACACTCGCCACGGAAGGGCACGTGCCCGTGACGGCTCGCAATGCCGCCGAGGCGATGCGCGTGCTCCGCTCGGCGCACGTCGACGCGATCACTCTCGATCTCCTCCTGCCCGGACGAAACGGCTTCGAGTTTTTGGCGGATATTCGCTCCGAAGCCGCGTTCCGCGCGCTTCCCGTCATGGTGCTGACGGTCAAGGATCTCAGCGATCGCGAACGCGAGATCCTGGAAGATCAGGGCGCCACGGTATTCGCCAAAGGCTCCGGCTGGCGGCCCGCCATTCTCGCCCATCTCCGCAAGCTGATGCGCAAGGGAAGCGGCCTCCGCGTGCTGGTCGCCGACGACAATCCCACGGCTCGCGAGTTGGTTCGGGAAACGCTGGGCGAGTACGTCGCGACCATCGACGAAGCGGCCGATGGCCGGGAAGCGCTGCGCAAGATCAGGGAAGGCATTCCAGACTCAATTCTGCCGGATCTGGTCTTGCTGGATATTCAGATGCCCGAAATGGACGGTTTCGCCGTTTTGCGCGAAATTCGCCAGGATCCCGCATTGTGCCGTTTGCGAGTGGTTGCCCTCACGGCTTTTGCCATGCAGGGAGATCGCGAGCGCGCTCTCGAAGCCGGCTTCGACGACTACATCACCAAACCCATCACGCTCGCCAAACTCAAATCGCAACTCGAATTGTCGAATCCCCGCGTCGCCGCGGATTAGTGGCCTGTCGCAACGAGTTCGTTGGTACGCCGTGGCGCTAGCGAGCTCGTCATTCGGGTGCCCGGCATCGCGGCAAACCCATCAGCCTGTCATTCCGATCCCGAGCGCAGTCGAGGAATCGGCTTTTGTTCCGTGATCGCCAACGGAGCCGTGCGACTGCTTATTTCACGAAGAAGGGCCAGTGCGTGACTGCGTGGTACCCGAGCTTCAGAAGCGCCCAGTAACCCGCTGCCAGCACCACCGCGAGGATCGCGAACGTGATGGCGAGCACGCGCGCCCACGGGAACGTGCGTCCTTCGCGCTTCAGCACGAGCAGGTAGCTGGCGAAGACGCCGATGAAAAACAGCATGCACATCGGCACCGCGAACAGCATCAGGTTGAAGAAATCCGGCGTGGGCGTGATGATCGCCGCCAGAATCACGATCCCGAGCACCGCGTAGCGCGAATGCTCCAGCAGAAACCGCGGCGAGGCCAGATGCAGCAGCGTGAGAAAGAAAATCGCCACCGGCATTTCGAACACCAGCGCCACGCCCAGCATCACGTTCACGAAAAGATCGAAATAATGGGTGATGGTCACCAGCGGCATCACGCCGTTCGAGATGCCAATGCCGAGCAGAAACGCGAGGCCATAGCGAAATGCGACGAAGTAGGCGAACACGCCGCCCAGAATGAACAGACCCGCCGTGCTCACCACGAACGGCACGGCCAGCCTCTTTTCTTTCTGATAAAGCCCCGGCGAGATGAAGGCCCAAATTTGATACAGCACCCACGGCGACGCCAGGAAGATCGCGAATACCAGCGGCACCTTCACCCAGATGATCGAGAACCCTTCCATCGGTTCGTTGATCACCAACATCGGCGGCTTGACGCCGATCTTCGTCAGCGCATCCGTCGCGGGCGCGCGCACGAAATCCCACAGCGGATAGCAGAAGATGATGCACAGCAGGAACGCGACGCCGAAGCCCATCAACGCGCGGATCAGCCGCGAGCGAAGCTCCTCGAGGTGCTCGAGGAACGACATGCGCAACATGCCTTCGTCGTCGTCGTCCTCGCCCGCGGTGGGCGGCACGCGGCCGCCCGCCCCCAACAGGGCAGGCAGACGCGATGGATCGGAAGACGAGTCTTCGCCGTTTGGCATATATGCGTTACTCTACGAAGCGCGTTCTGGCGCTCGTTCCAATGATTTGCTCTAACCGGGCTCTTCTAATTGTTTCGAGTCTCGTGCAGCGGGTCTTCGAGCAGCAGGGGTTCTTCCAGCAATAGCTGAGCCGGAGCCTCCGCCACCGCCGTCGGAGCCGCTTTCTCGGATCGCGGAACCGTCCCGCGCGCGACCGTCTCCTCGGCGGCATGTACCGCCGGAGGCGACGCCTCGGCTACGGAAGTCGATTCGGACAATAACCCGTGTGACTCAGCGCCCGGAATTTCAGAAGCGCTTACTGTGGTTGGTGCGCCGGACTCTACGCCATGCCAGTCCGTTGCTGCGTTGGCCGGATGTGTCTCCGCGCCGTAGGTGCCGCCAGTGCCGCCGGTCAGATCGAAGTTGGAAAAATTGCCGATGTCGATGGATGCCTGACGCGTAGCCTCTTTCAAGGACTCGTTTTCCTGCTCCAGCGATCGCATTTCCCGCTCGAACGTGGCCTTCAGATCACTCTGCGCGCGCCGGAATTCGCTCACCGCTTTTGCCAGCGTTTTGCCGAGCTCCGGAAGCTTCTTTGGACCAAACAGGAGTAGGGCCACGAGGAAAATTACGACCATTTCCTGGACGCCGACTGGTCCCATACGTTGCCCTCCCTCACCCGATCATAGCAAACATGACCCGAGTAAGCACAAAACGGAGTGCCGGTTTGATTCCCCGATTTAATTCCTGGTCTGATTCCTGAATCTGATTCTTGGGTCTGATTCCTGGGTCTGATTCCGGCTTCGAATCGATCGCCCCGTCACACCTGAACTAGCCTCGGTGGATCCAGCACCAGTTTCGGCGGATCGCGCATCAGGCGGCGTGCGGAAGCGCGCCGTTCTGTGGGTCGAGGAAGGACCGCCATGAACCGGGTTGCGCCCATTGACCGCCGAACGGAATCAGCCTCCCAAATAATTTCAGCTCAAACCCGTACGCGGAGACTCGCGCCATAGTATGTCCTAAATACTTGTATCCCCTATATTTATTACTAGAATATTTTTGGGGCATATCACATACTTGACACGAGTGCCTATAGATTATATGATGTTGGTGATAACAGTAACATAGGAGGAAAACCGACATGCCACTTGTAAAGTATTCGTCACCATTCGCCGATTTCGAGCTGTTTCCGAGCCGGATCTTCCAGGATTCCATGAACCGCTTGTTCGCCGAGCCGAGCTTTGCCGGCCCGAACCAAGGTCGTCCGTGGGTCCCGCCGGTTGATATCCAGGAAACTGAAAACGAGTTGATTCTCAAGGCGGACGTGCCTGAACTCGAAATGAAGGA
>Ga0181536_10004965_pt1 | contig 13867 bp, 10 predicted proteins | sample PEATcosm2014_Bin_41_FD_121105 | JGI IMG/M metagenome (GOLD analysis project Ga0181536, IMG submission 121105) | Peatland microbial communities from MTU Mesocosm Facility, Houghton, MI, USA - PEATcosm2014_Bin17_60_metaG | ecosystem: Environmental > Terrestrial > Soil > Wetlands > Peat | place...
GCCGCCTTGTTCGAGCAGTTCTGCACCTGCTTTAATGATGCCGACGCCGTGATTGTCGCGCAGGTCTATCCGGCCGGCGAAGCGCCGATCGAGGGTACCGACCGGGATGCGCTGGTGCAGGGCCTGCGCACGCACGGCCACCGGCGGGTCGTCGCGCTCGATAGCCCGGAAAAGCTTGCCTTGCTCGTCTCCGCAATGGCGCAGCCGGGCGATTATGTCGTGTGCCTTGGCGCCGGTTCGATCACGCAATGGGCCTACGCGCTGCCGGGGGAATTGAAGGCGCTGGGATAGGCTGCGTCCATAGCAATGCACGGCCCCGCGGTCCAGGCGACGGCTTGTTGCTCGGTGATAAGACCCTAGCTAAGCTGACAACAGGACACCGAGAGGATTCCATGCGACGACCAGAGCTATGGACAGAGCTGATGGAGCTGACACCGGCCGAGCGCATCGAACTCGCGCAGGATCTGTGGGACAGCATCGGGCCACGGGACATACCTCCGCTGACGCCCGAGCAAAAGGAAGAACTCGATCGACGGTACGCGGAGCACCTCCGCGATCCAGGCCGAGCATCGAAGTGGGAAGATGTCAAAGCGCGGCTGTTGGCTCGTTATAAGTGAACCGCGAGCTGATATTCGAACCGGAGGCCGAAGCCGAAATCGCCGAAGCCGGCGACTGGTATGATCAGCAAAACCCAGGGCTCGGTACCGATTTCGTTCGCGCTGTGGATCGGACACTCGCGGCGATCCAGCAAAACCCTTTTCAATACCAAACTGTGTGGAGACACTTTCGGCGCGCGGGAATTACTCGGTTCCCTTACGGCTTGACCTATTCTGTGTCGGATCGCGACATTACCGTGGTGTCTTGTTTTCACGATCGACGGAACCCGAAGGTCTGGAAGAAGCGAACATAATCAGGTCTTCCGCAATCAATCATGACGCTACCTGACCTTATACCTGACTTGGCAGCTCGGCTCCCCAAGCTGCACGGCCGCCTCGTGGCGAACCAGTCGCTGGCGGAGCTGACCTGGTTTCGCGTCGGCGGACCGGCGCAGGTCTTGTTCATGCCCGAGGACGAGAGCGATCTTTCTTATTTTCTGGCGAGTCTTCCCACCGAGATCGCGGTGACCGTCATCGGGCTTGGCTCCAATCTCATTGTGCGGGATGGCGGCGTGCCGGGAGTCGTGATCAGGCTCGGCCGCGGCTTCGGCGACATCGCGATCGAGGGTCTCACGCTGCGCGCCGGCGCGGCGGTGCCCGACGTCAAGGTCGCGCGCGCGGCGCAGGAGGCCGGCATTGCCGGACTGTCGTTCCTGCGCGGCATTCCCGGCTGCATCGGCGGCGCGCTACGCATGAACGGCGGCGCCTATGGCCGCGAGACCAAGGACGCGCTGATCGAGGCCCGCGCCGTCGATCGCGCCGGCCGCGTCCACGTGCTCGGCAACGCCGACATGCGCTACGCCTACCGGCATTGCGGCGCGCCCGACGATTATATCTTCACGCAGGCGACGTTGCGCGGCGAACGCGGCGATCCCGCCGTTATCGCGGCCGAGATGGAAAAGATCACCGAAGCGCGCGAGGCGACGCAGCCGATCAAGAGCCGCACCGGCGGCTCCACCTTCAAGAATCCGCCTGGGCACAAGGCTTGGCAGCTCATCGACGCCGCCGGTTGCCGCGGCCTGCGCATCGGCGACGCGCAGGTGTCGCAGATGCACTGCAATTTTTTGATCAATCTCGGCAAAGCGACGGCCGCCGACATCGAGACCTTGGGCGAGACAGTGCGGCAGCGGGTCAAAGACCATTCCGGTGTTGATCTCGAATGGGAGATCAAGCGGATCGGCGTACTGAAATAGCGTCGCGCCGTCCCGGAATAACCGTTTGTCGGACGATAAAGTCCGGTTCCGACCGTAACCGGCCGGTGAGACTCTCGACCTTTCGCCAATTGTCGATTCTATTGGGGGCTGCGCGAATCAGCCGCGCGGCTGAGGCACCCGGCTGGGGCATGACCAAGCACGTCGCCGTTCTGATGGGAGGCTGGTCGGCCGAGCGCGAAATCTCATTGCGCTCGGGCAAGGCGTGCGCCGATGCGCTCGGCCGTCTCGGCTATCGCGTGACGCCGGTCGATGTCGGCCGCGACGTCGCGGCGGCGCTGACTGCGATCGAGCCCGACGCCGCTCTCAATGTGCTGCACGGCCGACCCGGCGAGGACGGCACCCTGCAAGGCGTCCTGGAAATTCTCGGCATTCCCTACACCCATTCCGGCGTGCTTGCCTCCGCGCTCGCCATGCACAAGGGCTATGCCAAGGCGATGTTTCGCGCCACCGGCGTCCCGGTCGCGGAGGATATGGTGGCGTCGCGGTTCGAAGCTGCGCAACGGCACCTCATGCCGCCGCCCTATGTGGTCAAGCCGATCGCGGAAGGCTCGAGCGTCGGGGTCTTTATCGTCACCGAGGAACATCCGCACCCGCCGCAGGAGCTTTACCGCGACGACTGGCCGTTCGGCGAAAGAGTCCTGATCGAGCGCTACATCCCGGGCAAGGAACTCACCTGCGCCGTCCTCGGCGACCGACCGCTCGACGTCATCGAGATCGTGCCGACGACGCAATTCTACGATTACGAGGCGAAATATGCCGCCGGCGGCTCCAAGCACCTGCTGCCGGCGCCAATTTTACCAAATGTTTACCAGGAAGTCCGCAGACTCGCGTTGGCTGCGCATAGCGCGCTTGGCTGCCGCGGCGTGAGCCGCGCGGACTTTCGCTACGACGATCGGGGAATGGGGAAACTGGTCTGTCTTGAGGTCAATACACAGCCGGGCATGACCGAGACCTCGCTCGTTCCCGAGCTTGCTGCCCACGCGGGCATCACCTTCGATGAGCTGGTGCGATGGATGGTGGAGGACGCCTCGACCAACCGCTGATGCGGTCGGGGCCAAAGCCGGAACCAAGGCCGGTACCAAAAGCGGCGGAAGCGGTCGGCGCGCCTTTTGACGAGCCGCACCGTCCGCGCGCCAAAAATGATCTTCGCCGCGGTCGCACGGATCGCCTGGCTTGGCTGGCGGACTATCGTCGGTTGATCGGGCGCTGGGGCTTGCGGATCCTGCGACTGCCGCCGCCTGGCCTTGGCATCACCGCATCGGTCCTGCTTCTCGCCGCGACGCTCGGATATGGCGCCGTCGCGGGCGGCCATGTGGCCGCGATCGTCGATTGGTTGAAGGATGCCCGTGATCGGACCGCGAATGCGATCGGGTTTCGTATCGTGGCTATTTCGCTCACCGGACCGAAGGAAGTCAGCCGCGAAGAGATTCTCACCATTGCCGGCGTGACCGGGCGCGCCTCGTTGTTGTTCCTCGACGCCGACGCGGCGCGGGCACGGCTCTTGGCGAACCCTTGGATCGCCGATGCGGCCGTCCTCAAGCTCTATCCGGACCGCTTGCAGATCACGATCACCGAGCGGCAGGCTTTCGCGCTGTGGCAGAAGGACGGCCGCGTCAGCGTCATCGCCGCCGACGGCACCGTCCTCGAACCGTTCGTCGAGGGCCGCTATCTCGGCCTGCCGCTCGTGGTCGGCCGCGGCGCGCAGCGACAGGCCAAGGATTTCCTCGCTGCCATCGACCGCTACCCCGACATTCGATCGATATTGCGCGCCTCGGTCCTGGTGGCGGAACGGCGCTGGAATCTGCGGCTCAACAACGGCATCGACGTGCGCTTGCCGGAAACGAATGTCGAAGAGGCGCTCGACCGGCTGGTTGCGCTCGACCGTGAAAAGAAGCTTTTGTCGCGCGACATCGTTGCGGTCGATCTGCGGTTGTCCGACCGCGTGAACGTGCGGCTCTCCGATGCGGCGGCACAGGCCCGCGACGACGCCCTCAAGGACAAGAAGAAGAAAAAGGGGGGCGACGCATGAGCGCCCTGCATTATGGCCTCACCCCCAAAATGAAGCCGATCTCACCGCGGCGCAGCGCTCTTATTGCTGCGCTCGATATCGGATCGAGCAAGGTCGCCTGCCTGATTGCGCGGCTGCGGCCGCATCCCCCGCAGCAGGTCTTGACCCGAAGGAGCCATGCCATCGAGGTGGTCGGCTTCGGGCATGCCGGCGCACGCGGCACCAAGGCGGGGGGCGTGGTTAATCTCGCGCAGGCCGAGGAAGCCATCCTCCAGGCCGTGGATGGCGCCGAGCGCATGGCATCGGTCGAGATTGAGTCGGTCGTGCTGTCGATATCGGCCGGCCGGCTCGCCAGCGAGCTGTTCGCGGCCGAGATCGAGATCGCCGGCTCCGCCGTGTCCGAGGGCGATATCGCGCGCGTGCTGGCCGCCGGCAATCGGCATTCGATGCGCGACGGCCTCGCCGTGCTGCATTCGCTGCCGATCGGCTATTCGATCGATGGCGGCAACGGCATCAGCGATCCGCGCGGCATGCTCGGTGCGCGGTTCGGGGTCGACATGCATGTCGCGACGACCGAGGTCGCGGCGGCCCGCAATCTGATGCTTGCCGTCGAGCGTTGCCATCTCGCCGTCGAGGCCATGGTCGCAAGCCCCTACGCTGCCGGCATTTCCGTTCTTGCCGACGACGAGGCCGATCTCGGCGCGGCGGTCATCGACATGGGCGCCGGCACGACGACGATGGCGGTATTCCTCGGCGGCCGGTTCATTCATTCGGAAGGGTTCGCGCTGGGCGGGCTTAACGTCACTCTGGACATCGCGCGCGGACTCAACGCCAGCGTCGCCGATGCCGAGCGAATCAAGACGTTTTATGGCAGTGTCCTCATCGGTGGATCGGACGAACGCGACATGATCACGGTGCCGCCCCTCAACGAAGAGGAGCGCGAGCAGGCGCAATTCGTACCCCGGGCGGCGCTCGTGCACATCATCAAGCCGCGCGTGGAGGAAATACTGGAAATGGTGCGCGACCGGCTGGCGGCCTCCTCGTTCGCAGCCGAGCCGCGCGGGCGCGTGATCCTCACCGGCGGCGCCAGCCTGATGACCGGACTGCCCGACCTCGCTGCGCGCATTCTCGGCCGGCCGGTGCGGATAGGGCGGCCGCTGGGCATCGCCGGAGTGCCGGACGCGGCAAAGGGCGCAGCCTTCGCCGCGGCGACCGGCCTCCTCGTTTATCCGCAAGCGGCGCATCTCGAATACTTCGAAACACGCGGTAGGCGGTACCTGATGAATGGCACGGGCGGATATTTCGCCCGCGTCGGACAATGGCTTCGCGAGAGTTTCTGATGGCCCCCAGATGCGAAGCCAGGAAGCTGCGAGTGACATCACAACGGCCGGTGGCGGACCGGCCGGGGCCGGGCGTCGACGACGCCCGCGCATGAAAGAAGAGGCAACCATGACCATCAATCTGAGAATTCCCGACATCCGTGAGCTCAAGCCGCGTATAACCGTGTTCGGAGTCGGTGGTGCCGGCGGCAATGCCGTCAACAACATGATCACCGCCGGCCTGCTGGGCGTCGATTTCGTGGTCGCGAATACCGATGCGCAGGCGCTCACCATGTCGAAAGCCGAGCGCATCATCCAAATGGGTACGCAGGTGACCGAGGGCCTCGGCGCCGGCTCGCAGCCTGACGTCGGCCGCGCCGCCGCCGAAGAAGTGATCGACGAGATTCGCGACCACCTCTCCGGAGCGCACATGGTGTTCGTCACGGCGGGCATGGGCGGCGGCACCGGCACCGGGGCCGCGCCGATCATCGCCAAAGCGGCGCAGGAAATCGGCATTCTCACCGTCGGCGTTATCACCAAGCCGTTCCATTTCGAAGGCCAGCGACGCATGCGCGTCGCTGAAGCCGGCATCGCGGAACTGCAGAAGTGCGTCGACACCCTGCTCATCATCCCCAACCAGAATCTGTTCCGCGTGGCGAACGAGAAGACGACATTCGCCGACGCTTTCGCCATGGCGGACCAGGTGCTGTATTCCGGCGTCGCCTGCATCACCGACCTCATGGTCAAGGAGGGCCTGATCAACCTCGACTTCGCCGACGTCCGCTCGGTCATGCGCGAAATGGGCAAGGCGATGATGGGGACTGGCGAGGCCGAGGGCGAAAAGCGGGCGCTGACGGCCGCAGAAGCGGCGATCTCCAATCCGCTGATCGACGATGCCTCGATGAAAGGAGCGAAGGGACTCCTCATCTCCATTACCGGCGGCCGTGACCTTACGCTCTTCGAGGTCGACGAGGCGGCAACGCGGATCCGCGAGGAGGTCGACCAGGATGCGAACATCATCGTGGGGGCGACCTTTGACGAGGGTCTCGACGGCATCATCCGCGTTTCGGTTGTCGCGACCGGGATCGACCACGCCTTCGCGCAACGGCCGCCGGTGTCCGCGGCGGAGGCGCGTATCGCCGAGGTCGCACAGCGGCTGCGTGCCGACAACGAGCGGCTGGTGGAACGCATCGAACGGACGGAGATCCGGCCCGTTGCTTCCGCACCGGTTGCGGCCCCCGCTTCCGTCAACGATTCGATCGAATCGGCCAAGGCGGCGGTCGCGGCAGCCATCCTGCCGCAGAGCGCGGGGCAAGAGGTCACCATCCGTCCGCTCGGGCCTAAGCCCTCGTTGTTCATCGATCCGGCCGCGAGCGGGCCGGAGCCGCACGAGCCGGAGGCGTTTATTCCGCCCGAGCCGGAACGGCTGCCGCAGCGCGCACTGCGCATGCCGCGGATCGATGAGCTGCCGGTCCCGGCGCAGAACGAGATACGCGCCCGGCGCGGAGAACTCGTGCAGGAGGAGCACCCCGAGAAACGACGGATGTCCCTGCTGCAGCGGTTGGCGGCGGTTGGTCTTGGTCGTCGCGAGCAGGATGCGGAGGAACCGCTACCAAGCCCGCGGGGTGCGCCGGGAGCTCCGCAACCAGCGACAGAACGGCTTGCCGGACGCCCGCTGCCGCGGCCCGAGCCGCGCCCAGAGCCGGTCTCCGAATATGCCAAACGTCCTGCGCCGCAAGGGCTGGACCAGCACGGACGGCAGACACCTGTGCATAACCGCGGCGAGGAGGATCAGCTGGACATTCCGGCATTCCTGCGCCGGCAAGCGAACTGAAGCACGACGATAACGCCGGCCACGCCACCACATTCGCAGCTTCCGGCGCCGGCCGGTGACAATTAAGCTGCTGAATCTTCTCTGCTATCTGTGGATTGCCAGGCCATCCGCTCAGCTCGGATTTTGCCGCCCAGGGCGATGAGAGCCAATGCCATGACCGGCGCTTTGGGCGCCTTGCCGACAACAGTGCGGCCGAAAAGAGGTAACAGTCGGTAAGAAACCGTGAATTGGCCGGAAACCGTGGCGCCGGTATGGTTTGCCCGTCAGAGGGGGGTCGTGTCGGAGGTATCGTATTGGGGGTGTCGCGGTCCGGCGGACTGGCGGACAGGGTCCCATGTACCAACCTTCGCGTTCCTCAGTGTGGGGTTGGCCCGATTGCTTATGCAGTCCGGCTATGAGGTGTAGGACGAGGGACGAGGGCATGACGAGGGGCATGCAGGCCGGCAGGCAGACGACCCTGCGCGAGCAAGTGACAATTGCCGGAGTCGGCGTCCATTCTGGTTCGCCCGTCACTGTAACACTTCATCCGGCCGAGGCGGATAGCGGTGTCGTGTTCTGGCGTTGCGGAATTGACGGCCAGAGAGACCGCGAACTTACTGCGAACTTCTGTTCTGTGACGGCGACCGAATTCGCCACCGTGCTCGGCGATCAGAGCGGCCCGGCCGTATCCACCACCGAACATGTGCTCGCCGCGTTGTACGGCGTCGGGATTGATAACGCCGTGGTCGAGGTCGACGGCCCCGAAATTCCGATTATGGACGGCAGCGCCGCGCCGTTCGTCGAGGCGATCGACCAAGTCGGCATTGCGACGATGACGGCGCCGCGGCGCTACATCAAGGTGCTGAAGCCGGTACGGGTCGACGCCGACGGTTGCTGCGGCGAATTGCGGCCGCATTTGCGCGGCCTGCGAATCGAAACCGAAATCGAATTCGATCACCCGCTGATCGGGCGTCAGACATTCGCGATCGAGGTCGAGCCCGATCTGTTCCGCCGCGAGCTGGCGCGGGCGCGAACTTTCGGCTTCATGCGCGACGTGGCGAAGCTGTGGAGCGCGGGCTATGCGCTCGGCGCCTCCTTTGAAAATACTGTCGTCGTCGCGGAAAACCGTATCCTCAATGCGGAGGGCGTGCGTTTCCCCGATGAATTCGTTCGCCACAAGGCGGTGGACGCCATTGGCGACCTGGCGCTCGCCGGCGCGCCGCTGATTGGCGCCTATCGTTCGGTGCGCGGCGGGCATAAGCTCAATCATGCTGTCGTCACGGCATTGATGGCCGATCCGAGCGCATGGACCTACAGCGAGATGGAGGAACCCGTGCGCCGCGTGCGTGGCCATGCCGATCTCGCGGCGGGCTTTGCGGCGCCGGCTTACGGGCCGGACATCTCTTGATTCGTTTGTCTTGATTCGCTTGACTTTTTTGCCTTAATCCCGGCCGAATGTCGGCCTAATCGTCATTGGGGAGCCGAGCGCTCTTCCCCCAACGCGCAGGAAGCGCGGCAGGGAACGGACGCGGCGGCGGGACGGGATTCTAAATCACGCTCATGATGTTGCGGCTACGAGGATCGCGGAGATCCGGTTGCAGGCTGCGTGCGCTGGCCGGCCTTCTCGCGCTGGCGTTCTTCGCCGCGCCGCTGATGGGTTGCAGCCTGTTCAACAAGGACGAGGATTACGTCCCCGAGAATCCCGCCGACAAGCTCTATAACGAGGGGCTGTTCCTGCTCAACAACAAGCAGGACTACGAGGAGGCGGCGAAGAAATTCGACGAAGTGGATCGCCAGAACCCGTATTCCGACTGGGCGCGCAAGGCGCTGTTGATGTCGGCCTACGCCTATTATCAGGCGCAGAAATATGACGAGTGCATCAACGCCGCCAAGCGCTACGTGACGCTGCATCCCGGCAGCCCGGATGCGGCCTATGCCCAATACCTGATCGGCGCCTCCTATTTCGACCAGGTTCTGGACGTCCACCACGATCAGGCGCGGGCGGACAAAGCCGTCAACGCGCTGGAAGAGGTGGTGCGCAAATATCCGGATACGGAATACGCCTTAAGCGCGAAGAAAAAGATCGACGTGGCGCGCGACCAGCTCGCCGGCAAGGAGATGGAGGTCGGCCGCTTCTACATGAAAAGGCGCGACTTCACCGGCGCAATCAACCGCTTCAAGGTGGTGGTGACGCAGTACCAGACCACGCGCGAAGTCGAGGAAGCGCTGGCGCGGCTGACCGAAGCCTATATTTCGCTCGGCATCTTGGACGAGGCGCAGACCGCGGCGGCCGTGCTCGGCCATAACTTCCCGGATAGTCCCTGGTACAAGGACGCTTACAAGCTGGTGAAATCCGCCGGCGGCGAGCCCAATGAGAACAAGGATTCCTGGATGAGCCGCGCCTTCAAGGGACTCGGCTGAGTCGGAGGTCGGAGGTCGGAGGTCGAAGATCAGAGGACAGAACAAGGAATCAAGAATATCATCTGTCATCCGTCATCCGTCATCCGATCTCTGTCATCCGTCATCCGTCATCCGCCCCCATGCTCGCCCGCCTTTCCATCCGCGACATCATTCTGATCGATCGCCTGGATATCGATTTCGGCTCCGGCCTTGCCGCGCTGACCGGCGAGACCGGCGCCGGCAAATCGATCCTGCTCGACGCCTTTGCGCTCGCGCTCGGCGCGCGCGGCGAGGCGGCGCTGGTGCGCGAGGGCGCCGAGCAGGGGCAGGTGACGGCGGTCTTCGATGTCGCGAAAGGCCACCCGGCGCGCCGTGTGCTCGCCGAAAACGATCTGGTCGCCGATCTTGGCGCCGAGGACGAATTGATCGTCCGCCGGGTCCAATTCGCCGACGGCCGCACCCGCGCCTTCGTCAACGATCAACCGGTGAGCGTGCAGGTGCTGCGCGCGCTCGGCGCGGCCTTGGTGGAAATCCACGGCCAGCACGACGAGCGCGCCTTCGTCGAGGCGGCCACGCAGCGGGCGCTCGTCGACGCCTTCGGCGGCATCGAGGGCGACGCTGCCGAAGTGAGCCGTCTCTGGCATGAGCGGCGGGCGCGTGAAGCTGCCGTCGAGGCGCATCGCGCCGATGTCGAGCGCGCGCGCCGCGAGGCCGAGTGGCTTCGCCACGCGGTCGATGAACTTCGCCGTCTGGCTCCGGAAACGGGCGAGGAGAGCTCGCTTGCCGAGCGGCGCGCCGCCATGATGCAGGCGGAAAAGGCCGCGGAGGATTTGCGCGCGACGCATGAGGCCGTCACCGGGCCGCAATCGCCGGTGCCGCCGCTGGCGACCGCGCTGCGCCGCCTCGAGCGCCGCGCGGCGCAGGCGCCGGCGCTGATCGAGCCGGTCGTCAAGGCAATCGATTCTGCACTGACTGCGCTGAACGAGGCGCGCGTGCATCTCGAACAGGCGCTGCGCGTGGCGCAATACGATCCGCAAGAACTCGAGCGCATCGAGGAGCGCCTGTTCGCGTTGCGCGCGGCCGGGCGCAAGTACAATGTGCCGGTCGATGAGCTGGCGGCGCTGGCGCGCCGCTACGCGGACGATCTGGCGCTGATCGACGCCGGCGCCGAGCGGCTCGCCGCGTTGGATAAGGACGCGCAGGCGGCGGCGACGCGCTACCGGGAGGCGGCGCAGGCGCTGTCGGCGGCGCGGGCGCGCGCCGCGCAGGCGCTCGACAAGGCGGTCAACGCCGAATTAAAGCCGCTGAAGCTCGAGCGGGCGCAATTTTCCACGCAAATCGAGGCCGAGGGCGAAGGTCCGGACGGTCTCGATCGCGTCGAGTTCTGGGTGCGCACCAATCCCGGCACGCGGCCGGGTCCGCTGATGAAAGTTGCGTCCGGCGGCGAACTGGCGCGGTTCCTGCTCGCGCTCAAAGTCGTGCTCGCCAACCGCGGCTCGGCGCCGACGCTCATTTTCGATGAGATCGACACCGGTGTCGGCGGCGCCATTGCCGACGCGGTCGGCGTCCGCCTGGCGCGGTTGGCTTGCGGCGTTCAGGTGATCGCCGTGACCCACGCGCCGCAAGTGGCGGCGCGCGCCAAGCGGCATTACCTCATCACCAAGGATACGCTGGCCAAGGGCAAGCGGGTCGCGACCCGCGTCGTCGAGCTTGCAGCCGATCACCGCCGCGAGGAGATCGCACGCATGCTCGCCGGCGCCGAGATCACCGCCGAAGCCCGCGCCGCCGCCGAACGTTTGATCCGCGCCGCGGGGTGACAAGGGCAAAAGCCAATGATTGACGTTCAACAATTAGTCGAAAAATTCATAGATAAAGCGGTTTACAGTCTGATTGACGAGAAAATTGGTGGGATCCCGCTTAGAGAAATTGACGAACGCGCGATAGAAGGGCTGTTAGCAAAATCGGGATTGGATAGATCGAAGCGCATTGAAGGATGGCTGAGGAGCTATGGGGTATTTCAGGGCGTGAAGGCGCCAGCGCGTGTGATGATCGCGGATAAGGTGGTAGAATTTGCAGACCAAATCAGTGACGAGCCAAAGAGCTATTCTGATCCGATTATCCTGCAAGAGTTTGATCGACTTCATAAGCTTGTAAAATCAATCACGTTAGATCGGGAAGTTATCTCTCTTTGCTCCAAAGCGCTTTGGGCGTGTTACCCGTATTGCGTTCCAATTTATGACAGTTTTGCCTGTCGCGCCCTATGGGTAATAGGCCGCCTGTTGGATATACACGTCCAAAATAACGGCAACAGAAATCCCTATCCTCAATTTCACGCTGTCTGGTGCAGGCTATACGAACAATGTCTTCCCTACATCCAAGACGAAAAGCTTAGGGGTTATCCGTACAAAGTGCGAGTGTTTGATAAGATTATTTGGCTAATCGGCCAACCAACGTTTGAAATGCCGTGATGTCCAGGGCCGCAAAACAGAAAGCCGCCAAGATTGACGTGGAGAATCTCACACCGCAACAGGCGAAGGCCGAGCATGCGCGGCTCGCGGCGGAAATCGCCGCGCATGACCGGCGCTACTACCAGGAAGACGCGCCGACGGTCTCCGATGCCGAATACGACGGGCTGCGCCAGCGCTATGCGGCGATCGAGGCGCGGTTTCCGCAACTGCGCACGCGCGAAAGCCTGACCCAGCGCGTTGGCGCGGCGCCGGCGGCGCGCTTCGCCAAGGTCCGGCACGCGGTGCCGATGCTCTCGCTCGACAACGCGTTCGCGGAACAGGATGTGGTCGATTTTGTCGGCCGCATCCGCCGGTTTTTGCGTCTGCCTGACGGCGACGAGATCGCGTTTTCCGCCGAGCCGAAGATTGACGGCCTGTCGATGTCGCTGCGCTACGAGAACGGCGAACTGGTCACTGGCGCGACGCGCGGCGATGGAGCCGAGGGCGAGGACGTCACCGCCAATGTGAAAACGCTGAAGGACGTCCCGCAGCACCTCAAGGGCAAGCGTATTCCGCCGGTATGCGAGGTGCGCGGCGAAATCTACATGACCAAGCAGGCCTTCCTCGCGCTCAACCAGCGCCAGGCCGAAAGCGGCGGGCAGGTGTTCGCCAATCCGCGCAACTCCGCGGCCGGCTCGTTGCGGCAGAAGGACCCCTCGATCACGGCGTCGCGGCCGCTCGGTTTCTTCGCCTATGGCTGGGGCGAGATGAGCGAGCTGCCGGCGAAAACGCAATCCGGCATGGTCAAGTGGTTCGAGAGCTGCGGCTTTACCACCAATCCGCTCACCAAATTGTGCCACTCGGTCGAGGAACTGCTCGCCTTCCACCGCGAGATCGAGGAGCGCCGCGCCAAACTCGACTACGATATCGATGGTGTGGTCTACAAGGTCGATCGGCTCGACTGGCAAGAGCGCCTCGGCTTTGTTTCGCGCGCCCCGCGCTGGGCGATCGCGCACAAGTTCCCGGCCGAGCGCGCCATCACCGTGCTCAAGGACATCGGAATCCAGGTCGGCCGCACCGGCGCGCTCACGCCGGTCGGCAAGCTCGAGCCGGTCGGTGTCGGCGGCGTCATCGTGCAGAACGTCACGCTGCACAACGAGGACTACATCAAGGGCATCGGCGGCGATGGCGAGCAGTTGCGCGAGGGCCGCGACATCCGCATCGGCGACACCGTCATCATCCAGCGCGCCGGCGACGTCATCCCGCAAGTGGTGGACGTCGTGCTCGACAAGCGCCCGAAGCACGCCAAGCCCTATCGCTTCCCGAAGCAATGCCCGTGCCATCTGCACACCGACGTGGTGCGCGAGGAAACCGCCAGCGGCGAGGAGGGGGCGCGCGCCCGCTGCACCGGCGAGTTCGCCTGTCCCTATCAGAAGATCGAGCACTTGAAGCTGTTCGTGTCGCGACGCGCCTTCGACATCGAGGGTTTCGGCGAGAAGCAGATCGAGTTCTTCTTCGAGCAGGGCTGGGTCAAGGAGCCGGCCGACATCTTTACGCTGCCGGCGCGCAACACGCAGATCAAGCTCGAGAGCCAGGAGGGTTACGGCGAGGTCTCCGTGCGCAACCTGTTCGCGGCCATCGAACAGCGGCGCGAGATTTCGCTCGACCGCTTCATCTTCTCGCTCGGCATCCGCCATGTCGGCGAAACCACCGCGCTGGCGCTGGCGCGCGGCTACGGATCGTGGCAGGCATTCCACGACGCCTGCCTGAAAGTGGCCAAAGGCGACGCCGAGGCCATCGCCGAAATGGACGCGCTCGACCAGATCGGCGAAACAGTGATCGAAAGCATCAAGGTCTATTTCGGCGAGGACCACAATCGCGGCATCGTCGAGCGGCTGACCAAAGAGGTGAAAATTCTCGATGCCGAGAGGCCGCGCGCCGATTCGGTGATCGCCGGCAAGACCGTGGTTTTCACCGGCGCGTTGGAAAAGATGACGCGCGAGGAGGCCA
>Ga0181536_10004970_pt1 | contig 13859 bp, 13 predicted proteins | sample PEATcosm2014_Bin_41_FD_121105 | JGI IMG/M metagenome (GOLD analysis project Ga0181536, IMG submission 121105) | Peatland microbial communities from MTU Mesocosm Facility, Houghton, MI, USA - PEATcosm2014_Bin17_60_metaG | ecosystem: Environmental > Terrestrial > Soil > Wetlands > Peat | place...
CTCTTGCGCCCACTCCGCGGTGCGAAGGGCGTGCAACAGCACAATGTCGATGTACTCCGTACCCAGGGCGGTGCGCAGGTTGTCGATGGAGGCCGCGGGGTCGGGTTGGCGCGGACCCATCTTGGTCATGAGCCGGTAGGTATCGCGCGGAATTCCCTTCAAGGCGGCGGCCAGCATCTCGGGCATGCCGCGATAGGAATCGGCGGTTTCGAAGAAGCGGATGCCGCGGTCGTAGGCGTGCCGGACGAGGCGCGTGAAATCGTCCTGCCCAAGCTGCCGTTGGATCATGCCGCCGCGCGTGCCGGTGCCGAAAGCCAGGCGGGTCACTTTAACCCCAGAATTGCCCAGCGTCACCCAGTCGGTGGCGGAGCGTTTGGCGGCGGCCGCCGTGAGCGCCCGTCCCGATGCCGCAACCGCCGAAACGGCCACGGTGGTTTTCAAGAAATCGCGTCTGGTAAATTGGGACATTTTCCCTCCAGTTGGTGGATCTGGTGCTTAGTATATCCCGATTTTCACTTGGCCGCTTGGATGGCGAAATCCCAGATCTGGATGTTCAGTTTGCCCTCGGTGTACTCGACCACCGCGTATTCGCCCAGCGCGAGGGCCTCCTTGGGCCAGATCTTGTAAAGGCCATCGGCGAGCTGCGTCTGGAAAGTCTCCACCAGGGTGGGTTCTTCCACTACCTCTTTGGTGACCGGCATGAAGGTGAGGTTCTCGACGATCCGCACGGCGCCCTTGGAGGCGAGTTTGGCGATGCCGAAGCGCTCGGTCTCGGAAAGCTGGATGTAGAGCGCCTGCTCGGGGTTGGTGAAGACGTTGGGCGAGTGCGCGCCGGTCAATTCCAGGGTGCCTTTGCCAGGGACCATGGGAATGGGCGAGAGGGCTTTCAGTACCGACCGGCCCTTGTTGGTGTGGATGGTGGATTGGGCAACCTGGATGACCCTGGCCTGGTTGCCTTCCAGCCAGTAGACGCCGGGGTCCTGCGGGATGCGGCTGGTTTCCCGGGCCAGATCGCGCTCCACTTTCTCCTCTTCGGCGACCACTTGGGAGTCTTTTTCCAACTGGGTCTGGCGTTCGGCCACCTCGGCTTCGGTGCGCTTCAAGTCCACCAGATCCACGGGGATATCTTCCCACTGGCTCCGCTCGACGCTGTAAAAGTGCACGCGGCCGGACTGCACCTGGTACTCGCGGACAATGTGATAGGTGCCATCCTTCAAATACAACTTGAGATTCGCCGCCCAGGCTGTGAAAACCAGCAACAGAAGCGCCAGCAGGTACTTGCGCATGTTTCTAATGACTACTGTAGCTCAGTGGGGCAGGTTGGAAACCTGCGGCGGGTTGGCAACCCGCCAGTTGCGCCGGTTACCAACCGGCGCGAAGCTTGCCAAGCTGCCCCACATCACTAATTCCGGGCAGGCCCACTCGTCATAGAATTTATCGAACGAGCGCCGGAGTTCGCACGTATATCAGCCATAATGGTTTTTTGAGGTTTTCAACGATTATGTCCTTTGCCAGATCGGTTGTCGTCATCCTTCTTTGTTCCGCGGCGGCCCTGCCGGGCTTCGCGCAGACGCCAGAGATTACCAGAGGCCCCAGCCACGGCATCATGGGGTGGTTCGAGGGGAACTACGTGGCCCACCAGCTCCCCAAGATCAGCTTCGAAGATTCGCCACGCATCGACAAGCTGATACGCGCCGGCAACATTTACCTGTCGCTGCGCGACGCCATCGCGTTGGCGCTGGAGAACAACCTGGATATCGAATACGCCCGCTACAACCCCAAGCTGGCGGACGCCAACTCGCTGCGCGTCAGCGCCGGCGCGTTGCTGCGCAGTATTTCGAGCAGCGTTTCCAGCGGGCCGTCCTCGGCCACCCTGGGCGTGGCCGCCCAGTCCTCGCTGGGCTCCGCCGGCACCGCGCCCAGCGTTAGCAGCGGCGGCCAGGGCGGCGTGCTTAGCGGGCTGAGCGTGCAGTTGGCGGGCACGAGCATTCCCAACCTGGATCCTCTGGTCTACGTCAGCGGCCAGTTTTCGCACTCCACCCAAATCGAGACTGCCACCAACATCACCGGCACGAACTATCTGGTGTCGCAATCCAAATCGGCGACTTATGGAATCCAGCAGGGTTTCCTGACCGGCACCACCGCTACGTTGTATATGGGCGACACGCTCGGCGTCTCGCAGAACTCGCCGTACAACATGTTCAACCCCTTTAGCCAGTCCACCCTTCAGTTGGGGATCACGCAGAACCTGTTGCAGGGATTCCGGCCGTCGGTCAACAACCGCGCCATTCGCGTGGCCAAGAACCAGCGGCACATTTCCGACCTCACGTTCAAGAGCCAGGTAATGACCACCGTCGCCAACGTGGTGAGCCTTTACTGGGACTTGGTCACGTTCAATGACGACCTCAAAGTGAAGCAGCACACCTTCGAATTGAACAAGAAATTGTACGAGGACAACCAGCGCAAAGCGGAGTTGGGGGCCATCGCTCCCATCGACATTATCCAGGCGGAAGCCGAGATGAAGTCGAGCCAGCAGGACGTCACTACGGCCGAATTGCAAGTCTTGCAGCAGGAGATGATCCTCAAGAGCGTGCTCACCCGCAGCGGGATGGACGACCTGGCGGTGGTGGGCGCGCGCATCGTGCCCACCGACCATATCGACGTTCCGGCGCAGGAAGCCGTCCGGCCCATCCAGGACCTGGTGGCGGAGGCCCTGGCCAGCCGCCCCGAGGTGGAGCAGAACGCCATTGGCCTGGAGGATGCGCGCATCACCACCCTGGGCGTCAAGGACGCCATGCTGCCGCAACTCCAAGGGTTTGCGACGTTCAGCAACAGCGGCCTGGCGGGCCAGATCAACCCTCAACCGGTCCCGACCACGCTGCCAAACGGGCAAACCGTCCTGGAGACGCGCACCATCGCGGACGTGAATCCATACTTCGTGGGCGGCTTTGGCACGGTGGTGGGCCAATTGTTGGGGCGTAATTTCCCGAACTACAGCGCGGGCCTCTCGCTCACCGTCACCCTGCGCAACCGCTCCACCCAGGCGGACTTCATCACCGACCAGTTGAACTATCGCCAGCAGCAGCTCCAGGACAGGCAGCTCCACAACAACATCAAGTTGAACGTGATCAACGCCCAAACGGCGGTCCGGCAGGCGCGCGCGGCGTGGGAGACCAGCGTGGAGGCCCGCAAACTGCAAGAGCAGACGCTGGCCGGCACCGAGCGCAAGTACGAGCTGGGCACCTCGACCATTCTCGACGTGGTGATCACGCAGCGCGACACCACCACGCGCCAGTTGGCCGAAGTGGATGCGCTCAGCCAGTACAACCGCGCCAAGGTCAACCTGCAGAGCGTAATGGGCACGGTGCTGACAGACTACGACGTGGACATCGAGCAGGCCAAGACCGGGGTGGTGGGACGCGAGCCGGACCCGATTCCCGTGGTGCCCGCCGCCGTGCCGGCCATTTCCCCGGCCGTGAAGCGGTAGGGTGCGCGGCAAGCTGGTATCTTAAGATTTGGCAAAAATCTATCCATTCCAACCGTTCCGGTACACGGAACAAGCCGGTCCCCTGGGAAACCTCGTAACGCAGCCTTACGACAAGATTTCCCCGGCGATGCGGAGCCGCTACTTGTCGCTCAGCCCGCACAACCTGGTGCGCGTGATCCTGGGGGAGCGCGGAGCCCAGGATTCCGACAGCGACAACGTCTACACCCGCGCCGTGCGCTACCTGGACGACTGGATCGCCCGCGGGGTGCTGGCGCAAGACAGCCACGCCGGCATCTTCCCGTACTTCCAGGAATTCACCGTCCCCGACACGGGGGAGCGCCTGGTGCGCAAGGGGTTCATCGCCTTGGGCGCGGTGGAGGACTACTCCGCCGGCGTGGTGCACCGGCACGAGCAGACCCTCTCGGGGCCGAAGAAGGACCGGCTCGAGCTGCTGCGCCACACGCACGCGCACTGTGGGCAGATCTTCATGCTGTATCCCGACCCCGAAGGCGCCATCGACGGGCTGCTGGATGAGGCGGCGGCGCTGGCGCCGGTCGCGGAGGTCACGGACGAGTATGGCGCGGTTCACTCGGTGTGGAGGATGGCCGATGCCGCGCGCGGCGTCGTCCAGCAGTTGATGGCGGACAAGAAACTGCTCATCGCCGACGGGCATCACCGCTACGAAACCGCGCTGGCGTTCCGCAACGAGAACCCCGGCCTGCCGGGCGCCGACCGCGTGATGATGACGTTTGTCAACATGCATTCACCGGGGCTGAAGATACTGGCCACGCACCGGCTGGTGAGCGGACTCGACGCCGAAGGTCTTGCGGACCGGTTCTTGCCGGCTGCGGCCGCGGGCTTCCAGGTGGAGGAAATCGGCTCGCTCGACGGTCTGAAACGGGCGTGGGATGAAGGCGAAGGCCGCAGCATCATCGGCGCGGCCCTCGGCGACCGTCTCTATCTGCTGTCGGACCGCCAGGCGCGCGGCGAGTTGGACGTTCGCGTGCTGCACCAGCGCGTGCTGGGCCAGGCGCTGGGCATCGGCGAGGAAGCGGTGCGCGACGAAAAGCACCTGCGCTACATCCGCGGGTTGGATGCGGCGGTGAAAGAGGTGCGCCAGGGCGCGGCGCAGATCGCGTTCCTGCTGAAGCCGGTTTCGGTGGAGCAAGTGGCGGCCACGTCGTTCGCGGGCGGGGTGATGCCGCAGAAATCCACCGACTTTTATCCCAAGCTGCTCTCGGGGCTGACGATTTACAGGCTGGGGTAGGGGCCGGGCATGGCCGGAGCCTACGGGTCTTGCGCCGCGCGCTGGTGTGGGGTATACTGTGGAGTAGGGTCCACAATGGAAACCATACAGGTGGTGCTGGATACAAAGCTCCTGAACGCGACCGATCTTGCAGCGAAGCGGCAGAAGGTGAATCGATCGGCGTTGATCCGCCATGCTCTGCAGCAGCACCTCAAGCGCTTGCGCGATCTGGAATTGGAAGAGCGGGACCGGCGCGGCTATCTGGCCCAGCCGCAGCGGGAGGAGGAGTTCCGCATATGGGAGGATGCCGCAGCGTGGCCGGAACGCTGAGCAGGGGCGAGGTCCGCCTTTGCCGATTTGCGCCTCCGGACAAGCAGCGGCCGGTTCTGGTTTTGACGCGCGACAGCGCGATTGGTCATCTGGCGACGGTGACGGTCGCGCCGATCACCTCGACCATTCGCGGCGTGCCTTCCGAAGTGATTCTGGATATCGATGACGGAATGAAGTGCCGTTGCGCTGTGAATCTGCACAACGCGGTTACGGTGGTGCAAGCGCGATTGGGACGCCGCGTCGGCAGCTTGAGCGCAGAGCGAATGCAGGAGGTTTGCACGGCCCTGCGCTTCTCGCTCGGATGCGGCTGAGGTTGTAAAAGAGGGTTGACGTGTTCCAAATGTCTGGATCAAAAACTATGCCTTGGTCTCGGGGGGCTCGGCGGGTCCGACGAACTTCACCGTAAGCTGGGATGGCAGGGGTGCTGGCTCGGCTGAGTAGCCCTGTACTTCGGCCAGGTAAAAGCTTCCCGTGAGATTGCCTTGAGCATCGGTGAAGATGAGCTTGCCATCATCTTCCTTTACGTTTGCGGCTTCTACGTGATGCTGGTCCTTTTTGGATCGCACGGACACTTTCCAAAGCCTGTTCTCCGCATTTCTATCCATGGGGATTGATTGTACCGCGACTCGCGTGCTGTCGCCTGTTGCAGGACAGTTAGATCCCAATCGGCTCCACTCCCCCTGCTGATGTCACCGTTGCGCCGGTCGTAAAGGTCGGCGGTTTTCGCGTTCGAGTGCCCGGCCGTGCGTTGCGCGAGCTCGGGACGGCCACCGTTCATGAGGTAGTCCGTAATCCCCGTGGCGCGGAGGGTGTGGCACCTTATTGGCGTTCCGATTCCGGCGCCAGAGGCACGGTAGCGCACCACGTGCCAGACATCCGTGCGCGGCATGGGCTTGTCCGTAAGAGCGCCGGCCCTGCTGATCACGGAGCGGAACAGCGGCCCCCTGCGGTTGCTGCGCGGGCCTGCCGGCTCGATGTAGGCATCAAGGCGCTCTTCCAGCTTGTGATGGCATGGCGGTTCATTCTCCTTACGTTGTTTTTCGTGGGGGCGAAGTCACCAGCGCTTTTGCCGCGAAAAGTAATCCTCGGTGGCGAGCGCGGCGACGGCCCCGACGCGGGCGAAAGTGTACGTCATTACCGGAGTGGCGCTATCATATGGCCGTGAAGACCGCGATTCTGTTCTTCTCGCTCTGCTTACCAGCAGTGGCCGACCTCGCGGCGGGGCAGCAGGCATTGAAGAACGGTGATTACGCAACAGCCCTCAAGGCGTTCCTGCCGTTGGCAAGGCAGGGTAACGCGGTTGCACAGTTCAGCCTCGGCGTCCTGTACGCGCACGGCCAAGGTGTCCCGCAGGACTACGAGGAGGCTGCGAAGTGGTACGGCTTGGCGGCGGCGCAGGGAGACGCGGTCGCGCAGTACAACCTCGGCGTCATGTATGACAACGGCCAAGGTGTCGCGCAGGATTACGGGGAGGCCGCGAAGTGGTACGCCTTGGCGGCGAAGCAGGGATACGCGGCAGCGCAGTCCAACCTGGGCGTCCTGTACGCAGACGGCCAGGGTGTCGCGCAGGACTACAAGGAGGGCGCGAAGTGGTACGGCTTGGCGGCGGCGCAGGGAGAGGCGGGTGCGCAGTTGAGCCTCGGCCTCCTGTATGACAAAGGCCAAGGTGTTGCGCAGGACTACAAGGAGGCGGCGAGGTGGTATCGTTTGGCGGCAGCGCAGGGAGAGGCGTCTGCGCAGTCCAATCTCGGCCTCCTGTATTACGACGGCCAAGGTGTCGCGCAGGACTACAAGGAGGCCGCGAAGTGGTATCGTTTGGCGGCGGAGCAGGGATTGGCGGTTGCGCAGTACAACCTCGGCGGCCTGTACTCACACGGCCAAGGTGTCGCGCAGGACTACAAGGAGGCCGCGAAGTGGTACCGTTTGGCAGCGGAGCAGGGGGACGTGACTGCGCACTACAACCTCGGCGTCCTCTATGACAACGGCCAAGGCGTCCCGCAGGACTACGTTCAGGCACACATGTGGTTCAGTCTGGCCGGCGCCAGCGGTAACGCCATCGGCACCAAGAATCGAGACATTGTCGGCCGTAAGATGACGCCGGAACAGATTGCCGAGGCCCAACGTCGCGCTCGGGAGTGGAAACCCAAGACGAGCCGGTAAAAGCCCCGAACAACCCAAGACTGCCGGGATCTTCCCACGCGCGCACAGCTTCGGGGTGCGTTGGCCATCCCGCCGGCGCTACGGCAGCCTGACGGCGCGGCCGGTTTTGACCGATTCCTTGGCGGCTTCGATGATCTCCACCACGCCGACGTTGATGTCGAGCGCGGTGATGCCTTCAATCGGCTTGTGGCTGCGAATTGCGTCCACCATGAAGGCGATGGGGTCGGCGGCCTCCGGCGCGAGCGGCGGCAGCGGGACCTCGGTGGTGCCGCGGGCGGTGCGCAATTCCACCTTTTGCTGGGTCATGTAAAGGCTGCCGGTTCTGCCGAAGACCTCGAGGTCCTGGAAACTGCGCGGCAGGTCCCAGCTTCCTTCAAAAATGTTGATGGCGTTCTTGTAGTGCAGCACCAGGGTGGACGAGTCTTCCACCTTGGGGAAGGTCTCGGGACGCAAGTGAATCACTTCGGCGTAGACGCTCTCGGGCCGGCCCATGTACCAGAGCGACCACAGGGCGTTGTAGCAGCCGAAATCCACCAGCGCGCCGGCGCCGTTCTTCTCCGGGTCGGTCAGCCAGTCGAAGAAGTATTTGCCGGTGCCGCCGGAGCCTGGTCCGCCATGGCCTACGATGCCGCGCAGCCGCCACACCTGGCCAACGGCGCCGGCATCGGCCTGCTTCTTGGCTGCGTAATTGGAGGGCCACCAGGCCATCTGGTAGTTGCACATCACCTGGACGCCGTACTTTTTGGCGAGGCCGGCCATCGCCAGCGCATCCTTATAAGTGGATGCCAGGGGCTTCTCGTAGATGACGTTGATGTGGCGCGGGGCACACTCCTTCAGGATTTCGAGGTGCCGGTTGTTCTCGACGAAGGCCCACACGATATCGGGCTTGGTTTCATCGAGCATCCTCTTGTAATCGTCGAAGAAGGGAACGTCGGCGGCGCCGCGCTTTTTGGCCTCGGCGATCAGGTCGGGGATGGTTTCCGCGATGCCCACCAGCTTCACCTGCTGGCTTTGGGCCATCCGCGGCAGGTAGCCGCCATAGTGGGAATGCACCAGCCCGATGACGGCGATCTTGTAGGGTTGGGCCATCGCGGGGAGCGCGGTCAGGCAGAGAAATGCGGCGATGAGCGACTTCGAGTGGAACATGGCCTCATGCTAGCACCACGTGCGCGGGCCGGCCGGCCAGGAACTCCCAGATGTTCTCGACCGCCATGCGCAGGCCCGCTTCGAGCGCTTCGGGGGTGATGCCGGCGCAGTGCGGCGTGATCACCACGTTGGGCAGTTGGGCGAGCGGATGGCCGGGCGGGAGCGGCTCGGCGGAGAAAACGTCCAGGCCCGCTCCGGCGATTCGGCCGGCGGCCAGCGCATCGATGAGCGCGGTTTGGTCGACGATGGCGCCGCGCGCGGTGTTGATCAGAATCGCCGTGGGCTTCATGAGGGCCAACTGGCGCGGGCCGATAAAGCCCTCCGTGGCGGGTGAGAGGCGCAGATGGATGCTGACGACGTCGCTCGAGCGGTGCAGGACCTCGAGCTCCACGAATTCGACGCCCGGCTCCGGCCTGGGGTGCATGGTCCAGGCGATTACGCGCATCCCGATGCCGGCGGCGATGTGGGCGAACCGGCGTCCGACGGCTCCCAGGCCGATTACGCCGCAGGTCTTAGCATGCAGTTCGATGGATTGGCCGCGCGGCCACTCGCCGCGGCGGGTGGCGGCGTCCAACTGCGGGATGCGGCGCGCGACGGCCAGCAGCAGGGCCAGCGCGTGTTCGGCGATGGAAATGGCCGAGACTCCGGGGGTGTTGGTCACGGTGATGCCGTGGCGGGCGGCGGCCGCCAGGTCCACGTGGTCGGTGCCGGTGCCCCACACGGAGATGAGGCGCAGGCGCGGACATTGGGCGAAGACCCGCTCGGTGAATTTGGAAGTGGCGCGGATGTTCAAAACCACGTCGGCCGCGCCGATTCGTTCGACGAGCCGTCCTTCGGAGCCGGGCAGGGTATTGTGGTAGGCGAGCTCGGCGCGAGCCGCCAGGGCGGGCCATATGGCGCTGGCGCGCAAGACGGCGGGGGCGTCGTCGGGGATGGCGATTTGGGGCATTTGCATTCAATTGTCGCAAAGCACCACCCTCCAGTTGCACATTCCCCGCCGTTTCAGCTATGATGGATTGGTTTCGCGTGTACAGCTTTCTGCTTCTGGCTACCACCCGCCTGTAGGCGGGTCCGTCCAGGAGTAAGGCCCCGAGGTTCCAACGGTTACTCCGATTGGAACATGGACCTGTCCGAAAAAGTAATCCTGGCTGTTGCGACCTGTAGAATTTTTTCCGGGACCGCTGTGCGGGTTCTGGCCACTTTTTTTGATTGCATCGCGAAGAGGATGATTCGTGCCGACGTTTAACCAACTTGTGCGTATGGGGCGGAAGCCGCCGCGCTGGAAGACCTCGAGCCCGGCGCTCAATAGCTGCCCGCAGAAGCGCGGAGTATGCACGCGCGTCTACACTTCCACCCCCAAGAAGCCGAACTCGGCGCTGCGAAAAGTGGCGCGCGTGCGGCTCACTAATGGGATCGAAGTGACGACCTACATTCCGGGCGTGGGTCACAACTTGCAGGAGCACTCGATTGTGCTGATTCGCGGCGGGCGCGTGAAGGACCTCCCCGGCGTGCGCTATCACGTGATTCGCGGCGCCCTCGATACCGCCGGCGTGTCGGACCGCAAACAGAGCAGGTCGAAGTACGGAGCCAAGAGGCCCAAATCGTAGGTACGTATGCCACGCAGACGACGAGCCGTAATTCGTGAAGTAGTGCCGGACCCGGTCTACAATTCAACCCTGGTGGAGAAGTTCGTGAACTCCATGATGTGGGAGGGCAAGAAGAACACCGCCCAGGGAATTTTCTATGACGCCATGGACAAGCTGCGGGAGCGCACCAGCGACGACCCGCTGAAGGCTTTCAAGAAGGCGGTGGAAAACGCCAAGCCGCTGCTGGAGGTGAAGACGCGGCGCGTGGGCGGCGCCAACTACCAGGTGCCCATCGAGGTGCCGCAGAACCGGCGCACTTCGCTGGCAATCCGCTGGATTATCACGCAAGCGCGGTCGCGCCCCGAGAAGGGCATGCCGGAAAAGCTGGCGAATGAACTGAACGACGCCGCCAACCTGCGCGGCGGCGCGATTAAGAAGAGAGACGACGTCCACCGCATGGCCGAGGCCAACAAGGCCTTCGCCCATTACCGGTGGTAGGAATCCGATGGCACGAACGGTCCCGCTCGAAAGGATGAGGAATATCGGCATCGCGGCTCATATCGATGCCGGTAAGACCACTACGACCGAGCGCATCCTGTATTACACGGGCCGTACACACAAGCTGGGCGAGGTCCACGAGGGCACCGCCATCATGGACTGGATGGAGCAGGAACAGGAGCGCGGCATCACCATCACGTCGGCCGCGACCACCTGCGAGTGGCGCGACATTCAGATCAATATCATCGACACGCCGGGGCACGTGGATTTCACCGCCGAGGTGGAGCGCAGCCTGCGCGTGCTGGATGGCGCGGTGGCGGTATTCGACGCCGTGGCGGGGGTGCAGCCGCAATCGGAAACGGTGTGGCGGCAGGCCGACAAGTATTCGGTGCCGCGCATTTGCTTCATCAACAAAATGGACCGGGTGGGCGCCGACTTCTTCCACTCCATCGACACCATCGTGGCGCGGCTGAAGTGCAAGCCGGTGGCCATCCAGCTTCCGGTCGGCGGCGAAGAACAGTTCAAGGGCGTGGTCGATTTGGTGGAAATGAAGGCCATGCTGTGGCGCGACGAGACGCTCGGCTCGGAGTACGACGTGGTGGATATTCCCGAGGACCTGGTGGCCAAAGCCAAGGAATACCGGGATAAGATGATCGAAACGGTGTCCGAGCACGACGACCGGTTATTTGGAAAGTTCATCGAAGGCCAGCCGATTTCGAACGATGAGATCCGCGCGGGCATCCGCCGGGCCACCATCGCGCTGAAGATTTTCCCGGTGATTTGCGGTTCGGCATTCAAGAACAAGGGCGTGCAGACCATGCTCGATGCGGTGGTGGACTACCTGCCGTCGCCGCTGGACGTGCCGCCGATCGAAGGCATCGACATCGATGATCCGGAGAAGGTGCTGGTAAGGCACGCTTCCGACAGCGAGCCCTTCGCCGCGCTGATCTTCAAGATCATGACCGACCCCTACGTGGGGCAGCTTGCGTTCTTCCGGGTTTACTCGGGCACCTTGAAATCCGGCGACTCGGTGTACAACGTGGCCAAGGCCCGCAAGGAGCGGATCGGGCGGCTGCTGCGCATGCACGCCAACAAGCGCGAAGAGATTCAGGAGATTCTGGCGGGCGATATCAGCGCGGCCGTGGGTCTGAGAACGGTCTCGACCGGCGACACGATTTGCGACGACGTGCACCCCATCATCCTGGAATCGATCGATTTCCCCATGCCCGTGATCCAGCTTGCGGTGGAGCCCAAGACCAAGGCCGACCAGGAAAAGCTGGGCATGGCGATTCAAAAACTGGCACAGGAAGACCCCACCTTCCGCGTCAACACGGACCCCGAGACGGGCCAGACGATTCTTTCGGGGATGGGCGAGTTGCACCTGGAAATCATCGTGGACCGCATGATGCGCGAATTCGGGGTGGGGGCCAACGTGGGCAAGCCGCAGGTGGCGTATCGCGAGACCATTCGCAAGAGCGCGGAAGCCGAAGGCCGGCATATCAAGCAGACCGGCGGCCATGGGCAATACGGGCACGTCAAGATCCGGGTAGAGCCTCTGGCGGCCGGCGGCGGATTCGAATTCGTCAACGAAATCACGGGCGGCCGGGTGCCCAAGGAATACATCAATCCGACCGAAGTAGGCATCAAGGAAGCTCTGGAAGGCGGAGTGCTCGCCGGCTTTCCGATGTCGGATTTGAAAGTGACGCTGTACGACGGCAGCTACCACGAGGTGGACTCCTCGGAGATGGCTTTCAAGATCGCCGGTTCGATGGCCATCAAAGAGGCCGCCCGGAAGGCCAAGCCGGTGCTGCTGGAGCCGATCATGTCGGTGGAAGTGGTGGTTCCGGAAGAGTACATGGGCGACGTGATCGGCGATTTGAATTCGCGCCGGGGCCGCATCGAAGGCATGGAGCTGCGCGGGACCACGCAGATCATCAAGTCGATGGTGCCGCTATCGGAAATGTTCGGCTACGCCACCGAGCTTCGCAGCCGGACGCAGGGACGCGGAAGTTTCACCATGCATTTTGGCAAGTACGAGGAAGTTCCCGGCGCGATCGCCGAGGAGATCGTCAGCAAGGTCCAGGGCAGGATTACGAGATAACGAGAGAGGCTTTTTCTTATGGCAAAGGAAAAATTCGACCGCAGCAAGCCGCACCTGAATATCGGGACGATCGGGCACATCGATCACGGCAAGACCACCCTGACGGCGGCCATTACGAGGGTGCTGGGCAAGAACAACCCCAAGGTCAAGTTCCGGAGCTTCGACTCCATCGATAACGCGCCGGAAGAGAAGGCCCGCGGCATCACCATCGCCGTGGCGCACATCGAGTACGAGACCTCCAAGCGGCACTACGCGCACGTGGATTGCCCGGGGCACGCGGATTACATCAAGAACATGATCACGGGGGCGGCGCAGATGGATGGCGCCATCGTGGTGGTGGCGGCCACCGACGGGCCCATGCCGCAGACGCGGGAGCACATCCTGCTGGCGCGGCAGGTGGGGGTGCCGTCCATTGTGGTGTGCATGAACAAAGTGGACATGGTGGACGATCCGGAGCTGCTGGACCTGGTGGAGCTGGAAGTGCGGGACCTGCTGAAGTTCTACGAGTTTCCCGGCGATGAGATCCCGGTGATACGGGTATCGGCGTTGGGGGCGTTGAACGGGGAAGAGAAGTGGGAGAAGGGCGTGCTGGAGCTGATGGACGCGGTGGACAGCTACATTCCGATCCCGCCGCGCGTGCTGGACAAGCCGTTCCTGATGCCGATCGAGGACATATTCTCGATTCAGGGCCGGGGGACGGTGGTGACGGGGCGCATCGAGCGAGGCAAGTGCAAGGTCGGGGAAGAGATGGAGATCGTGGGCTTCCGTCCGACGCGCAAGACGGTGGTGACGGGCGTGGAAATGTTCAAGAAGCTGCTCGATGAAGGGGTAGCCGGGGACAACGTGGGCCTGTTGCTGCGGGGCGTGGAGAAGGACGAAGTGGAGCGCGGGCAGGTGATCGCGAAGCCGGGGTCGATCACGCCGCACACGACGTTCCAGGGACGGGTATACGTGCTGAGCAAGGAAGAGGGAGGGCGGCACACGCCGTTCTTCAAGGGATACCGGCCGCAGTTCTACTTCCGTACGACGGATGTGACGGGGGTGGCGGAGTTGCCGGAGGGCACGGAAATGGTGATGCCGGGCGACACGGTGGACCTGAAGGTGGAGTTGATCACGCCGGTGGCCATGGACAAGGGGCTGCGCTTTGCGATCCGCGAAGGCGGCCGCACGGTGGGCGCCGGCACGGTGACGGAAGTAATAAAGTAGGGGCCGGGCATGCCCGGCCCGTACAAGGTAAATTATGGCGCTGAGAGAACGCATTCGCATCCGCTTGAAAGCATACGATCACCGGGTGCTCGATCAGTC
>Ga0181536_10004971_pt1 | contig 13857 bp, 18 predicted proteins | sample PEATcosm2014_Bin_41_FD_121105 | JGI IMG/M metagenome (GOLD analysis project Ga0181536, IMG submission 121105) | Peatland microbial communities from MTU Mesocosm Facility, Houghton, MI, USA - PEATcosm2014_Bin17_60_metaG | ecosystem: Environmental > Terrestrial > Soil > Wetlands > Peat | place...
GCCCAACCATCGCCACAATTTCACCAGACACCATCTTCATGGAAAAGTCCCGAAGGAGCGGTTGCTCCCCGAAGGACGGAATGCGTGTTCGGAACGAGAAACTGGTATTTTCCATCTCCACTATTGGACCCATGGTAAGAAAGTTCCTCGCAATCTTCGAAAGGTCCAATCGGACAGCCATCCGAGAGCAGCGAGCTCCGCAATTCCACCGAAAACAAGCCCAGTTTGGAGGTATCGTTGTGACGCCATAAGTGAGTAACCAATCCCGGAAGACCCCACAATTTCAGCTACGACGAGATACGACCAGGCCCAGCCAAAGCTCACTCGGACAGCATCATAAATGTTCGCAGCGGCAGCTGGGAAAACAATTTTGATGAGGATCTTCCAACGCGTCAAGCCGAGAGTCAGACCGGTCTCGATGAATCCCTTAGGAACATTCTGGACAGCGAGAGCAATTGCCACAGTTAGTTGAAAGACGGTGCCCAACAAAATGACTAATACCTTCTGCGCCTCGGCCACACCAAACCAAAGGATGCACAGAGGTAGAAGAGCCGGGACTGGCACATATCGCATCATCTCCACGACTGGAGAAAAGAAAGCATTCACGCGAGGCACGGCTCCGATGGCGATGCCAGTCGGGAGCGAGATCAGAATTGCTATCGCAAAACCAAGCAAGACTCTTAGATTGCTCGCACCCAGATCAGCGATCCACCGGGCAAGTGGCGGGCCTTGCCGCAATTGGGCGTAAACTCGGGCTGGTCCAGGCAGAAACAGGGGCGGAACTGATGGCACCCACGTCAACAGAATCCAGAGCGCGATCAGGATTACAATCGAAAGCAACCCTAAACGTGTGCGTTGGCCCGGCGAAAGAGGTTCCCAGATCCAATTGTTTTGGTTTCCAGTAGGCAAGCTACTTCCTTACAGGGCCTTTTACGATCTGGTCACTGATGAACTGATCGCTATTTTGTCCTGCCGGCATCAGGCCGGCCCCTTGCCAGATCTTCACCGCTTGGGCCGCCAGCGTCCACGCTGAGTCTTTCGCGTCGCGCTTGAAGAATTGATTATTGAAAGACCGATCGGCGAACAAAAGAGTCGACGCGTTAAGACGAACCTCCTTCTCGTCCAATTTCAGGTTCTTGCTCATTACTGATACGGCAACATCAGGGGATTTATTATAAAAATCAATCGCATCCATCCATCCGGCGTACAGGGCTTGTACCGCTTCGGGACGATTGACGAGAACTGCTCTGCGTACAGCGAGAACGTCAACCAGTACGCCAGGGAGATCTGCCGTTGATGTAAGCAGCCTGCCCTTCCCCGCCTCTTTCGCTCGCGACAACCACGGTTCCCAAGTTACGGCCGCATCCACCTTGCCCGCTATGAAGGCGGCGCCCGCATCATCGGCATTCATATTGATCCGCTGTACATCATCAGCGTTCATTCCGTTTGCGTTCAGATACCACAAGAGGAGGAAATGGCTCGGCATCGCCTCCTGAAACGCCACTCGCTTCCCTTTTAAGTCGGTCGGCTTGCGTATTGAAGGGGATGTCAGAATGCCATCAGCACCCTTCGATTCGTCCACGGCAAACACAATAACGAGATCCACGCCTTTTGTGCCCGTAAGCAACAAGGAATCCAGCGTCGTGCAAATCGCGTCTACCCTGCCACTGGCGAACGCAGTGGTGCGTTGCGCGGTATCCAGAATAGGGAGCGCTTCGACAGTGAGCCCCCGTTGCGAAAAGAAGTGCTCCTCTGACGCTACAAAAACGGGAGCAAATCCCACGAACTGGTCGATTGCAACTCGTAGCGGAGAAGGAAGTTCTTTTGAACTGGAGTGTGGTCGGCTGCACGAGGCGCTACAGAGCACAGCCGCCAGCAATGCGAAAGACAAGCGCTGTCTAATCATAGTCGGTGAGCCTTTCCTGCTCCGTTTCGCGAAGCAGTGATGCTGATACTTGGCTCACGCACATTTTCCTCTTCACCGGAAATCGAGACGTTGTAGTCGGGTGCTGGCGTAGCGTCCTGTAGATACTTTGTGTACTCGGCCCTGAAGCGTGGGGAGCCAATCCCAATAAGTTCGCAAACAAGGTGTCCAGCCTTATTTAAACCCGTCTCATTGATTCCTGCCAAAATCACCGGGCGTCGGCTAGGCAGGCTCAAACTTGCGAGCATAATATCGCGAGCGTCAAATTCAGGTGTCGAAAGAGGAATCGAGATTACGGGCAGTGACGGTAGGTGCGACTTGACGGCCGCAGGTAGGCCAGGAACCAGGCCTGCAATGCAGACACACACAGAAACGGTGTTGGCCAGCACGTCGCGACAATGGCGTCTCAGTTCCTCTGGATTCTGTTCGGAGGAGATCACTGAGATCGTAAACTTGATCCCCATCGCCTGTAATGTCGTAACCAGCCTGGATTTCCTGAGTGATTCAAGATCGCAACGACCTCCTACGAGAATCGCGACCGCGGGCTCGTCAGCATGGTCGAGGGAAATAACCTGTGGAAGGCGCGTGTGTGCGGGTTGATGTTCCAGCATACCCTCGACCTCCGACAGGTGGCGTGCGCTGCGAACGGCGGCGGCGGAAACGGAAATAAGTAGCCCCTTTTCCACTACCATAAACTTCATGGAGGCCATTGGAAACCCGACATTTTCTGCGGACTCCTGGGCGATCAGGGGAATCTGAAGAGAGTGAGGCGAGCCATCCTTGGTAAGAATAGTCACCGACCTAACCCGTCCCAGTCGCAGTACCGTTGAGAGTTTGAAACCGAATTGGTCTATGTGCGTTGTTTCCGGCGCATATTGAAATATCTGTTTGGCCTCACCGGCCTCGGATACAAGATCTGAATAAAGTCTGACCACGTAGGAGTCGCAAATGATGATGTCTCCATCGAAGCCATTAACGTTGTTCGATAAAAATTCGTCTGTATTCACTTGCCCTCCAGGAACGGAAGTTGGTTGTAAGTAGTACGATTGTCTTGATCACTCATAAAAGTATCTTTTCGTAAGTCGCTTTGTCTATGCCTGCTTGAGTTTTGCAGGGGCGGTATCGGTGACGGTACCGCCCGGGTTGTCAAGCCAGTTTTTGATTTCTTCGGTCGCCATGAGCGGATTCATGAGAGTCCGCTGAAAGTGCGCGAGATCTTTTCTGTCAACGGGTTCAAAGCGTGCAGGAAGTCCATCGACCTGTCTTAAAAGCATGTTTGGCGCAGGATTACCGTCGATCATCGGAGTTGCGTAAAGCACGAAGGTACCTTCGCGGAACAAGGTCGCCGAGTCGACTGTGATTAGTTTGTAGGTGCTATCGGAGACTGGTATTCCTTCGGCCCGAAGCCTGTTACGAAGTGAATTGTACGTGATTTTGGCTATTTCTGCTTCCGTTTCATCAATCGTCGGAACGAGATATAGGTAGCGGACTCCATTCTCTTTCAGGTTGTGCCGAACGGCCTTGTACAGAAGATCCTCTTCTTCCTCCGGAAAATAGTTCGTATAGAGAATTACGAGGCTGTTCTTGGCCAACGTTTGTTCGACGGCAGCCATTTCAGCAACATTGCGAAAGTGGTTTTCCTTGGCGAGATTCTCCAAAAGATAGGAACTCCAAGATGATTCACCTATTTCAACCAGATGGAAGCCCTCGGAAATACCCCGCACTCGACGAAACACACGCCTCGCGCGAACATGCTCCGCGTCGATAATTACCAATGGATATTCAAGGCACAACAGAATCTCACTCGGGGTTTTCAAAGACGCGCGAATCCGGGACTGTCCAGATCGGAGGGAATCAGAAACGCTTCGAGTCGTGAACAAGAAGACATCAAGCGGATGGCGATCCGCAGGGTGATTTCGAAACGCTTCCTCGATAGTGCTGGTTTCGATATCGGTATCGCGTGGTACAACGATCCACACCGACGTCTTCGCCAACGAAACGACCTCACTGAGAGGTTTGGCGGGTTGGTCAAACGCCGATTCTTTCAAGAAGCAACACACGTCGTCGAAGAAGAAAGAAGGCGATGTTCGTAACGCCCAGGCGAGTGATGGAATGAGCTTCTTCGAAGGACGCACTCCGGTCCGAAGCTGGGAGATCAGCCCCTTGCTCACTCCCGCGGCGGCTGCTACTTGGACGTCGGTGAGTTTGGCCTCGGTTATCCGCGTGGAAAGCAGATCCTTGAAGCCCTTCTGGTTTTCTTTATTCTTAACGCTTTTACCGGGCATTCATTGGGCACCTCGCTCACGGTTTCAGTGCTCGGGGGACTTCCCGCGGAGCGGCCGCCGGTAGCCACCCAGTCCGCTATAGCACAAGACACAATTGTACCAAAACGTTAACGAATCCGCGATGATTCGCGCAAGCTGTTCAAAACATGGCAGATAAAAATAGTTATTGTGGCAAGTAGTATACGAATGAATAAGAAAAATAAACCTAAGTTTAAAAATGGCTTGCAATCGTCTTGCGTCCTGGGTAGTTTCTATACATGAGACCAAGCGGCCATCCTGGCGCAGAACGGGCGGCTGGCGATCCATACGGGGGCAATGAGGGCTCCCATTCCTACTGGACCCCAAAACAGTGGTCTGACAGACCTGACGGCATAGGCAGCGCCACAGGTCTGTCCAATTGAAGGCTGCCCGAACGTCGACAAGGAGATAAAGAAGATGAAGTTCCTCGGTGGCAAGTTCAATCACCTTCTCCGCCCCATCCCACCGCCGCCAGGTGAAGGACCTGAAAGCGCGGTTGAGGCCAACCACACCCGGTTCGATAAGCGCCCTCGCAGCGGTCGTCGGCGCTCCAATGAATTAAGGCCCAATCTTCCGCCCGTGCTTGACGTGGCAGACGACCAGGTTGGCGAGTCCACGACTGAACAGATCATGAACTTTCTGACGGCGGAGCGACCTGACTTGGCGCGCTTGCTGCAAGAAGAACTGAATGGAAGCCGCCAGCGCGGGACGGAGGATCTCCGTGGTGCGGTTGGCCGCGTCCGGCTTCGCAAGGCCTCGGAAGGTCTTAACGGTCGGCATTCGATGTCCCGCCTCGCTGCCGCAGGCCAACTGCTGGTCACGCTGCCAGTGCCGCCACATTTAGAGGACTGGGCGTTTGAGCGAGTGGATCAGGAAATGGTTTTCGTGGTGGAAGAACACCTTCCGCCGCACCTCGAAGAAGCGGAGCTTCCCTTTTTGGATGACCTGTTGCCGCACGAAGTCCAAAAGAACTTCGAAAACGTGAGAGGCATCCTTGCTGAGGGCCAGATCCGCGGCGGGGCCGTAATCACCCGCCGGAGCGTTGTTCGCGTCATTCAGCTGCTGCCCAAAGCGCAGGTGACGCTCTTTCTTCACCACATGCCCCACCGTCCCCCCCACGCTGAATTTGCGCGAGTGGACAACGTCGAAGTGGTTGAAATCTGAACGGACCCGAACAGGATGCTGACCTTAGCACTGCTGTTATTAATTCTCGTTGGCTTCGCCGCCATGACGTACCGGAAAGTTCCACAGGAGGTGGCTCTTTCTCTGGTAGCTCTCGGTGCCCTCGTACTCGCGGGGGCACCGGACAACGAAGAGGCGCTACTCGATGCATTCAAGGAGCTCTCCCGTGTAGCGCTCCTGTTTACTGCGGTCGCAGTTCCGGCGCACCTCCTGATGCGGGCAAACGCACTTCAATGGTTCGGGATGCTCATCGGCGAGGGCATTGGCGACCTAATCGGAAGGTTCCGCGCGCCCTCGTTCATTATCGTCCCGTCCATCACGATGGTCCTGATCTGGGCAACCGCCGCACTCGCCCACAACACGACTTCCATTCTGACAATGGCTCCGGTTGCCATCGTCATCTGCGGGTCGTACAAGCTGCCGCTGCGCCCGACTCTTGCAGGTGCGCTCATCGCTTCCAATCTCGGCGGGTTCAGTACGCGATGGGGCGACACCCCCAATATTACAGAGGCAGCAGTCTTTAAGCTCACCCACGCGGATTTCTTCCGCGAGATCTTGCCGGTGAATCTGATCCTGTTGGCCTTGGTGACGGCCATAGTCATCGTTTGGACGAAGGTTGAGCTTCGGGATCGGATTCACGGTCTCGCAGTCGCCTTGGCAAAGGAGGATTTTCGGCGAACGAGGGCCAACATGGGAATGGACTATCGACTCCTGTGCATCGGCTTCATCGGCCTGATGATGGCGGTGATGGGTCCGATGATGTTCCCGAGCCATGAGATCGCCATCTCGGCCGGCGCCATCCTTCTACCGATCCTCCTGGATCGTGCTGGGGATCGTCAGCACGCCCTGCTCGCCCTGGGAGCTGAAACGTACCTGACTTTCGCTGCGATCTTCGTGCTCGCGCGCATCCTGACATCCAGTCATATCGGCGTGGGCGCCCAACTCCAGGGATTCCTCGCCTCGTCCGGTTCGCAGGCGTGGAGTATAGCGGCGGTTTCGTACATCGGGACGCTGCTCACCGAAGCGGCGAGCTGGGCGTCAGCAGCTTCCCGAATCGTGTTTTCCGCCGCGCCGACTCACAGCGCAGCCTGGGCTCTTGGAGGGGGTATTTGCGCAGGAAGCTCCAGCTTGACTACCGCTGCCAGCGCCGGCATCCTGCTGGTGCGCGAAACCAAATATTTACCGCCCGAAGACCGCATCACGTTTGGGACCTACGTGTGGTTTGGCCTTGGAGCAAGCCTGGTGATGCTCATGTATTACATGGTCGTCCTTACCATTTGGAAGTTTTGAATCTGAGGTACTTCGACGTGAATACGCTGTGGAATGAGATTCTCCAGATCATGCGAATCAGCCTGCGAGTTACAAAGGCTCTGGAGAGGAAGAACAAGTTGGCCTTGCTGTTTGCGATGGCACTCATGCCGGTGGCCGGCAGCCTAACGAATCTTCCCGCCGTACTCCTCGGGAAACTGGTTGACCGCATGCTTTCCAGTCCGACCAAGGATCTCATGGTAGCGTTGCCGACGATCGGAGTGATCGCGGCGGCCATTCTCGGGCGGGAAGCGTTGACCGTCGCGCGAAAGTACATCGTCGAGAATACATGTACTCATCTACAGAAACTAAAGACCGTCGAAGCTGTGCGGCACCTTCTCCGCCTGAACCTGATCAGCATGGGACCGAATCAGCGAGCAGGTTCTCTTCAAAGCAGGATGAATCGCAGCATTGAGGGGTACGTGAAGCTCTTGAAGCTGTCCTTTCTGGACCTGATGCCCGCCATGTTCACCGCGATTTGTGCGCTGTACGTTGTCGGTCTGCGCAATCCCTGGCTCGCTCTAGTCATGGCCTCAGTAATGCCGATCGGTATGGTAATCACGCTATTCCAGATGAAAACGCAAAGGGGTATACGGGTCGACCTGCTCCGTGCAAGAGAGGACATCGATGGACGCGTCGTAGAATTGATTTCCGGTCTGGAATTCATAAGGGCAGCTAATACGTCGGCGCTGGAAGTGCGCAAGATTGAATCTTCGTGTGAGCATCTCCGAGTTCGCGAAATCAAGCACCATCTTTGGATGGCCTATTTCGATGCAGCTAAGTATCTGAACGAAGGGCTCTTTCACATTCTGGTGTTGGTGATTACGATTTGGCTTGCTTGCGCGGGTCGGGCCAGCGTCGGAGACGTCCTGTCCTATTCTGTCCTCTTCGCCGCCATAGTAGCGCCGTTACGGGAGATTCACCGGATTCTTGATGAAGCGCATGAAAGTGCGATCAGAACAGAGGATTTATTCGAACTGATGGATTGGGAAGAGGACCCATGCTACCAGGTGTGCCCCTCTTCGAAGCTTTGTTCCCCAGCCCATATGGGAGAAAACATACTGGAATTGAGCGAAGTCGGGTTCACTTACCCAAGCGGGAACAGGAACGGCGTTGGGCTCAAAAACATCACGCTATCGGTCAAACGCGGCGAGAAGATCGGTGTAGCCGGGCCATCAGGGTCAGGCAAATCGACTCTGCTGCGGCTTCTACTCGGGCTGATCAGGCCGATGAACGGAAGTATTTGCATCGCCGGTCGTGCCGTCCAGGACTTAGACAGGGACGACATCGCAGGTCTCTTTACATTTGTCCCGCAGACCCCTTTCCTTTTTAACGGAACGGTGGTTGAGAACATCGGCTACGGTTGCGGAGCCGTTACGCTCGAACACGTCATCGCCGCGGCTCGATGCGCCCAGATACACGATGAAATCCTGGCGTTGCCGGGTGGATATGAGTACATGGTGTGCGAGCGGGGGGCAAATCTCTCCGGCGGCCAGCGTCAACGCATCGCGCTGGCGCGCGCGTTCCTACGGCAGACGCCTGTGGTGATAATGGACGAGGCGACCAGCGCTCTGGACACAATCAACGAACGAAAGGTTCAAGAAGCGCTAGCCAACGTGAGTGTGGGCAGAACTCTGATTGTTGTCGCGCACAGGCTGTCCACACTCCGCAATACGGATAGAGTCCTTGTTATTTCCGGAGGGCAGGTCGTCGAGGACGGCTCCTACTCTGCTCTGCTTGAGGCAGGTGGGATGTTGGCCCACCTTGAACACGCAGCAGCCAGCATGAGGCCTTGATCTGACGACTTCGGCACCGCGTCTGTCGTTACGGCGGCGATCTGGCACATCGCAGTCCCCAGCGTGGAGCAAGCCCGCGATCAAATTCTGCCGTGACGTTGCTTAATAACTGCGGCCCTCAACACCATCCGGAAAAAGGAATTTCGTCCAGCATCTACCCCACCTGCTTTCTTTGGAACGGAGCCAGCTCCGGCTTTGGCCCGATCCGCAATTCATCCAGTAGTCGATGCCTCTTGCCGCTCTTTGTCGACGCCATGAAACCACACCATCAGCTCGATCTCCCGGTGCTCGCATTCCCAGTCGACGCCGCAAATGAAACACCGCCAGAGCCTCACAAATCGGCCTCAGCGAACAGCTCCGGCTCTCTGTCGTTTGCCGCGGCCTTCCCAGCATCGCGGCGACTCTTCACCTGATTCGACGCCCTGGCCTTCGCCACGCTCGCCGGCGATCCGGGCGCAGATCGCGGGGCCCTCCGTTCCTGATCCAGCTCATACAACTGCCGGCCGCGTGCGCAGTTGCAGCGCTCCGCGCCGCCGCTGCTGCTAACCACGAACGGTGCGGAGTGGCAGCGATTACACCCCTTCGGTAGATCCAGGTCTTTCGGCATCTTCGGTCTCCTTGCCGGGCTCCAGCCCGAGTTCCCGTCTGGCTTTTTCTTCCCGGCTCTTCAATACCGCCGCGGCGATCATTTCCGGAGTGATCCGGTCCGCGTCGGTGAGTTGCCTGACTGGAATGTCGCGCACTCTCACCGGCCCCGGAACGCGGTTCATGTCCGTCTTGACCGCCAGATCATGAACCGTGGCTTCCACGCTGGGTGAACCGGAAATCAAATGGTCTTCGCGGGCGCCCGGTAACCGCGCCGCTGTTTTCTCGGGCGGTCGTTCGCTCGGGATTCCGTCCGGGTACGCTTCTGATTCCCCAATCGCGGCAATGGCATCGAGCGGCTGGTGCGTGGAACAGAACACGATTCGCATCTCGATCGCGCCCGGCCACTTCCGGTACAGGCGGACCATTCGCATGGCAAGCCATCGGGCCTGTTCATCCGACTCGCACATCGCGGCGATCTCGTTTGAGATCACGGCGCGCGCGCCCTCTTCCGGCGGAAAGAACGGGATGCTCGCCATCATCTCCGTGCATAGCGTCGCCTGCTCAGTTGAGATCACCGGATCGCGATACTCCGGCTCTTTCGCTTTCGTCGCCAGCGCGCGGCCGCGAAGACAATCGCAGCGTTTCAGGCCGGTCTCGGTCTCCATCCAGCTCCCGCCGAACGGCAAGCATTTTGCACAGGGGTTATTCATGGCGCTCTTTTCCGCATGGCTTTAGAAAGCTGGTTCACGTTGTCGCGCCGCTGCTGGTTCCTGTCTTCAGTCCGCACCGGCCTGATTTGCGGGGGTGATTCCTCGTCGAACATCCGGCCCTGATTTAGCCAAGTGGAAGCGTGCGGCCTGTGTTGTTTCTCGCGTGCGAGCATTTCGGCCGTCTGCGCAATAACGGCTCTCCGAACGCGCCCCCAGTCCTCCGGTGTCTTCACGCGATCGTTGAAAGCCTGCTGAGCTTTCTGGCGTCCGTCCTTTCGCCAGTAAAGGCTCCAGAACTCTTCGAACCGGCCGGTGGGCACAATCACCGTTTGCTGCGCCGGTGGCGCTGCCGCATCCGGTTCCAGCGCGAAATCGACGGGTACATCCGTTTCACCGTCGCCGGCGCCAGCCGGTAATGAATGGTTTTCATTCGTCTTCGATTCCGCATTCGACTCCGACTCCGAATACGACTTCGTTCGCGCGCGCGACGCGCGAGACGGTGACTCACCGTGATCCACGGTTGGAGAACCGTGCTCCACCGTTGGGGAACCGTGGGTCACGGTTGGAGAACCGTTGCCGGTTCCGGGAGGGCCTGGGAACTTTGGTTTCGACTGAACCCGCTGATTGAAATTGTTGATCTGCAGGTACTCCTTCGATGCCACGCGATAGCGCTGAATGAGCGGAGTTCCGTCGTCAGTCAGAGTTTGGACGGCGCAAGTGAGGCAGGTTTCGATACGCAGCGGCGGCCACCGGTCGAGTTGACGCGGGAAGCACGAGGCGCGGATAACATCGAGATCGACCTCGAACCTTCCGTAGTCGTCGACCACGAGCATGAGGGTGCGATAGAAGAGCTGGGCTTCCTCGGGCAAGCTGCTCACCGCTCGACTGGAGTTGATTCCTTCACGAACGATGCGGCTCGGCATTTAAGCGGGCTCCCTGATGGGCGGAGGGTCTCCGCCGCGCACTCCGTACCGTTGCCGGTACCATTGCACAAATGAATCGAAAGAACTAAACCAACCGGTCGTAATGCCGGTGAGCTGGCGCCGGTCCAGCCAAAGTTGCTGATGGGCCTCTGGCTTTTTGCCGGGGGCCTTAGTTTCGAAATAGAACAGCTCAACGCGAAAGCAGGATGTCTTACTCAGCCGGCTCCCGGGCGGAATCACAGGCCTCTCCGCCCTCCAGTCGGCCTGCCCTTTTTCGCCGATCGTGAAGCCCGTCATTTTTCCGCCGACGAACTTTTTGAAGAACCCGGCGTGTTGCTTCGTGCAGATCCAGCCGTGGTGTCGAAGATAGTCGGTGACCAACTTCTCGAGCTGATTTTCAGGCAGGTCCTCCGTGCGCTTCTTCACCCGCGCCCGTTTGGTGCCAGGCACGCGCAGCACTGGCTTACCCTCAGCGTTGCGCTTGAGGAGCGAGTACTGTTCTGGTGAGACGCGCAGCATCGCGTCAGATCGTTGTTACGGCCCTGCGGCGCGATCGCGGGGCATCTTCGGCATTGCCTTCAGCCGGTTCTCCACCATCGCCGCTCAGATCGACCGCGGTACCGCCCTCGGGTCCGTCTGCCTTCGACGGCTCCGCGTCGAACAGGCCCCCTTGCAGCGCCAATAGAGACAGATCGAAAGGGTTGTCCTTCACCGCTCGCATGAGCGAGTTCAGCTCTTTTTCCCCGGACGAGAATTTCATCCGGAAATGTACCTCCAGCGCCCCATCGGCATCCGCCGACTCACTCGGTTTGATTGTGAAGCCAGCAACGACTGTGGGTTGCAAGTTGGAGTGACCCGGAACTGACAATTCACAGGAAGAGATCTCATGATCGAGGGCGAAGGACTTCAGCGCCGGATAGGGATTGTCGTTAAGGTTATAAACCTGATTGCGGCACCTGAGTGTGTCAGCCAGGGTGGGGTTAAGCGGACCCTTGACGATCAGCACATACGTCCAGCCGTCCTTCGTCGTTTGACGCAGGAGACTGATGGCCCTGGCATCGGTAAGTACCAGCGATTCTCTAAGTGTCTTCACGTTGGGCCTCTCCTGTCGGCTGCTCTAGCTGCTGCTGTGCCGGCGCATCCGGCGTCGACTGCGCTGGACGGCGTTTCGCCTGGCGCACGGCCTGACGGTGAATCTCGCTCATGACTCTGAGCGCGCGCTCCTGATCGTCGGGTTTCCAGTCTGCGAAAACGTCGAAGAATTCCTGTTCGGTGCTTCGTCGTGCCTTGCTCATTTGGCAGCTCTCCGTTTCTCCATGCACACCACCTGGTGCTGGGCGTTGAAATTGCGCTGAACCTTCGCCGCCAGACTGGCAATACGTTTTGCCTCGGGATGATCCGGCGTCAGGACCTCGCGTGACAGAACCCGCGAAACCATGACCAATAAGCGGCGCTCCTCGTGGGTCATGAAACCTCCACTGAATAGGCAGTCAGCGGCCGGTCGGGCTCGCCATCGGCGCGCGGCCCCTTTGTCGAGGGCGCAAGATACAACTCCATCGCCGCCTGCATGCTGTCGAACTGGCGGGCATCCTGCCGCCTGTCGGCGACGATCAGATGCACGAATTCACCGTCCTCGTCAGTCTGCGGCGTCGGGTCATAATCGACCAGAAATTTCCCGTCGTACTCCGTCGGATCGCCGCTGATCAGCCCCACGATTTTGAGCGTCGCCATGCGCAGTTCTCTCCTTGCCCCGCGTCATTTTCTTCCAGTCGTAATCGAAGACTCTGCCGCAACTGAGGCAGACCACGTGCGCGCCGCGCTCTCCCCGAAACGTCTGGGGAAAGCTGGTGCGACTATGCCGGCAGGGGAAAAACCAGAGGACGTTCATGGGCTGGCTCCGCAGTCTCGCCAAGTGCGAGTGCAGGCCTCAGCCGGGGTCTTAAAGGGGGTCTTAAACTGGGTCGCTATTCGACCGTCTGACTGAAACTCAGGAGGCCAATTCGCGAATTCCGTCCGCGACTTTAAGACCCTTTTAAGACCCCCTACAGGGGGGAAGAGAGGATATTGTAGGGAAGTTGTGTTGCCGCTAAAGCGCTCATTCTTAACAGAAACACTTGTCTGAATGGCCCTGAAAAGCCCTCCAGAACTCTTTACGAATCAGCCGCTCTACCAACTGAGCTAGGGTGGCGGTCTGGGAGGGACGTACCTCTATTTTTATAGCACGCTGCGGGTGATCTTCCGCTTCTCCGGATTCGGCAGTGGCAAGGGGTATGCGCGCGAGCGATTACTTTTTCTTGTCGTCGATGATATAGATCTTCTCGCCGGGTCCGGCAAACTTCAGGCGCTGACGAATTTCGATCTCCTGCTCCTGAGGGTCGTTCTGGAGGCGTTGTATCCGTTCCTGTTTCTGCTCTATTTCGCGATGCAATTGCTCGTTACTGATTTCGTACTCATGCACCTGCCGCCGCTTATCGAGTAAACCAGGAATTCCATTGGGGCCGCGAAGCGCCACAAACGCGTAGACGATTCCGCATAACACAATAAATGCATAAGCCGTCCTGACAATCGAGATCTTCATCGCAGTGGTGGACAGACAATAGTAACACTGAATGTAAGTGATGTTCCACATCAATGACTGACAAAATCGTAGTATTAAATACCTGCGCGTCTGCCGAGGAAGCCGAGCGCCTGGCGCGCAGTCTCGTCGAACAGCGACTAGCGGCGTGCGTAACTGTAATTACACCGGTCCGCAGCTTCTATCGCTGGAAGCGCGCGGTTGCCGATTCAATGGAGTGGCTCCTCGTAATCAAGACGTCGCGCCCGCTTTTTGCCGGACTGCGCGCCGCTATCGAATCCATTCACTCGTATGAAATACCCGAGATACTTGCGCTGCCCGTCATAGAAGGTTCGACTAACTATCTTTCGTGGATCGACAGTGAGTTACAGCCTGCGGATAAAGAACCGCACAGGCGCAAGTCCGTAGTGCGCCGAGTTTCGAAAAAGTGACTGCCGTGGCTGCGCCGCGCGCACTTATCTTCGATATGGATGGAGTTATCATCGACTCCAACCCGTCGCACCGTTTTGCATGGGCGGAATACACGCGCCGTCACGGCGTCGAAATGA
>Ga0181536_10004978_pt1 | contig 13851 bp, 11 predicted proteins | sample PEATcosm2014_Bin_41_FD_121105 | JGI IMG/M metagenome (GOLD analysis project Ga0181536, IMG submission 121105) | Peatland microbial communities from MTU Mesocosm Facility, Houghton, MI, USA - PEATcosm2014_Bin17_60_metaG | ecosystem: Environmental > Terrestrial > Soil > Wetlands > Peat | place...
CGTTGTTCGTCGTCAACAGGCCAAAGGCGCTTTCCACCACCTGGATTTGAAAAGGCGCGCTGGTGCCGGCGCTGGTGGTCACCGTGATCGTGCCCGTGCCCACCGGCGTCGCCGACGGAAGAACCGCGGCAATCTGGGTGGGGAACAGGTAATAAAACAACGGGTTCGTGGTCGTGCCGTTCACCGTCACGGCGATGCTCACGCCGTTGAGCGTGGTTTTCAGCGGTGGGGCTTGCAGTCCTATTTGCGTCGACGAAAAACTCGTCCCATAAATGACGAAGATCGAACCTTGCGCGATGCCGTAATTCGGCAGGCCGGGCAAGGTGTTGCTGTAGTTGTTCAACAAGCCAGTGACGGTGGGCGCCTGCCCCAGCGCGCTGCCTGCGAAAATGCCCGCCAACGCGAGCGTGAAACCGGCGAATTTCATGATCCCTCCTCTTTGCATAGTGCGTTTGAGCCGATGATCGTTTCTCAAACGGAGGCTAAGTCAACCGCAGATTCCGGCAAATGCCATCCTCCACAGGATCCCCGTTTTTAACCTCGCGGCCCTATTCTACACCTGTTTTGGCCGGCGGATCAAGCAAAAACCGACAGATGTCAAGGCAAAGTAGATAATGTCCCCTCCCCAGCAAAGTAGAAATGTCCCCTTTGCCATAGCCGGTTGCCGAGGCCATGGTAGGTTGATGGTGCCTGCCCAGGAAGCGCGCTTCCGGGTGGGGTAAAGCCGAGGCGACGGAGTTGCTTGGCAGAGCATCGGCGCAAACTCTCTTGGGGCGATTGAAAATCCGGGTGGTCCTTCCGGTCGCTTGGAGAGTTTCCCCGTATGGGGCGCCTTTACGTTCTGAGCCAGCTCCCCAGCGAAGGCGGCGCAGCGGCCGGGGGCAGCTATCATTTTGGATCGCGGATTGTCGCTTTCGCTCGAAGCCATTCACCGCCAACTCGCGGCCATGCCGTGGGAGCGCTACCTCGTCCGCTTGATTCACCATCACACCCGCAGAAGTTTCCCGGCCGGGCTCCCGGTTGTGGATTGCGGCTCAGCTTGGTCGGGAATCCATCGTAAAATTTCTGCGCGCGCGCAAGCGTGACGGATACGATGTGTACTTTCAACCCGAGGCCTTTCCCTATAGCGCCGGCTACATTCTCGTGGATCTGGACCAAGCTGCGCCAGCCGTGCTGGATGCCATGTGCGCCCATGGCAATCAGCCCTGCGTAGTGGCCGACACCAGCCCCGGCCATCTGCAAGCTTGGGTGCAAGTGAGCGCCCAGCCGCTGCCGGCGAGGGCCCGGAGCGGGGCGCCGGCCAGAGCGATTCGAGCAGGGCCAAGAGGCCGGTCTGGCGGGCCGCCAGCCAGAGAGCGCCGGGCAGTCCGAAGTCTCGGGAGGCGGCGGAGACCGGGACGGGGGCGGTACGGTCTTTGACCAGCGCGGCGACCTTCTCGGCGGTGCCCAGATAGGCTTGGTGGACGATGCGGGGCTGACCGTCGACGCGGGCGCTCTCGACGACATAGTAGTAGAGCTAGTTGCCTTTCTTCTTGGCGACGAGCGATGCCATATAGGGTAATACAAGTATAAGCATCTGCGTATATGGGGTAATACAGAAATTGATAGCGCCCGACTGGCGTCAACTCTCGTACACAGAACGACTTAGGTTCGGCCGTCGCACAGCAGATTCGCATGTTCCGAGTAAACTCCCGCTAGACGTCTTTTCGGGAACAAGATCTGAACAAAAGTGACGAGTTTTGAAAGAGGGCGACAAAACCGTTCGCGTGAAAGTGCGGGTCACGCCGGTTCGCTATGACCGCGGATCGAGTCCATCAAGTGCCCGCGACGAAACCACCATGGGTTGCTCTCGACCATTTCGATCGCCAGTCGGCGTAATGAGGTGAAACCTCGGGCACCGATCCAGGGTGCTTGTAATTCCCACCATAGCCCCGTTTCGCTTTGCGTTCCTTGCGGCTTGGCGCCTTGGCGAGAGACTACGCGAAACCGCAACGGACAACAGCTCGTCGGTTTGAGGTCGAAGACCTCGCTAGTATCGGACGACAGTCGGCACTCGATTGGTGTCAACCGCCTTGATGCCGGTCGCCTGTTCGAGCGCGGCGAGAAAGTCGCGATATTCGCCGCGGTTCAACTTCAAGAGCACTTGAGCGCGCGCGGTATCTCCGCTGGCGGCTGTCCAGGCCACTCCGATGTAGCGATTCTCGCTCTCGCCGAGGTGCATCAAGGGGACCGCATCCAGCACGGAGGCTCCCAGACGGCGGCGCACTTCGGTGCCGCACGATATCGCCGTAATGTTCTTGACGGGGACGGCGATGCGGCGGCCACGCTGCATGAAGATTACCTCGTCCTTGCCCAGCGCGGCGCGGACCTTGTGACGATCGAGGGGCAGGCTGCCGCCGGCATATGTTGCAGGATAGTCGGTGGCGGCTTTCTTCGCCAGGGCGGCGTGCGGAAGCAAAGTTATGACCAGAAAAAGAAATGCAGACAAGAATCTCATAAGATATTAGAGTAACGAGACGCTTACTTGTCTGATGCGCGCGGCACGCGCGAGGTTACACATGTTTCCGGAAAAATGAGCCGCCGCAGGGGTACGCGACACAAAAGTGGAAGACCGCCGCAACGCGAGTCGAACTGAGGGATTGACAGCACCCTTAGTTTTATCTGCGTTCATCTGCGTTCATCTGCGTTCATCTGCGGCCAGATATGCTTTTCCTGAGCGCAACGGGAACGTCAAAACCCGATATTGGCTGGCGTGGCTGCCGATTGCAGTGCTGCCCGGCGCTGTGGCGTGCGAGTCCGGACGCCACTCACCGGCGGGTTTCCGCCTTCCGGCACCTCGCAATCGGCCACGGCGGATAAAATAGTATTGGGTATGGATAAAGGAAGGCATCCAAAAGTCGTCCGCACCTGGATGACAGGCAAGACCCGGAAGCCACCGCTGATACCGAAGGCCGCGCCAGTGGCGCCGCACAAGCCGCAGCCCCATAACAAGACGTGACCGCGGGGCCGCACGGCCTCGCCCTCACTTCGGCGGCGGTTCAAGAGTAAAGGCACGCCCGGGTCCAGTGTCTCGCGCTGGGGCTCGATCTCTTCGCCAGCAGCACTTGATGGACATCGGTCAAGCCGGCCTCGAAACTCAGCGCCGACGCAGCGAGATAAAGTACCCAGGTCCGGTAAATCGGACCGCCCACGATGCTGCGGCAAGCCTGTTGATGGGCCGACAGGCGGTCGACCCACATTCTGCAGGTCCGGGCATAATGCAGCCGCAGGTTTTCCACGTCGAGAACTTCGAAACCCGCCCGGCCGGCCGCGCGAATGACCTCGCTCAAGTGCGGCAGTTCGCCGCCGGGGAAAACCTTGCGCCGCAAAAACAGCCACTCCGCGCCGGGCTGGACATTCTCCGGCCGCGCAATGCCGTGATTCAGAAACAAGCCATCCGGAGCCAGCATGGCATAAACCTTTTCGAAGTACCGGAACAAGCGATGTACCCCGACGTGTTCGACCATGCCCACCGAGGCGATCTTGTCGAACCGGCCCCGCAGATCGCGGTAGTCGGCAAACTCGACTGATGCGGCGCTTTGGAGACCCTGTTCGCTGACGGTGCGCCCGGCGGTCTCGAACTGCCGCCGGCTCAGCGTGCAGCCGCTGGCCCTCGCCCCATAGCGTTGGGCCGCCAGGATCACCAGCGCCCCAAATCCGCACCCGATATCCAGGAACCGCTCGCCCGGTTTCAAGTCCAGCTTGCGGCAGATATAGTCCAGCTTCGCCGTCTGCGCCTCGTGAATGGTCATATCCGGGTGCTCGAAATAGGCGCAGGAGTAAACCAGTTTTTCATCGAGAAACTGGCGGTAGAAGTCCGGATCGTGATCGTAGTGGAACTGAATATTCCAAAGCGCCCGCGCATGGCTCTGGTACCAGCTTTCCGGCCAAAACCGCCATATCCGCGCCAGAGCCGTGCCGAGCCACGCTCGCAAGCCGCCTTTTGGGCCGGCGAACCACTCGCGTAGCGCGGCGAAAATGTCTCCCTGAATATCGGTGCGATCGCTCAGGTACGCCAGCGCGGCCGAATAAGCGTCGCCGGATGTGAGCCGCGGTCGTGCGCGTGCGGTGAGATCCAAAAGGTATTCCGGGGCGGAGGCGGACCTGGAATCCGGTTGCGTGGAAGGAGCACTGGAATGCATACTCGTGTCTCCCTGCATCCAGCATGCCACGCCAATCCACCGTGTGCCAGCCCCCTACTGAAATACCATAATGAATAAATGCCTGCGGCGGTCCCATTGGTCGTGTTACTTTGCCTCGGTCTGCCGCCCGTTTTGGCTTTCGGACAGGCCAAAGCCGGCGAACCGGTGAAGACAACTGTTTGCGAAGTCGCCAGGCATCCGGAAACGTTCGACGGAAAACTGGTGCAGGTGCGGGCGCTCGTGGAAACTGGCGTGCAGGACTTGCCGGCGGGTGTGGCCGACGACAGATGCGGCGGCGAACTGAAATTCTATACGCCCGACGACCAGCACCTTGTGCGGCTTGGGAAAAGCAAGGGATTCCAAAAGTTGATCAAGGACGTGAAGAAGAATCCCGTGGTGGAGGCCACTGTCACGGGATTGTTCAAACGCTTCGGGACTGACCAAAAGCCAGACAACCGGCTGGCGCTGGAGTCCGTGGAGGATGTGCTTGTGCACCCTCAGCCGCACGTCAAATCTCAGAAGCGGTAGTTTACTTCGACAAAGCCGAGCTTGGCATTGGGGTCTTCCGGGAAGATATGCGCCACGACGGCGCCGCCGCGCGCATAGCCAAAATAAAGACCCAGCGAGAGGGCGCGCGTGCACTGGTAATCCGCACTGATGTCGTAGAGGGTGGCCAGGCCCGTGGCGCCGTTGGACGGGCGGCCGTTGAAACCGAAAGTCCACGGCTGGAAGGCGCCGCCGCCGGAATACCAAAGATCGTGGCTCGAGGCCAGCCACAGCCCATGCACATCGGAGCGGAAAGTGAGCGCCTTGGTAGGGCGTAACATCAGTTCGCCAAACAGATCGCGGTTGTTCATCTCGTTGAAGAATGGAAAGCGGGCGTACACGCGCGGCGTGGGCAGGATGGCGAAGAAGGTGCCGTGAGTGTTGTCGTTGGGATTATTGTCGCCGGTCGAATAGAAGTAGCCGCCACGCAGCCAGGGCCGGAGGGCTTTGGCGACCTTAGGCTGGAAGCCGGCCTCCACGGCGCCGGCTCCGGACCGTTGCGTGAGCAAACCCCAACGCCCGGTCTGCAACGCGCCCCAGCCCAGCAGATCGAATGTGCCGGCTACGGTAGGGATCGCCTGGATGTAGTGTCCGCCGTAAGTGAGAATATCAATCCCGCCCAGGTCGTTGGCGCGGACAGCGGCAGAACGGTTGTCCGTCTTGATCACACCGCGGTCGTCGTTGTAATAGATGCCGAATACACGCCACTCGGCCTTGCTGGCGCCGAAAGTAGCTTGCTTGGTAAGTGCCGCATAAGTCACTGGCGTCTTGACCCACCCCCAACCGTCCACCTGGAAGACGCCGCGATCCGGCACGGCGCTGAAGGCGGTGAGGTTCCAGGAGCCGTTGGAATAGTTATATTGAGCGCCGTCGAAGCTGCGCTGCACGTCGGAGAAACCGAAAGTGCCAATCAGGCGCTGAGAGATGCCATCCCGCTTGACGATAGCCAGCGTTTCATCGGTGGGCGTGACTTCGCCGCCGTCGGTGAATTCAAACCGGCCGAACCGCACGTTCGAGTGCTCGCCCTTAAGGTGCAGGTAGGCCTGCTTGACGAAAACGCTGGCGGCGTCTTGATCGTTGTGATTGGCCGCGTAGTAGCTTGCGCCCAAGCCAAGCTGCCCCAGCGGCGCGGGCTGGACCGCATGATTCGGTATCCCCAGCAAGATTGGCGCAGCCAGTTCAAAGCCCCAATCATAGCTCTGCTCGTTCTGGCTCAACATCAGACGCAGCAAGGACCCGGAATATCCGTACGAGTTTTCGCCTTTCGCCTGGAAAAAATCCCAATCTTCGTAACGCTCGTGAATCGATCCCGAGACAGTGACTGAGCCGATATGCAGCGGGTCGGCGCCGTCGGACTGCGCCGGCAAGTTGGCACAAACCGCAAGAAGTCCCCAAAGGCAGGTAAAGACACGCATCGTTAGCTCACTCCCTCCAGTACAATGATGCGAGTGTAGCGGCGGTGCGTACCAGGCGTCAATAATGTCGATCCATTAGACACAGGCCGTGTGGCGCACGCTTCAGCGTGCTGCTGCCGGCTTCAGCCGACAGACGGCGAACTGAAGTTCGCCGCTGCACGCTAACGCGTGCGCCACATCTCTACTAGTACGTAACCACTAATTTCAAAATGCTATTGGACCTCGTTGCGCCCGGTGGTATGCTACTACCCATCGCAGAGGGGTAATCACATGAAACCCGAAAAGCTTGGCCGGTACGCGGGCATCCTGCTGGTGCTACTGCTGATCAATACGGCATATATCGCGGCGTTCGCTTCGCCCACCATTTTTTACATGAGTAACGTGGTACTGCACCTGGCGCTGGGAGTAGCGCTCGGGATCATGCTGTTGTGGTTCGTCCGGCGCATGCCCGTGGCGGGCAGTTTGTTTCTCATCGCGGCGCTGGCAGGCGTGTTCCTGGCTGTCCGCGGCAATACGACGCCGCACCGCTGGGTGCTGCAGGCCCACATCGCGGTAGCCGCATTGGCGCTGCTGGCTTTCGTTCCCTGCGTCGTACGCCATACCGGCGCCGGTTTCCGGAATGCTTATGTGGCGTGCCTGGCGCTGCTGGTCGTCTTCCCCTCCGCAACCACGCTTTACAGAAAAGTTCATCCGAACCCCGACGATCGAATCCGCAACCCCTTGATTGTGCCCGCCTCCATGAACCAGGAGGGAGGCGGTCCGCGATCGCCGTTCTTTCCGTCGTCTGCCAAGACCAACGTTGGCGGCGTCATTCCCTCGGACTTTTTTATGGATTCGGAGGCGTGCGGACGCTGTCACAAGGATATCTATCAACAGTGGAAAAGCTCGATGCATCACTTCGGGTCGTTCAACAACCAGTTCTACCGGAAAGCCATCGAATACATGCAGAGCGTCGTCGGAACTCAGCCGAGTAAGTGGTGCGCCGGCTGCCACGATCACGCGGTCTTCTTCAATGGCCGTTTCGACCGGCCCATCAAGGAGCAGATCGATACGCCCGAAGCCCGCGCAGGGCTGTCCTGCACGTCGTGCCACGCCATCACGCACGTAGATAGCTCCATGGGGAATGGCGGTTTCACGGTTCAGTATCCACCCCTGCATGAGTTACTGAGCAGTAAGAATAAGGTCATCCAGGCAGCCGACTACTTCATGACTTACCTGAATCCCGAGCCGCACCGGCGCACGTTCATGAAGCCGTTCATGCGCCAGGATGTGGCGGAGTATTGCGCAGCGTGCCACAAGGTTCACCTGGACGTGCCGGTGAACCAATACCGTTGGTTCCGCGGCTTTAATGAGTATGACAACTGGCAGGCCAGCGGCGTATCGGGGCAAGGCGCGCGGTCGTTCTACTATCCGAAAAAGACCCAGGACTGCGCGGATTGCCACATGCCGATGGTAGCCTCGAACGACCCGGGCAGTATCGGCGGCCAAGTTCATTCGCACCGTTTCCCCGGCGCCAACACGGCCGTTCCCTATGCGAACCAGGATCAGACACAGCTAGAGGCCACCGAGAAGTTTCTAACTTCGGGCTTCATCTCGGTGGATATCTTCGCCGTGTCGCCGGTGAAGGAGCATGGCACGGCGATGGTTCGGCGCACGGGCGAGGGCCCGCATGCCATGACCGGTTTCGCCGTGGGCGAGGAAGCCGAGCAGACCGGCAACGCGGTGATCCGCGAGGTCGGACAAGTGGCCGCCCCGATCGATCACTCGGGAATTCAGCTTGAGCGGGGATCCACGGCGCGCGTGGACGTAGTGGTGCGGACGCGCAAGATCGGCCACTTTTTTCCCGGCGGCACGGTGGACGCTTTCGATGTCTGGCTGGAATTGCAAGCGAAGGACGCCGACGGCCGCGTGATCTTCTGGAGCGGCGCCGTGGAGGACGACGGCAGGGGTCCCGTAGAGCCGGGCGCGCACTTTTACCGCGCTTTCCAACTCGACGGCGAGGGCAACATGATCAATAAGCGCAACGCGTGGCAGGCGCGCAGCGTGCTGTATGTCCGCCTGATTCCGCCGGGCGCAGCCGATGTGGCCCACTTCCGCGTGAAGGTTCCCACCGACGCCAAAGGCCCGCTCGAGTTCACAGCCAAGCTCAATTACCGCAAGTTCTCGCGCTACTATACGCAGTTTGCCTACGCGGGCCAGCCCAAGCCGGATCAGGACCCCAAGCTGCTGTCGGCCAGCTTCAACAGCATGGAATACAGCTTCGATCCGCACAATATTCCGCAAGATGTTTCGGGCAAGATCAAGGGTCGCATTCCGGATCTGCCCATTGTTGTGGTGGCGGCCGCCAGGGCCAGCGTACCGCTGGGGCCGTCCTCCTGGACTCCGGTGGTGCGCAAAGAGGACCGCGAGCGCTGGAACGATTGGGGCATCGGCCTGCTGCTGCAAGGCGACCTAAAGGGCGCCGAGTACGCCTTCAAGAAAGTGACCGAGGCCGAGCCGGGTTACGCCGATGGCTGGTTGAACGTAGCGCGCGCCCTGATTCAGGAGGGCGAGACCGAAGCCGCCAAGCCGTATGTCGAGCAAGCTTTCAAGATCGACTCCAAGTTGGGCCGCATCTATTTCTTCAAGGCCATGATCGAGAAGGCCGACGGGAAGTATGACGACGCGCTGCAGTCACTCGATACCACGCTGGGCATGTATCCGCGCGATCGCGTGGCGCTAAACCAGGCAGCGCGCATTCTGTTTCTGGAGCGGAAATATGCCGACGCGCTCAAGTATCTGGATCGCGTCTGCGATGTGGACCCCGAGGATCTGCAAATGCACTATACCCGCATGCTGTGTCTCCGCGGCTTGGGCGACGCGGCCGGCGCCGGGCGCGAACAGGCGCTGTTCCAGCGATTCAAAGCGGAGGAGTCGGCGCAGGCCATTACAGCCAAGGCGCGCCTGCTCAGCCCCGAGAACAACAACGAGCGACAACAGGTACACGATCACGAGAGCGTGCCGCTGAACGGGCCGGTGATTAGGCCCAAACCGGCGCTGGCCGCCGCGGGAGGCGCACAATGAAACGGCTCGCCGCGGCGCTTTTCGGCGTGGTTCTGGTGACCTGGGTGGCGGCGCTATCGAGCAAGGCCGGCTCGGGCATCGTGGCTCCCACGCCCATCACCTTGACGGATGTGACCGCCCAAGCGGGCATCAAATTCGTACATAACAGCGGGCGCGCCGGCCGGAAACTCCTGCCGGAGACGCTGGGCTCGGGTGTCGCGTGGTTCGACGCCGATGGCGACGGCTGGGCCGATATCCTGCTCATCAACAGCCGCGACTGGACGCCGCGCGGACGCAAGTCCCTGCCGGCGCTCTATCGCAATAACCACGACGGCACATTCACCAACATCACCGCGGGCAGCGGCTTGGACGTGGAGATGTACGGTCTCGGCGTGGCCATCGGCGATTACGACAACGACGGCCGCGACGACGTCTACATCACGGCCCTGGAAGGCGACCACCTGTTCCATAACGAAGGCCACGGCAAGTTCCGCGACGTGACCAAAGCAGCCGGGATCAATAATGCCAACTTCGGCGCCAGCGCCGCCTGGGTCGATTACGATCGCGACGGCAAGCTGGATCTGTTCGTCGCCAACTATGTGCAGTGGACCGCGAAGGGCGACCTGTGGTGTTCGCTCGATGGCGCGACTAAGTCGTACTGCACGCCGGAGTCCTACAAGGGGACATCGTCCAAGCTGTACCACAACTTGGGCAACGGCAAGTTCGAGGATGTCAGTCAGAAGGCCGGCGTGGCCGAGCCGACGAGTAAGTCGCTGGGCGTCGCGGTGCTGGACTATAACGGCGACGGCTGGCCGGACATATTCGTCACCAACGATACCCAGCCGAACAAACTGTACCGAAACAATCGCGACGGCACGTTCACCGACGAAGCCGTGGCGGCGGGCGTGGCCTTCGGCGAGGATGGCGTGGCACGCGGCGCGATGGGTGTGGACGCCGCCGATTACGGCCGGTCCGGACGGCCGGACCTGCTGGTGGGCAACTTCTCCAACCAGATGCTGGGGCTGTATCACAACGAAGGGACGGGTCTGTTTGTAGACGAGGCGCCTTCTTCGACCGTGGGCCGCGCCAGCCTGCTGACCTTGACTTTCGGCGCGTTCTTCTTCGATTACGACCTGGACGGCTACCCCGATATTTTTGCGGCCAATGGCCACATCGAGGAGGAGATCGGCCGCGTGCAGCCCAAGGTGCAATACAAGGAAGCGCCGCTGCTGTTCCACAACCTTGGCGAGCGGGGCCAGCGGCAGTTCGAGAACGTCACGGGGCGCATGGGCCCGGCCTTCAACCGCCCGGTAGTGGCGCGCGGCGCGGCCTACGCCGACTACGACCACGACGGCGATCTGGATATCCTGGTGACGACCAACGACGGCCCGGCTTATTTGTTCCGTAACGATGGCGGCAACCGGAATCACTGGATTTCGATGCGGCTGGTGGGACGCAAGTCGAATCGCGACGGCATCGGCGCGGTGGTGCGTGTCACTAGTAAGTCGGGCAAGCAATGGAACATGGTGCACAGCGGATCGAGTTATTGCTCGCAAAGCGATTTGGCGCTGACGTTCGGGCTGGGCAGCGACACGGCCGTCGAGACGATCGAGATCGAGTGGCCTAGCGGAGAGAAGCAGAAGCTGGGCGGCGTGGCGGCGAATCAGTTTCTGACCATCGATGAGACCGCGGGGATTGTGGCGAAGTCAGGGCCGGGGAAATAAGGCGGCCTTTGGCCGCCGTGGCTGGTGGTTAGTGGCTAGTGGTTGGTGGTTTTGATTTCGTCATTGAAATCTCGAAACCGATGTCGTCCGCCTGGATATCGACGCTGCGAAAGCCGGCCTGCGACAGCATGTACTCAAACTGCTCCTTGGTGTAGGCGGACTTGAGCAGCATGGTCCGGAACGCGAGCTTTGTCAGGAGTCTATTGACGGCGCTCAAGCCCATGGTGTCCACGTGACGATTGATCGATTCGGGCGAGGCGTCGCGCCTGAGGTCGATGATCAGACCGCGGCCGCCCGGCTTGAGCACGCGGCACATTTCCTCTAAGGCGCGCACCGGCGCGGCGAAGTTCTTGAACGCGGCGCGGCACAAGAGGAAGTCGAAGACATCGTTTGCGAAGGGCATTTTGGAAGCGGTGCCCTTACGGAAGTCCACCGGCACGCCGGCCTCGGCAGCATTTTTGCGCGCAATTTCGACAAAGGTATGGCTGATATCGAGTCCGGTAATCGAGTACGGGCCGAGTTTCGCCAGTTCGATGCAGAAATAACCGGGTCCAGGCGCCACTTCCAGGACGCCGCTGCCGCGCGGAAGCTGGGCCGCGATTCGCTGGGCGAGCCGGGTGAATTCATCGAAGGACTTGCCGGTGTTGGCCGCGTACCACTTCGCGACCATGCCTTCCATACCCCGGTCCTTATGAGCTTTGGGGAGCGCTGGTACCATAAAACAATGAACGCAAGCCGCGGGCCAGGAGTTCGGTGAAAGGCGCAGACATGGGCAAAGCGGTATGCCTGCTGAGCGGGGGGCTGGATTCGTCCACCTGCCTGGCGCTGGCGCGCCGCGAAGGTTATGAGTGCTACGCGCTCTCGTTCGATTACGGCCAGCGGCACCGCGTAGAGCTGGAGGCTGCGGCGCGCGTGGCGCAGGCTTTGGGCGCGGCGCGGCACGTGGTGGCACGCATCGACCTGCGGCAGATTGGCCACTCCGCGCTGACCGATGACTTGGCCGTGCCGAAGGGACGATCGGCACAGGATATGTCGCACGGCATTCCGGTGACTTACGTTCCCGCGAGGAATACGATCTTCCTGTCGTTCGCGCTGGCATGGGCCGAGGTGCTGGAAGCACCGGACATCTTCATCGGCGTGAATGCGCTGGACTACTCCGGTTATCCGGATTGCCGTCCGGAATACATCGAAGCGTTCGCGAACATGGCCAACCTGGCGACCAAGGCGGGCGTCGAGGGCCGTCTGCGCATCCGGATTCACACGCCGTTGATCCGGTTGTCGAAGGCGGAGATCGTGAGACTGGGGCGCGAGCTGGGCTTGGACTTCAGCCTGACGCACAGTTGCTACGACCCGGACGCAGCGGGGCGCCCGTGCCGGCAGTGCGATTCCTGCCTGCTGCGCCGCAAGGGATTTGAAGAGGCCGGCATTGCGGATCGCTGAGATCTTCCATTCTATCCAGGGCGAAGGCTCGCTGGTGGGTGTGCCTTCGGTATTTGTGCGGACGAGCGGCTGCAACTTGCGCTGCGTGTGGTGCGACACGCCGTACACGTCGTGGCATCCGGAAGGCGACGACTGGACGCTGGAGCGGATCCTGGCGGCGGTGGACGCTTACCCGGCCCGGCACGTGGTGGTGACCGGCGGCGAGCCCATGATCGCGCGCGAGATCGTGGAGCTGACGCGCGGTTTACGCGCGCGCGGGCGGCACATCACTATCGAGACGGCGGGCACGGTGTTTGCGCCGGTCGCGTGCGACTTGATGAGCATCAGCCCGAAGCTGGCCAATTCGACGCCCGCGGGCGAGTGGGAGGAGCGGCACGAGCGCCTACGCATTCAGCCGGAAGTGGCGCGGCGGCTGATGGCGGATTACGATTACCAACTCAAGTTTGTCGTCGCACGGCCGGAAGACATGGCCGAGGTGCGGGAACTGGTGCGCGCGTTCGGTGCGGATGCGGATAAGGTGATTCTGATGCCGAAAGGCATCGACGCGGGTGTGCTGCGCGAGCGGGGCGTGTGGCTGACGGAGATCTGTAAGATGGAGGGATTCCGGTTTAGTCCGCGGTTGCATGTGGAGCTGTGGGGTAACCGGCGGGGGACGTAGGACAGGCCTCCTGGCCTGTCCGGGGATGGTACTCCAGTTCCGTCACCCGGAAGCGTGCGTAGGTGAACTGACCTTCGTCGAGATCCCACGACACCTCTACACGCGAGGGCACTTGCAGACCGCTGAAATCGCGATAGTCGGTGCAGCTTGCCGACCACGGGGTAAGAACCGACTTGCCGCCTTCGACGGCGCGGTAGCGTTCGCCGCGCACACGCGACGCCCTGCCTTCTTCGTCGAATTCAACTGCGAGGCTCACCGGCAAGCCGTCGCCCATCAGCGTAACGCGGGCGGAGCGATCGTCGATTGGCTCCCATCGGATTCGCTCGCTCGCAAAGGCTAGGGGGAACCAGACCGCCTCCGCGAGCCAGCGGGCACGCGATCCTTGGTCGATCTCCGGACCGCGCGCGTTGGCTATCGTGAGGATGGAATTGAACTTCACAAGCATGCCGCCCTGCCCAGATATCAGGCTGTCGCGGGCCTCGATCCAGAGAAGCGGTAACATCCGGATGCGGGCGTGCCAGAAGAATCCGGGCGGGTCTAGCGTGAAGTACTGCTGGCCCTGAATCGGAAACCAGCGCGGACCGGGATTCGGGCGAAAGGTGCCATCGCGCCGGAGATGAACCGTGCGGATGTCGGCGGCATTCTGAGGAATCGCGAAGCGAAGATAGCGGCGCACTGGTTCCGGTAGGGAATCCCAGCGCGCAGTCGAGCAGGCGGCCTGCGAGGCCGCCGGTCGCGGTAGGGATGCCGGTTACCCGGCACCCCCCGCACAGATCCGTGCGAGCGCTCCTAACGCACACGGTTCTTACCTCGGATATTGCCACGCAAAGCGAACCTCAGGATAC
>Ga0181536_10004980_pt1 | contig 13849 bp, 12 predicted proteins | sample PEATcosm2014_Bin_41_FD_121105 | JGI IMG/M metagenome (GOLD analysis project Ga0181536, IMG submission 121105) | Peatland microbial communities from MTU Mesocosm Facility, Houghton, MI, USA - PEATcosm2014_Bin17_60_metaG | ecosystem: Environmental > Terrestrial > Soil > Wetlands > Peat | place...
GCAGCGGAGCCCCGCACATCCACTCCGCAGACCGCGCCCCCTTCGCAGAGGACAACTGTGCATCCTGTCAGCCCTTTGAAGTCACTGGCGTGACCGATGCGCACGCCTGGAATCGTCTTGCTTGTTTCCATTTCCTTGAATCTGACCATCCTGACATTCTACATTTCGCCGGCTTCTCTTCCGGAGAAAAATGTAACCGGTTTGAACTGCGTGACAGGTTGGGCTGCGGCCCGGCCAGCCGTTGCGCCACTCTCATTTTCCGAAACGTCTGCGCGCGTATTGGAACCGTGTCCAGCAGGGACTGGTAATTGAATGCCGTTTTCACCATAACCACCCGCCCCTCCCCTTTCTCAACCACCCCCACCCCTCCTTAACCAAGGAGGGGAGTTCGGACCCCACCACCTCCTCTACCTAGGCACCCTCGACAATGTGAACATCCGCAAAGAGTTAACTGGGATGTGATGCAGCGGCTTGGCAGGTTCAAAGTAACCAGTCCAGTGGTTGAACTCAGCCAGCCTTGGTGGAAATCGGCCAGTTCCATGTCGCGTCCCTCGGTATCCGCAAGCTTCCACCGAAAAACGTCGACAGTACTATAGTACTGTCTCGGAGAGGGGACAGTCGGCCTCGGGTTGCGATGAGTAAGAGAACCGTGGGCAAGTTCCTCAAAGCCGCTGGTCAGCAGGGTGACGAGACGGCGTGCCTACCCGCAAGGCAAAGCAGGTCAAAGTCTTCGCCTACCTTTTAACGCTGACGCGCCATACCTCACATGCCGTCTGGCATTCGCTTCGGGGGGCTTGCGGAGGGAACATGGCCCGCCCACAGAATCACTCGCCCCTGGCGTCCCCAACCATCAATCCAGCCGCTTTAGTGTTCTGGTCACCAAATTGCCCAACCTAGGTCGAGGTCCAAATAAACCATGAGACTCAAATTAATCCCTTCGAGCACGATTATCTTGGTGTTGGCGTGTCTTCCTTCTCCCATCCGAGCCACCGAGCGGCTTCGGATCGAGCCAGGCACGAAGATTCCCGTCCGGCTCGAAAGCAGTGTAGGAACCAAAGAATTTTACCAATGGCACTCTTTTGGCAACGTGCGCACGGTTTCCGGAACGCTAATGCAGGATTTGGTTACGTCCGACGGGCAGGTGGCGCTGCCGTCAGGCACAAAAATCCGCGTCGCAGTACTCGAAAGCAAGCGCGCCGGACACATAACGGGCAGGTCCCGCTTGCGGCTGGGCCTTTACTCGGTACGTACACCGGACGGTGAAGTGATCCCCCTCGACGGCTACCCCACGGATTTGAACCGTCGCAAGGTGGACCGCGAGGGCACGGCGCACGGACACGGGGGACTGGTGAAGGACGGCGCCGTGGACTTTGGATCGGTGGTGATCGGCGCGGGCGCTGGCTTCGTGGCGGCCGGGCCTGTAGGTGGAGCCATAGGCGCCGGCGGTGGTCTTATTGTAGCCGCGATTTGGACAGTGGCGCGGCGCGGCCCCGATCTGACAGTTCCCGCCGGCACGGTGCTCGAGTTTGTGCTTGGCCGGCCGGTTTCCCTCGTGGCCACGGGTGACGTCGTCGATGAGGGTGCCAAGCTTCAGCCGTCCACGTGGGGTCGCGGCCAGGTGATCCCGCCTTCGGAGGATTTGTTGGCGCTGGCTGACCAGCTCGACTCCAATCCCGACGGCGTGCTCCAGCAGTTGAAGCAGATCAAGTTCAAGGACCGTCCGGGTGTGGATCGTGCCTTTGCGAAGTACTTGCAGGCGGTGGCGCGCTTCCAAAAAGGTGACCACGGCAAGGATACGCTCAATCTGATGCGGGAGGCCTATAGTGCCGCGCAGAACTCGGGGGTGCCCCCGGCGGCACGCGCCGAGATGGCGCGCAACCTTGTTTTCATCCTGCGTGCCACGGAAAAGGATTGGGAACGCGACCCGCTCCTGAACGATCCTCAGGTGCAGGCGGCGCTGGTGGAGGAAACCCAATGAAACGCGCACTGATTCTGACCCTCCTAGGGTGCGCGCTCGCCGGCGTAGCGCTTGCCCAGCAGCCTCCAACAACCCACGTGCCGCCCCCGCCCCCTGCCGGCGTGGCGCCTCCGCCGCCCACGCCTGGCACAACGGAGTCGGAGTCGCCGCCCCCCGCAGCTTCTGAAACTCCCGAGACGGCGCCTGCGGATACGCAGGGCGCACGCGAAACGCCACTGGATGCTGAAGCCTTCGATGTTCGCGTCCATCGCCGCCTCGATGAGTACAACCAACGTCGCGACCAGCGCGAGCTCGAGATGGCTTCCTACAGCAAGGCGAGTGGGAATGATCCCGGTCTGGAGCGATTCGCCGACCCGCGCAAGGTGCAGGTGGAACTCAAGGATGAACTCGATCGCGAGCAGACCAGCGAGCAACTGGCCAATGATTACGCTGAACAGGCCCGCGAAGTGCTTAGCAAGCAGCAGGCGATTCAGGACTTCGTCGACAAGCGCCGCAAGACGCTGGACGACTTGAGCAAGCAGAACGTCGTCAATCCCCAGGATCTCGAGGTGGCCCTCGCCAATCTGGCCCATCAGCCCGAGTCACCCGAGACGGAGGCCCAGATGCGCGAAATCGATCGGCGGCTGTCCGAAGCCGAACGCCTGGAGAAAGACCTGCCTGCCCGGCGGACTCGCGCTCAGGAGGAAGCGGCAGGCGCCGCTGAAGAACTCGGCAAGCTCAAGGCTCTCGAGCAGTCTTACGAGAAAGAGTCAAAGGCCTTCGCGACCGACGCGCTCTCGGCCCACGAGAACCGGCTGGGGTTGGCCGACAGGCTCGAATATTACGTGGTTCGCGCCCAGGCAGAAGACGTGCTCGAGCAAGGCCGCAAAGCCACGCAGTCGGTGCAACACCTCGCCGCCAGTCCCTATGTCGATAAGACGCTCAACAGCTCGGGGTCAAGCGCCAAGCCGGAAACTGACCTGGAGCAGTTGAGGAGTTGCATTCAACAGTCAGGCGACGTGAAGGCTTGTCACGACAAGGCACACCAGGCGCATCAGGAGTAGCTTATGAACACGAATAGCGAATCAGGTTCAGGCGGCTCGGCGGCGTGGTGGGTTCTCATGATGGCGGCTGGCGGCGCGCTGGTTCTGGCGCTTGCCGGCTCAAGCCGCGCGCAGAGCGCCGACTCTCAGCCCGCAGCTCTGAGCAAACAGCGCGCGGCGCTTTACCTTGAGGCCACCCGCACCCCGCTCGCGGACCTGGAGAACGACGTGAATCACCTTGCCCTACGTTCGGAGTCCTGTCGCATCGAGTATGGCGCCCAGGCGTGCGGCCTGCCCGACAAGCCACTCGAGTCCCGCAAACTCGAAGAGCGCTATGCCTACTACGTCAAACAACCTGTGGAGGCCCACTCCAAAACGCAGAGAGCGAAAATCGACCGGCGAAACTGGGCGGGGGCGAGCGCGCCTCCATCACGATGAAGCTGATGGCTAATGACGGCCGGTCGAAGGAGGAGGTATGACTCGCGCGAGACACATCGACGCGTCCACTTGTCTGGCCTTCGCCGTAGCAGGGTTGTATCTCCTAGGGATCGCGGCGCCACTTGGCGCGCCGCAGGAGGGGTCGAACGTGCGCCCCCCCTTGCTTTCCAGGCGCGCCGACTCGATGAAGCCCACTTGGCCTTCCGGGCCAGCTTCAACGCCGCCCCAAACCGAAGTTGTGCTGCCACCTTCCCAGGCGCCACCGCCCGCCAAGTCACCCCTCCTCGGAGCACAAGCAGAAGGAAGAAAGCCGACGGTTACGAAGCCGTGGGTTAGGACTCCTGCCGGTTCGGGTTTCGCAACAAGCCGCACTCCCGCGGCGGCCCATGAGCTCACGCCCACACAAAACGCCAACTCGTACGACTCAAACCCTTCCGATCCTGAGGCCCAGCGCATCCAGGATGAGCTCAGCCGCCTGCGCGACGATGCCGGCGCGCGTCACGCCTTCTACGACGAACTGCGCCGCACGGTCGAGCAGGTGCGCGCTGGCCTGCGGGATGAAGACTCCAAGAACCCCCCATCGCCACACCCGGGTTGGCACCGGTTCCATGATGCTTCCGGCGAGCCTCCCAACCCGCCGGCCAACCAGAGACCTAATGAGTCCCCTCCGGCAAACGCTGAGGCCCCGCAAGCATCCTTGGGTAGGCATCGCGGCAGCCTCTCGGATCAACTCTCCCCTCTCCCCCTTGGGGGAGAGGGTGGCCCGCCGCCGGCGTTTTCCTCAGCCGGGGCGGGGCGGGTGAGGGGGTCTCGATTCGCGAATGCAACAGTTAATCGTTCAGCCTACCTTCGCGTGGTCCGCTGCGCCAAGGCTAATGGTACGCCGGTGCCCCTGGCTCTGGGCGTGGCATGGATCGAGTCTCGCTTGCAGACCTATCCACCCCACGGGGCCGCCGGCGAAGTGGGGATGTTCCAGATTCTGCCGGAGCGTTGTCGCATTGAAGGCTGGTCGCCCCAGCGGCTGAAGGAGCCGGAATTCAACGCCTGGCTGGGTACGCGACTGCTCGCCCGCTACTACCAGGAGGAAGGCAGTTGGGCGCGCGCCGCCGCTAAATACGTCGCTGGCCCCAGAGTCTTCGACCGCAGTTACTCCCACGACCTGTGGGCCTACATTGACTGGTATGCAAGCTCGGTGGACAACTATGCCGGCTACTTTTCCCGTTACCAAAGCTGAAACCTGGGCGGCAAATCGCCCCGTCCCGGTCGTTCCCGCGAAAGCGGGAATCCACTTGTTGTGGCCTGACGTGGACCCCCGCTCAGGGGTCGTGTCAAAGTCGCGTGAGAAGCGGCTCTGCCGCCTGATGTGCGGAAAGCCTCTGGCTTTCCGGCGCAGACAGCCTCTCTTCTTCCCCTCAGCTCGGCTGGCAGGCTGAGCCTGCCAGCCGAGCTGAGGAGGTCATTCAGGGTGGAAGCCCTCGGAAAGGCGAAGCCTTTCCGCACAGCAGGCGGCAGAGCCGCTTTGGGATGTTACGTTCCGGGGACTTTGACACGGCCCTGACCCCCGCCTACGCGGGGGTGACAGCAACGGCGATTTATGGTATGAGTGACGCCCCTGAATTTGTACTGCTCGATGCGGGTGCACCACGTCCGGGAGCGCTCGCCCTCTCGTTCGGATTCTCGAGCGCGCTTGTGGTACTGGCCGTTGTTCTGACGCGCCCTATGAGCGCGACTCCTGCTGCGCGCGCAGAGATCATCTCAGAAATCGCTATGGCGCGCGGGCCACTCTGGTTGCCCGCAAACCCACGCCTCCTCGATTCTCAGGGGAGCGCAACGCCTCATTCCGATCCGGACCCGCCAGCGGAAGCCGCCGCTCCAGTTGATCCCCCTGCGGCGGTGTTGCCGAAGTTACAACTTAGCCTCCGACCTCCACCAGTTGAAGTTGTCTCTCCTGACCCGAAGCCGGCGCCGGAGGCTGCGGGAGTAACCCATGCTCCAGCCAGCGATGCCCGCAAGCCCGCCCCGGACGCCCTTGGTACTCTGCCGCTCCCACGCCTGATTGAGGACGAAGCCGCTCTCGCCGCCAGCCTTGCAGCGCTGCCTGCTGGCCGGCGCCTGGCTTTGCCGAGCGTCTCCATTCGCGTGGATGCGGAATGGCTCGAAGTCCTGCCCCAGACGAAAGAAGAGCTCTACTTCTCCGTTACAAGACCGCAAGGTGATTCCGAGGTGCTCGCTTACTTGCCCGCCACTCACAGCTTCGCCTTGAAGCGCCCACTGCAACCCCTGTGGCAGATCCGCGAGGGCGAGCGAGTGCCCGCCCTCGCAGCACTGCGCTCTGCCGCGGCCAGCCGGCTAGGTGTCTCCCCCGAGTTGGTGGGCCTTTACACTTGGCATCCCCTTGTCCTTGAGAATGCGCTGCGCATGTTTGTCCTCGCGCGAATGGAACATATGGGGGTGCAGTTGGGCCCAAGCGACGTGGTCACCGTCCGCTTCGCCTCGGGACCCGACGGTTGCCTCATGAGCCTCGAGCCGATTCGCGGTGCGGAGTCGCGCTGAGCCGCCCGCACCGCGGGCTTTACTCGGCTGGATAATCACGCCATATCTTGCTAAATCATGCTACACTACCGCCATGCGATCAACCAAGACCCTTTCCGTGACCTTGCCACCGGAGATGCTCTCGCGGGCCGAGAAGCTGGCTGAGAAGGAAAACCGCACCATGAGTGAGTTGGTGCGCGAAGCACTTCGGCACTACGAGCGAGAACGCTGGTGGGAGGAAACCAACGCTTATGGCCGAGCCCGAGCCCAAGCGCTGGGCGTCCGCGAGAATGATGTGGATCGTCTGATCCACGAAGCCCGCCGGGAGAAGCGCCACAAGCGCCCGCCAAAATAATGCGGATCGTCGTGGATACGAATGTCATTATTCTCGAACCCGTTACGAAACGAAACCACGTCTCGGAGACGAGCAGCAAGCGTAGCGCGGACCTGTGTTTTAGGTCCGCGGTTTTTCGCCCGCCAGCGCTCGCCGGTTCGCCGAAAAAGAGTATCCGCAAAGGAAAGGATGAAGATAATGAATACAGTCATATCGAACAAGAAAGCTGATCTCGCAGGCCCGGGTATTGGCGACTATGATGAATTGGAAAAGATTCTCCCCTCAGACTATCGCTCCCTGTTGAACGTGAAAGAAACCCAGCAAGCGATCTTCCATGTAAAACGGTACATCGCAGATAATCTCTGTAAAGAACTAAACTTGATGATGGTCGAGGTGCCGCTGATCGTGGACGTGGAAAGCGGCGTGAATGACATGCTGGACCGGGATGGATCGCGCACGCCGATCTCGTTCCATATTTCAAACGATTACGACAAGCACCCCATCGACGCTCAAGTCGTGCAGGCGGCCACCAAGTGGAAGAGAGTGGCGCTGAAACAGTTCCATTGCAACGTGGGCGAGGGCATTTGTACGGATATGCGAGCCGTGCGCAAGGACTACTTCCTCGATCATGACCACAGCGCCTACGTCGACCAGTGGGACTGGGAGCGAGTCATGACCGCCGAACAGCGTAACCTGGCCTTTTTGAAGGAAGTAGTCGGACGTATCTGGAGAGTGCTTGTAGGTGCGGAACGCTTTGCACAAGGGATGTTCCCTCAATTGAGCGACGGACGATATCCTAATCTGCCTGAGAAGTTGACCTTCCTGCATGCCGAAGAAATCCTCGATATGTATCCTGATCTGCCGCGCAAGCAGCGGGAGACAAAGGTACTACAGGAGTATCCGGCAATCTTCATCATGGGGATTGGCTGGCCTTTGAAAGATGGTTATCCCCACGAGAATCGCGCCGCTGATTACGACGATTGGGTCACGGATACGAGTAAAGAAACCGGCAAGCCGACGCACGGCTTGAATGGTGACATTCTGGTATGGAACCACGTTACAAAACGGCGGCATGAACTGACTTCGATGGGTATTCGCGTGACGGCTGAAACCCTGAAAGAACAGTTGAAACTGGCCCATCAGCTCGATTTCATGAAGCTGCCGTACCACCAGGGGATCTTGACCCACCGCATTCCTCTGTCGATTGGCGGCGGGATCGGCCAATCACGCACACTGATGTTATTGCTCAGAAAGGCTCACCTGGGGGAGGTCAGCGTAACTGTGTGGCCGAAAGTCCTGAAGGAGATGTGCGCCAAGAAAAACATCTTCGTGCTGGAATAGGATAGAGGCCGGCCTCTCACGACTTGTTCATGAGCGCTTTTTCTATCTCTTCCGGGTTTCTATCCATCACCGTCAAGTAGGCGCGCACCCCGCTTTCCGCTAAGTGCACCAGGGCATCAGGATTGGCTTCGGACGCCGCCGAACAGCAGGGCCGGTACGGGCTGACCATTGACCGGGTGTCCCGCAGGCGCGGGACCAGCCGATGAGAAGGCGAGAATTTGAAGCTGAAAGCCGCGGACCTCCCGGACAGGTCCGCGCTACGCTTGCTATCAAACTGACCCACACCTTTTTTTCGCTTGAACTTCCGGTTCGCATGGTTCATGCTGTGGCGAAACTATTCATCGCGAACTTGCGCTTTGGAGGATTACCTCCCATGAAAAAACTCCGATTGAACGGACTGATGCTGGTGGTGTTGCTGGCGGTGTCTGGCGTCTTGGCGAGCGCGCAGGACCTGGCGTCATTTGAAAAACGGATGACGGTGAAGATACTGCCCAACGGGCTGACGGTGTTGGTCTGCGAGCGTCCGGAGGCGCCGGTCTTCTCGTTCTTCACGCACGTGGATGTAGGTTCGGACCGGGAGTACCCGGGCATCACCGGCCTGGCGCACATGTTCGAGCACATGGCGTTCAAGGGAACGGACAAGGTCGGGACCAAAGACTACGCGGCCGAAAAGGGGGCGCTCGCAAGAGTGGAGCAGGCCTACCGGGCCTACGACCAGGAACGGCGCAAAGAAGTCGGCCGTGATGACAAAAAGCTAGCCGAGCTGGAGAAGGCCTGGAAGGACGCCATCGAGGCCGCGCAAAAGTACGTCGAGGAAAACCAATTTGGGCAGATCGTGGAACAGAAGGGCGGCACGGGTGTGAACGCCTTCACCAGCAATGAAGAGACGGCTTACCACTACTCGTTCCCCTCCAACCAAGTCGAGCTGTGGGCGTACCTGGAGTCGGACCGGTTCCTGCACCCCGTCTTCCGCGAGTTTTACAAGGAGCGCGAGGTGGTGCACGAGGAGCGCCGCCTGAGTGAGAGCCAGCCCACCGGACGGCTGTTCGAGCAATTCCTGGGCGCGGCGTTTATCGCCCACCCTTACGGAAGACCGGTGCTGGGTTGGCCGTCCGACCTGGAAGCGTTCTCCGAAACCGACGCCGAGAACTTCTATAAGAAGTATTACGTTCCCGCCAACATGATCGTGACGCTGGTGGGAGACGTGAAGGCCAGCGAGGTTCTGCCCATCGTGGAGAAGTATTTCGGCCGACTGCCCGCCGGGCCTAAGCCGGAGCCGCTCCGCACTGTCGAGCCGCCGCAGATCGCGGAGAGGATAGTCATCCTGCACGAAACTTCGCAGCCCATCTTCATCGAGGGTTATCACAAACCCGGGGCGCGGGACAAAGATGACGCCGTGTACGGCGCGCTCCAGGACCTGATGTCGAATGGCCGCACCTCCCGCCTTTACCGATCGCTGGTGCGAGACAAGAAAATCGCGGCCTTTTCCGGGGGCTTCAACGGAATTCCGGGCAGCAAGTATCCAAACCTGTTTGTCTTCTTTGCCGTTTCGACCCCGGGACACATGCCGGAGGAGATCCGCGACGCCATTCATGCGGAGATTGAGCGGGTGAAGAAGGAGGACATCTCGGACGAGGAACTCCAGATGATCAAAACGCGGGCCAAGGCGGACCTGATTCGCGCCTTGGGTGACAACCAGGGCCTGGCCCTCCAATTGGGAACTGCCCAGTCGCTCTATGGTGACTGGCGGGGGCTCTTCCGCCATGTGGACGACATCGGAAAGGTGAGCAAGGCGGACCTCCGGCGCGTCGCGAACGCCACGTTCGTAGAATCCAACAGGACGGTAGGCATCATCGAGTCCACGCAGCTTGCACAGGGGGCTCCTGCCACCGGAAAGGAGACGCAATAATGGACCGCCGAAATCGATTCACGGTCGCCATCCTGGTCACGCTCGGTCTTTTCACTTTCGCGCCAGCCTCGCACGGGCAGGCGACCGATTGGAAAAAAATTCAGGCGCCGCGCCTGCATGCGTTTCATCCGCAGCAGCCGCGCCGCGTGGAACTGTCCAACGGAATGGTCATCTTCCTTCAAGAGGATCACGAGCTGCCTCTCGTTCGCGGGACGGCTCAGATTCGCGGCGGCTCGCGGGACGAACCGGCCGAGAAAGTGGGCCTGGTCCAGATCTATGGCCAGGTGTGGCGCACGGGCGGCACGAAGAGCAAGACGGGCGATCAGCTTGATGATTACCTGGAGGCGCGCGCGGCCAAGGTGGAGACTTCGGGAGGCACAGATTCCATCACCGTTACCTGGGATTGCCTGAAAGAAAGTTTTGACGAAGTCTTCGGGGTGTTCATGGAATTGCTGCGCGAACCGGGTTTTCGGGAGGACAAGCTGCCTCTGGCAAAGACTCAGTTGAATACAAAAATCTCCCGGCGGAATGACGAGCCCTTCGAGATCGCGTTTCGCGAGGCGGCCAAATTAGTCTATGGGGCAGACTCCCCTTATGCGCGCGTGCCCGAGTATGCCACGGTGGCGGCTGTTACGCGCGACGACTTGCTGAGCTGGCATCAACACTACGTGCATCCCAATAACATCACCCTTGGGGTGGTGGGCGATTTCGATTCGACGGCCATGGAGACCAGGCTGCGCGAGGCGTTTGAATCCTGGCCGAAAGGCCCGGCGGCCCCCAAGCTCCAGGCCTCTTTTAAGGGACCGAAGCCCGGCATCTACTTTGTGCAAAAGGACGACGTGACGGCCAGCACCGTGCAGATGGTGGATCTGGGGACCACGCGGGACAATCCGGACTACTATGCCATCGATGTCTTCAATGAGTTTTTCGGGGGCGGGTTTTCATCCCGCCTGTTCTCCAACATCCGTTCCAAGAAAGGACTCGCCTATGCCGTGGGCGGGGGCGTGGGGACCGGATTCGATCACCCCGGCATCCTTCGCCTGTTCCTGGGTACGAAGAGTAAAACCACGGCCGCGGCTATCGACGCCTTTAATGTGGAACTGGATGCCCTGAAAACCAATCCGGCGACGCCTGAGGAATTAACCAAAGCGAAAGAGTCCATTCTGAATTCGTTTGTCTTCCGATTCGACTCCAAAGAGAAAGTGATGCGCGAGCGGATGACTTACGAGTTCTATGGTTATCCGGCGGATTTTCTGGAAAAGTACCGCGCGGGCATCGAAAAAGTGACGCAGCAGGATGTGGCTCGAGTGGCACATCAGTACATCCACAGGAACCAGTTGGCGCTGCTCGTCGTGGGGAAGGCTGCGGACTTCGACCGGCCGCTGAGTTCGTTCGGCCCCGTCACTACGCTGGATATTTCGATTCCCGGAATGGCGCCCGCGAAGAAAGAGGGAGCGGCCTCCAATGCGGAAGGTAAGGCGCTGCTGGCAAAGATCGTCGCCGGCATGGGTAGCGAAGAAAAAGTTCGCTCGCTAAAATCCATGCGGCAGAAACTAAGCATCCTGGCCAATACCCCGCAGGGTGAGATATCCATTGGGGCCGAGCAGGTCGTAATCTACCCGGACCGGCTCTGGCAAAAAATGACTACGCCCATGGGCGAAATGACGATGGTCTTCTCCCCCGCCGCATCCTTCATGGCGACGCCGATGGGCTCGCAGGATATGCCGGCCTCGCAGAGTGGAGAATTCCTGAACGAAATGAAGCGCAACCCCTTCGTCGTCGCCCAGCACGCGGACGATCCCAGGTTTGCTTTCTCCGCCGGCGCGTCTGAGAAGATCGGTGAGGTGGAGGCGAGGATCCTGGATGTGAACGCCGACGGCGCGGAGGTGCGCTGGTTCGTTGATCCGCCCAGCGGACGAATCCTGCGCGCCGCCTGGAAGTCCATGGGGCCTGCCGGGCCCGGCGAAACGGTGGTCGAATACGCCGACTGGAAATCGGTCGCCGGCTTCACCCTTCCCTTCAAGGAGACGAGAACCCGCGACGGGGCAAAAGAAGCGACCGTCGAGGTCAAGGAAGTGGAGTTCAACCCGAGCGTCGATCCGAAGCTCTTCGAGAAGCCTGCGGCGAAGCCAGGCGAGAAGTCGCCTTAGCCGCCCGGCGAACTCCAGTCCCGGACCCAAGCGGTTCTTGTAATAGTTACTCTACTGCCTTCGGGATGGGGGGCGAGGAGGCTGCGAAGGCAAGGCCGCGTGGCCTCTTACCAGAACTTCGGAATCAGGAAACCCGTGTGCCGGCAGTGCTCTTTGAAGTCTTCCCCGAATTGCGCGGCCAGCATGGATTCTTCTTTCCTCGCTTTCATCCAATAGCCCAGGACGATCAAGCCGACTCCCGCGACGCATCGCCAGCGGTCAATCGCCAAAGCTCCGCCCACCGCGGCCAGATCGATTCCGGAATAAATGGGATGCCGGAAATGAGCGTAGGGCCCAGTACGGATGAGCTTGTGGTCCTCTTTGAGAGTGACACTGGCGCTCCAATACTGTCCCAGGTGCCAGCGGGCCCACAGAGCGATCGCGATGCCGATCCAGGTGAGTGCGACGCCCGTAACGGCAAGAGCGTATGTCTGATGGACAACGCGATGACCAAGAACGCCGATCTGCGCTATGTCGGTGAAGACCAAGACAAAGCCAAGGATTTCCAGAAAGAGGAAGCCGGAACGCGACGCAAAGGATTCCCGGCTGAGGGTCCTGCGCGTCATCAGCGTGCCCGCCGCCCAGTAGGCGACAAAGACGATCCACGGACCTTCAATGACATAACGCCAAATCATGCTTCGAGCACCTCAGATCTCGCGGGCACGTTCAAGTTGCAGGGAGTCTGGCTTCTGAAACTAGGGCGCGCATATAAGCGGGAACCGACACAGAGGCGCTCCTTTCTCGGTCGGCATTTTCCGCCGGGCTACCCGCAACATGAAATGTGTGATCGGAAAGATCAGAAACCTATCGGCGACGCGTGAAATGGCGTGTAGGGCGGTCACCTCAGGTGCATTTCATACAGGGGCGCATAGCTTCGCACCCCTATATCGGCAACGTTTGACAAGAGGCTCTCCTCCCGCGACCGCCTGAACTTCGCTCGTCATGGCCGCGCAAGGTTGCCTGGTTAGTCGTAGTACTCCAATCCCAAGTGAGTGATCAGCTCTTCACCTCGCAGGTGGCGGAGAGTGTTCTTGAGCTTCATGAGTTGAATGAAGATGTCGTGCTCGGGGTAAACGCTGGCGGCGCACATGGGGCTCTTGAAGTAGAAGGACAACCATTCCTGGATTCCCATCTTCGCCAAGTCGGGGCAGCGTTGAGCGAGGTCCATGAAAAGGACGAGGTCCAGCGCCATGGGAGCGGCCAGGATCGAATCCCGGAAGAGGCAATTCACCTTGATCTGCATCGGATAGCCCAGCCAACCGAAGATATCGAGGTTATCCCAGCTTTCCTTATTGTCGCCCCGTGGGGGGTAGTACTCGATTCTCACCTTGTGGTAGTAACCCTTATAAAGCTCGGGATACAGATCAGGCTGAATGATGTACTCGAGCACCGAAAGCTTGCTTTCTTCTTTGCTGCGGAAAGCTTCGGGATCGTCCAGTACCTCGCCATCGCGGTTACCCAAAATGTTGGTTGAAAACCAACCCTTCAGTCCCAGCAGCCTGGCCTTGATGCCGGGCGCCAAGAGGGTCTTCATGAAGGTCTGACCTGACTTGAAGTCCTTACCGCAGACGGGAACCTTCTTCTCGACCGCGAGGCTGGTGAGCGCAGGAATATCCGTAGTGATATGCGGTGCGCCGTTGGCGTGCGGGATGCCCAGCTTCAAGGCAGCATAGGCATAGATCATGCTGGGAGAGATGTCCGGGCTGTTTGACTTTAACCCTTTTTCAAAGCTTTCGAGGGTGTCATGCACAGGATGCGGCTTCGAATAAACTTCCGTCGATGCGCACCAGATCATGACCAGGCGGTCAGCGCCCGACTGCTTCTTGAAGCGCTGAATGTCTTTCATCACTTGCTCGGCAAGATCCATTTTTGACTTGCTGGTCTTGACATTGTTGGGATGAAGGTTCTTCACCCACTTCTGTTCAAACGCGGCGGGCATCGGCCGCAACTCGTCGAGAAAATCTTTCAACTGGTCAATCTGGGCTTTTTCCAGAACCCCGGCTTTAATGGCCGCTTCATAGGCGCTGTCAGTGAAAAGGTCCCAGCCACCAAAAACCAGATCCTCGAGATTAGCCAAGGGCACGAAATCTTTGATCTTGGGAATCC
>Ga0181536_10004981_pt1 | contig 13849 bp, 10 predicted proteins | sample PEATcosm2014_Bin_41_FD_121105 | JGI IMG/M metagenome (GOLD analysis project Ga0181536, IMG submission 121105) | Peatland microbial communities from MTU Mesocosm Facility, Houghton, MI, USA - PEATcosm2014_Bin17_60_metaG | ecosystem: Environmental > Terrestrial > Soil > Wetlands > Peat | place...
CTTGCGCGTTCAGGTCGTGCCCACGCTGGCGTCTCCGCCCGTGCTTGGCAAACCCGACTTGCCCCTCCAGCCCGTCGTCAGCGAACGCGGCGTCGCCAACCTGCCCACCAACCCGTGCTCACGCTCGATGGCGGTGGAGGGCCTACTGATGTTCAACGAGCGAGGCGCTCAACAACCACGGGCTACGACCGCCGCCGGGAGAAGTTGGTCAAGCCCGCTGCCCACGTGGTGGCCGACTTCCTCGCCGTCGGTGAGCCTCTCTGCACCCAAATGTTGACATCTGTCCACACCTGTGAGCTGTCGATGGCGGCCTCCCGGCACCCGAACGGCGTCATCGAGGAGGCACTGGCCTATGCCAGGGAGCACGGGTGGGATGTGAGCAAGGCCAGGGGTGGTTCCGCCCACGCCTGGGGAGTGATGCGGCGCCCCCGGGACTGCCCTCAGGTGTCGATCTTCTCGACCCCACGGGTGCCCGAGAACCATGCCCGAGCACTACTGCGGGCCGTGGACCGCTGTCCGCATGGGATCCGGGAGGAGACCAATGGCTGAGTACAACTTCGAGCTGATGATCAACGGGGATCTGACTGACGTTGTCTTGGACGCCCTGTTCGAGGCCGGGTGCGACGACGCCACCTTCTCGGCAGAGGAAGGCCGGATCACCGCCGAGTTCGACCGGGAGGGCCTCACCCTGTTCGACGCCGTGATCTCGGCCATCGAGGACGTCGAGTCCGTGGGTGGCCTCGAAGTCCTCGAGGTCTCCCCCGACGAGCTCATCTGGGCCTCCGAGATCGCCCAACGGACCGGGAGGAGCCGGCAGTCCATCGACCAGCTCATCAAGGCCCAGCGGGGCCCGGGTGGTTTCCCCGTCCCCGCGAGCCACGCCACCCGCAACCCCCTATGGCGCTGGTCCGACGTCCAGGCCTGGTTCGCCGCCTACGAAGGCCGAGACCCCGATTCGGTGCGGTCCGTCGCCCTGAGCGCGATCAACGGAGCCCTGCAGGCCAGACACAGCGTGAGGGCAGCGCCTGAGTCAAAACGCCTGCGAAATTCCCTCCAGGACCTGCTCGCGTCGTAAGGCAGCCCGAAACTATTGGTTGAGAACTGGTGTCACCGTGGCTGACGGGCCGACAGCGTTGGTAGGGGAACTCGAAGCCCGGATCGAACGACTCGAGTCCGAGAACCGTCGGCTGCGAGGCCGAGTTACTCCAGTCCTGCTGGCGGCTCAAGGAACCTCGACCTCGGTGACCACGTCGGGAAGGGAGGTGCCGTTGGCCGCGCGAAGGGTGAAGGTCACCGCGTACGTCCGTGCCGGCGTGGCCGCCGGGACGTGGAGATTGATCGGCTCGGAGGACTTGGACTCGCTCTTGACCGCCAGGGTTCCCTCAGCCGGCTCCACGGCGATGCCGGAGCCGGATTCCGACGTCGCCCTCCAGCTGATGTGCTGGGAACCCTCGGACATGCTCTGGACGCCCAGCGAGATGCTCACGCTCGATCCGGGGTCCACCAGGCTCTCGCCATTGGTGTCGGACACGTACCCGAGCGCGGGGAGCAACCCCTCGGTGCTCGACGGTGGCGCATCCTTGGCTGCAGCGCCCCACGTGGTGCTGGGCGAGGTGGCAAGGGTCCAGTCCAACGTCCCGCCCTTGGTGAAGATCCAGGAAGGGAGGTAGGTCCGCGTCCAGCTCGACTTGTCGAGGGTCAGGCTCTGTACGTACGGTGCGTTGTCGGCAGCGGCGAGGGCCCTCTCGGTGATGGTCCCGCCGTCGCCCAGGTGAACGATGATGTCCTTGAAGAGCGGGCTCCCGAGCACGACCTCGGACGAACCGGGATTCTCCGGGTACTCGCCGAGCGCGGACCACACGTACCACGAGCTCATCTCTCCGAGGTCGTCGTTCCCGGCCAGGCCGGTGGGGCTGTCGGCGTAGTCCTGGTCCTGGATCTCGCGCACGGTCTCTTGGGTCTTGAAGGGAACGCCGACGTAGTCGTACTCCCAAGGGACGCCGAACGACGGCTCGTTGCCCATCTGGACCTGGTTGGTACCGTCGGCCACGACGCTCGAGGTCAGACCGTTGAGGAGCTCGATCCAGGCCCCGTCTCCACCCTCGGCGTCGATGAGGCCCTTGACGTCGAAGGGGATCATGGTCGTCGACACGTAGGAGTCGGTCTCGGTGAAGCCGTTGTTCGGGTCGGGACCGAACCCCGGCTCGGGACCGAACCCCGGCTCGAATGCACCGTTGAGAAGCTTCGGTTGCATGAACCCACTGCCAGGATCGAAGACGTTCTGCCAATTCTGGGCGCGGGTCGCGAATTTCTTGGCGACGCGTTTCTCTCCCAACTCGCTGGCCACCTCGGCGATGGAGTTGTCGTCGACGTTGTACTGCTCCTGCGTCGACACCGCTGCGTTGTAATCACAACACTTGTACTTCCCGTTGATCGGGAGATATCCATCGCGCTCGTAGTAATTGAGGCCCGGACGGATGTCGTTGGGGACGTCAGCTTGTCTCACCGTGTCCTCGAGCGCCGTATGAACGTTGGAATTCCTGGCCCCGAACGCGTACGCGTCAGCGATGATGTCGTCCGCCGGGTCTCCCACCATCCCATAGCCCTCAGAGTCGTCCTCCGACCACTTGGGGAGGTGGCCGGTCTGCGTATAGTCGTTCAGCATGGACGTGATCATGTCGTCCACTCTTTTCGGCACCAGGATCGAAAGGAGCTGAATCTCGCTCCGGGAGATATCCCATTCCGAGAAGTTCGTGTACTCGGTCTTCTGGCCCGGATCGACGTTCTGAACCTTGCCGTTGTATCCCATGTACTGACCGTTGACGTCGTTGAACACGTTGGGCTGGAGCAGCGAGTGGTAGAGGGCGGTATAGAAGGTCGCTTGTTGGGCTTTGGTGCCCCCGGCGATTTGCACCTTGCCCAGAAGGGAGCTCCACATCCGGTAGGCGGCCTTTTTGACCGACTGGAAGTTCCAGCCGGGGTTCTCGACGCGACGATTGAGCACCGCGTTGGCTGTGCTCACGTAGGAGATGCCGACCTTGGCCTGCACCACAGGATCCTTTGCCGTGTCAAAGGTCACGTCCCCGCCCTTGCCGTCGGTGCTCCAGCTCCCCGAGGAGCTGAACGGCCGGTTGAACACCATGTCGAAGTGAATCCTGTAGGCGTTGGTCGTCACCGAACCGTCGACCTCGGTGTTGCTGACAACGCGAAAGTGGCTGGCCGTCACTGTGTTCGCGCTTTGCGACACCTTGAAGAGGAGCGTGCCGTTTCGTGAACCGGCGGGAAAGGTGAAGATGGCCATGCCCGACCGGGTCGTGGTGGTGAGCTGCGTTCTCACCCCACCCGCAACGAGGCTGTAGTAGCCGGGCGAAGCGGACTCGTCAGCGTGGTGCAGGGGTTCGGTGGCGCTGGCGGGGTCCGCCGGCACGGTTCCCGCCACCGGGAGGATGGGGACGTCGCCCGCCACCGGGCCACCGGTCCCGGAGAAGTGGGTCAAGCTGTAACCGATGATCGACGTGTCGTCGTAGTCGTACCCGCCGGTTGTCAGCCGGGTCGGGGTGTCGGGGCTCCATTGGACCATCCCGAAGGGCACGTCCGCTCCAGGGAAGGTGTTGCCGTTGGTTTCGGTTCCCACAAAGGTATTGGGTGCCCACCCCGAAGCGCTGGCGGTGCCGACGAACGGGTTGACCAACGATGCGGGGTCGGTCACGTAGCGGACCGCTGCACCGGCTGGGCCGGAGCTCGCAGCCAGACCCACCGAGGCGATCGTGCCCGCCAGCATCGCCGCCACGACCGCCCGCGCCCCGGCGAGTGCCACTCGACTTCGCATGGTTGGTGTTCGGACGTTCCGAGTCACGTTGCCCCGCCGCACCGCGTGAAAGGTACTGTCATGCGCGCCCTCTGGCGGTCACCGGCAGGGGGCAGCGGGGCGGCTCGTCGGGAGGAGAGTGGGTCCAGCGCCATGCGCTACCAACACGTGGTCGGCTCCCTGATCGTGGCGACCCTGCTCTCGGCCGTGGCCATGCTGGGCGGTACGTCATCGGCCGAGGCGGCGCCCGCCTCCCCCCGGGGCGCCCCCCGGTCGGTGCAGGCCGTCGCCGGCGACCAAAGCGCGACCGTCTCCTGGAAGGACCCGGCGTCGAGCGGCAGCGGGGGGGTCGAGCGGTACCGAGTGATCTCTCGTCCGGGGAGCCGCCGCTGCACCACGACTGGTTCGACCACCTGCACCGTCCGCGGGCTCACCAACGGAGCTCGGTACACCTTCACGGTCTCCGCCCAGGATGCGGCGGACTGGAGCAAGCCTTCCTCGCCCAGTCCGCCGATCGTTCCCGGCGTGCCCGTCGCCGGCCACCTGGTCTACCCGGGAGCCGACCTGTCCGGCGCCGACCTCCGCGGTGCGGGTCTCCAGCACGTCGACATCGAGGGTGCTGACCTGAACGGGGCCGACCTGTCCGGAGCGAACCTGGCGCACGCCGACCTCCTCGGCGTCGACCTCTCCGGCAGCACGCTCACCGGTGCCGTGCTCACCGGAGCTGATCTGGCGTACGCCAACCTCTACGACGCGAGCCTCGAAGGCTCGGACCTCACTGGCGCCGACCTCTCCGGTGCCACCATGACGGGTGTGACCTCCGGCGGCATCACGACCGTGCCGGCCGAGGTCCCCCACGGATTCGGCGTCGTCGACGGATACCTGGCGGGGCCGGGCGTCGACCTGGCCGGCGTCGACCTCGCCGGCGTCGACCTCGCCGGCGTCGACCTGGTCGGTGCGGACCTCACCGGCGACACCCTCACCGGCGCCGACCTCGAGAATGCCGACCTCACCGGTGCCGCCATGACGGGTGTGATCTCCGGCGGCATCACGACGGTGCCGGCCCAGTTCCCCCTTCAGTTCGGCCTCGTCGACGGGTACCTGGCTGGGCCCGGCGCCAATCTCTCCGGCGTGGACCTGGCCGGCGAGGACCTGGCCGGGGGGGATTATTCCAAGATCGATCTGGCCGGTGCGAACCTCGTCGGCGCCAACCTCTCCGGTGCCGACCTCATCACTTCCGACCTCTCCTCCGCCGACCTGGTCGACGCCGACATGACCGGCGCCGATCTCCTCGGCGCCCAGCTGACCCACGCCAACTTCTCCGACGCCGACCTCCAGGACGCGATCTTCATCTCGCCAACGGCGACAGGCGCCGACTTCGCCGGCGCCAACCTCACCGGCGCCACCCTCGCCGGCGCCACCCTCGCCGGCGCCGACCTCACCGGCGCCGACCTCACCGGCGCCGACCTCACCGGCGCCGACTTGGAAGGCGTCAAGCTCACCGGTGCAAACCTCACCGGTGTCGTGTCCGGTGGGCTCAGGGGCACACCGACCACACTCCCCTCGGGGTGGACCTCGGTCGACGGCGCCCTGGTGCCTCCGAGCTGACGGCGTCGGAGAAGGCGGGTCCGCGGGCGCCGGTCGAGCTTCACGGCGTGCCGGTGCCGGTCGGGCCGACGCGACGGTGACCACCAGCTTGTCTGGCCAGACCCCGCACGGGTCCGAAGTGCCGGCCCGCCGGCATCGGGCCGTCCTGCCCCGGGGCGGGCGGCGGCCGCTCAGCCCGCCCGTGCGAGCAGGCGGTGGCGCAGGTCGGCGGTGGTGGCGGCGTCGATCGCCGTCCAGGCCATGGCGAGGGCCCCGTCGTGCACCGCGGCGTCGGCCGAGGGGGTGATGCAGGCGGCGGCGAACTCCGGCTGGTGGTTGACCGAGCCGCCGGACTCGATGGCGATCAGCGGGTGGATGGTGGGGACGGCCAGCGAGACGTTGGCCATGTCGGTCGAGAGGGTCGGCGGCGGCGCCCCCTCGTCGTCGAGGTCGAAGCGCCGGCCCAGCGCCTCGGCGTTGGCCCGGTAGGCGGCCAGCAGCCCGGCGTCGCTCACCATGTGGGAGTAGACGGGGGAGAGCTCCTCGTAGCTGACGCCGGCCCCGGCGGCCAGCGCCCCGGCCTCGAAGCAGGCCCGGACCCGGGGCTCGAGGACGGCCAGGTCCGAGAGGGTCGGGGCCCGGCACATGAACCGCCCGGTCACCGAGGCCGGCACCACGTTGGCCGCCGAGCCGCCCTCGGACACCACCCCGTGCACCTGGTCGCCGGGGCGCAGGTGCTGGCGCAGCAGGCCGATGGCGACCTGGGAGACGGTCATGGCGTCGAGGGCGTTCACCCCCTCCCAGGGGGCGGCCGAGGCGTGGGCCTCCCTGCCGGTGAAGTGGACGTCGAAGTGCGAGACGGCCAGGCAGGCGGCGACCAGCCGCTCGGTCGGCCACGGGTGGACCATCATCGCCGCGTGGACGCCGGCGAAGGCGCCCCGCTCCAGCATGCGGATCTTCCCGCCGCCGCCCTCCTCGGCCGGGGTGCCCAGGACCACCACGGTCAGCCCGACGTCGTCGGCCACCCGGGCGAGGGCCAGCCCCGCACCGACGGCGGCGGCGGCGATGATGTTGTGGCCGCAGGCGTGGCCCACCGTGGGCAATGCGTCGTACTCGGCGCAGACCGCGACGGCGAGCGGGCCCGAGCCGGCGCGGGCGGAGAAGGCGGTGGGCAGGTCGAACGCCCCCTCGGTGACGTCCATCCCGCCGTCGGCCAGCGCCCCGGCCACCGCCGCGGCCGACCAGTGCTCCTCGTAGGAGGTCTCGGGGTGCGCGTGGACGGCGTGGCTCAGGCGGACGAGCCCGTCGAGGTGGTCGCGCACCGCGGCGGCGGCGGCGCCCTTGGGGCCGACCTCCACCTCGGTGCCGGCCACCGGACTTGGCGCTACTCGATGACGGCGACGACGTCGCCGCCGCCCACCGAGTCGCCGGCGGCCACCCGGACCTCTTGGACCACGCCGGCCTTCTCGGCGTTGACGGCGTTCTCCATCTTCATCGCCTCGAGGATGCAGAGGGTCTGGCCGGCCTCGACCCGGTCGCCCACGGCGACGAGGACCTTGACGATGGTGCCCTGCATCGGGACGGTCACCGTCCCCGAGGCGGCCCCGCCCACGGCGGCGTGGGCCGCCCGGCGCTTGGGCCCGGCCGCCCGGGCCCCCGCCGCGCCAAGGGCCGGGGCCACCTCGGGCACCCACAGCTTGAGGCGGTAGCGGCGGCCGTCGACCTCGGCGGTCACCTCGCGCAGCACCCGGTCCTCCTCGGCGTCCCCCGCGCCGGTGGCCGCCGCGGCCGGGGCGGCGACCAGCCCGGAGAGGTCGAGGGTGTCCTCCACCCACTTGGTGGAGTGGCGGGCCTCGGCGAAGTCGGGGTGCGAGAGGATGGCCACGTCGGCCGGGATGGTGGTGGCCACGCCCTCGATCCGGGTCTCTTCGAGCGCCCGCAGCATGCGCCGGCGGGCGCCCTCGCGGTCCTCGGCCCAGACCACCAGCTTGGCCACCAGGTTGTCGTAGTACTGGCTGACGGTGTCGCCCGCCTCGTAGCCGGCGTCGAGCCGGACCCCGGGGCCGGCCGGGGGGTCGAACCGGGAGATGGTGCCGGGCGACGGGGAGAAGCGGCCGCCAGAGGGGTCCTCGGCGTTGATGCGGACCTCGATCGAGTGGCCGCGGCGGGCGATGGAGTCCTGGGTGAAGCCGAGCGGCTCGCCCGAGGCGATCCGCAGCTGCCAGGCCACCAGGTCGAGCCCGGTCACCAGCTCGGTCACCGGGTGCTCCACCTGCAGCCGGGTGTTCATCTCGAGGAAGTAGAACTCGCCGTCTTGGTAGAGGAACTCGACGGTGCCGGCGTTGACGTAGCCGCAGGCCAGGCTGACCTTCACCGCCGCCGCCCCCATGGCCTGCCGGACGGCGTCGGGGAAGTCGGGGGCCGGGCTCTCCTCGATCAGCTTCTGGTGGCGGCGCTGGCAGGAGCAGTCCCGCTCGCCCAGCCACACCGCGTTGCCCTGCGTGTCGGCCAGCACCTGCATCTCGATGTGCCGGGGCCAGGCCAGGTAGCGCTCCACGTAGACCTCGGGCCGGCCGAAGTAGGCCTGGGCCTCGCGCTGGGCCGACTCCAGCGCGTCGGTCGCCTCGGCGGGTGCGCGGACCACCTTCATGCCCCGGCCCCCGCCGCCGTAGGCGGCCTTGATGGCCACCGGCCAGCCGTGCTCCCCGCCGAAGGCCACCACCTCGTCGGCGGAGGCCAGCGGCTCGGAGCGGCCGGGCACCCCGGCGACCCCGGCGGCGGCGGCGGCCAGCCTCGAGCTGATCTTGTCCCCCATCACCTCCATGGCCTCGGGCGGCGGGCCGATGAAGGTCACCCCCCGCTCGGTGATGGCCCGGGCGAAGTCGGGGTTCTCGGAGAAGAAGCCGTAGCCGGGGTGGAGGGCGTCGGCGCCGCTCTTCTCGATGGCGGCCAGGATGGCCTCGGTGTTCAGGTAGCTCTCGGCCGCCGTCTCCCCGCCGAGGGCGTAGGCCTCGTCGGCCAGCCGGACGTGCAGGGCCTCGCGGTCGAGGTCCGAGTAGACCGCCACCGTGCCGACTCCCAGCTCCCGGCAGGTGCGGGCGACCCGGACGGCGATCTCCCCCCGGTTGGCGATGAGGACCTTCTTCAGCACGCTGCGCCTTTCCTCTCCCCGGCGGGCGGCCCTGGTGGCCGGCCCGTCTGCACCCGTCCACACTGTCACGGCCCTTATGGTTCCTGCCATGCGAGCGCCCCGGCCCTTCGAGGTCCGCCGGTTCGCCACGTTGGGCTCGACCAATTCCTACCTGCTGGCCGAGGCGCGCCACGGGGCACCCGAGGGGCTGGTGGCCGTGGCCGACCACCAGAGCGCCGGCCGGGGCCGGCTGGGGCGGCGGTGGGAGGCCCCGGCCGGGTCCTCGCTGCTCGCCTCGGTCCTGCTGCGCCCGGTGCTCGCCCCCGAGCAGCTCCACCTGTGCACGGCGGCGGTGGCCCTGTCGGCCGTCGAGGCCTGCTGGGTGGTGGCCGGGGTGGAGCCGTCGGTCAAGTGGCCCAACGACCTGCTCGTCGCCGACGCCAAGCTGGCCGGGGTGCTGGCCGAGTCCGACGCCGCCGCCCCCGGGGGGCCCGCGGGGTCGGTGGCCGTGGTGGTGGGGATCGGCTGCAACGTCGACTGGCCTGGGCCGGCGGGGGCCGGCGGGACCTCGCTCGCCGAGGCGGCAGGCCGCCCGGTCGACCACGAAGAGCTCTTGGGGGCGCTGCTCGACGCCCTCGACCGGCGCCGGCGGGCCCTGGACAGCGAGGAGGGGCGGGCCGGGCTCGCCGCCGAGCTGCGGGCGCACTGCGTGACGCTCGGCCGCCGGGTGCGGGTGGAGCTCGCCGTCGGGGGCCCGGTCACCGGCACCGCCGTCGACCTCGCCCCCGGCGGGCAGCTGGTGGTCGACACGAAGGAGGGCCGGGTGACGGTGGCGGCCGGGGACGTGGTGCACCTTCGTCCAGACGGGGGCCCGGCCGCGGCCAAGTAGGCTGCCTGCGCTATGCGAATGCTCGTGACCGGCGGCGCCGGGTTCATCGGCTCCAACTTCGTGCGCTACTGGGTGGAGCAGCACCCCGGTGACCACGTGGTCGCCTACGACGTGCTCACCTACGCCGGCAACCGCCCGAACCTGGCCGACGTGGAGGACCGCATCTCGTTCGTGCGGGGGGACGTCTGCGACCTGGAGACGGCCACCGCCACCTTGGAGACCGAGCGGATCGACACGGTCGTCCACTTCGCCGCCGAGTCCCACAACTCGCTGGCCGTCATCGACCCGGGCCTGTTCTTCCGCACCAACGTGGTGGGCACCCAGACCATGCTGGAGGCCGCCCGCCGGCTCGGGGTCGGCCGGTTCCACCACATCTCGACCTGCGAGGTCTACGGCGACCTGGCCCTCGACAGCGACGAGCGGTTCACCGAGGAGAGCCCCTACCGCCCCCGCACCCCCTACAACGCCTCGAAGGCCGGGGCCGACCACGCCGTGCGGGCCTACTTCGAGACCTACGGGCTCCCGGTCACCATCACCAACTGCTGCAACAACTACGGCCCCTTCCAGTTCCCCGAGAAGGTCATCCCGCTGTTCACGACGCGCGCCCTGGACGACCGGCCGCTGCCCCTCTACGCCTCGACCCAGAACCGCCGCGAGTGGCTGCACGTCGTCGACCACTGCCGGGCGGTGGAGGCGGTGCTCGAGCGCGGCCAGGTCGGCGAGACCTACCACGTGGGCAGCGGGGTGGAGGCCAGCATCGCCGAGATCGCCGACATGGTGCTCGGCTACTTGGACAAGCCCAAGTCGCTGAAGGAGATCGTCGCCGACCGGCCGGGCCACGACCGCCGCTACCTGCTCGACTCGACCAAGATCGGCCGGCTCCTGGGGTGGGCGCCGCAGATCCCCTTCGCCGAGGGGATGGCCGAGACGGTGCGCTGGTACGCGGACCACCGCGCCTGGTGGGAGCCGCTGGTCGACCGGGCCCCGGTGGCGGAGGCCGCCTGGGCGAAGGCCCGCTGAGGCGGCCGGTGCGCCGACCGAGGATCCTGGTGACCGGGGCGGGCGGCCAGCTCGGCCGCGACCTGGTGGCCGCGTTCGGCGGCCGGGTACCGCCCGGCGGGCGCCGACGGTCCCTCTTCGGCCCCGAGGGCGACGCCGCCCAGGGGGCCGACGTCGTGGGCGCCGACCACCGCTCGCTCCCGGTCGACAACCGCCAGGCCGTCCTCGATGCGGTGGAGGGGTTCGGCCCCGACGTGGTGGTGCACGCCGCCGCCCTCACCGCCGTCGACGCCTGCGAGCTCGACCCCGACCGGGCCTTCGCCGCCAACGCCCTGGGGACCCGCAACGTGGCCGAGGCCGCCGCCCGCGCCGGCGCCCACCTCGTCTACGTCTCCACCGACTACGTCTTCGACGGCACGGCGGCGCGCCCCTACACCGAGTGGGACGAGCCCCGGCCCCTCTCGGTCTACGGCGCGAGCAAGCTGGCCGGCGAGCGGGAGTGCCGGCCGGGGTCGACGGTGGTGCGCACCTCGTGGGTGTGCGGCCACTCCGGCCACAACATGGTGAAGACCGCCCTGCGCCTGGCCGCCGGCGAGGGCCCGCTGCGCTTCGTCGACGACCAGCGGGGCTCGCCCACCTTCACCGCCGACCTGGCGGCGGCCGTCGTCACCCTGGCCCTCGACCGCCGGCCCGGCACCTTCCACGTCACCAACGTCGGCGAGACGACCTGGTTCGGCTTCGTGCGGGCCGTGCTCGCCGCCGCCGGAGGGGACCCCGACCGGGTCGAGCCGTGCACCACGGCCGAACTCGACCCGCCCCGCCCCGCCCCGCGCCCGGCCAACTCGGTGCTGGACAACGCCGCCCTGCGGCTGGCCGGCCTGCCCCTCCTGCCCGACTGGGAGGACGGCCTCGGCCGGCTGGTGGCCGCCCTCTCTGAGCCGGCGGTGGTCGGGTGAGCGCCGCCCGCCCCCCGACGCCGCCCGGCGGCCGGCGCACGGTGGCCGTGGTGGGCGCCGGCTACGTGGGCCTGCCCACGGCCGCCATCCTCTCGCACTTCGGCCACCAGGTGGTCGTGGCCGAGCGCGACCCCGACCGGCTGGCCACCCTGCGCCGCGGCGAGCTGCCCATCGTGGAGGAGGGGCTCTCGGACCTGGTGGCCGAGGGGACCGATCGGGGGTCGCTGCGCTTCGTGGCCACGGCGGCCGAGGCGGTGCGGGGGGCGGAGTTCGTCTTCCTCTGCGTCCCCACCCCGCAGGGGGAGGACGGCTCGGCCGACCTCTCCTACGTGGAGGACGCGGCCGAGGAGATCGCCGGCCACCTCCTGCCCGGGGCGGTGGTGGTCAACAAGTCGACGGTGCCGGTGGGGACGGCCACCCTGGTCGAGCGGGTGACCGGGCGGACCGACATCACCGTCGTCTCCAACCCCGAGTTCCTCCGGGAGGGCACGGCCGTCCACGACAGCTTCCACCCCGACCGGGTGGTCGTCGGCGCCGAGGACCGGCGGGCGGCCGTGCGGGTGGGGGAGCTGTTCGCCGCCACCGGGGCCCCTTTGATCGTCACCGACACGGTGACGGCCGAGACCATCAAGTACGCCTCGAACGCCTTCTTGGCCACCAAGCTCAGCTTCGTCAACGCCCTGGCCGGCCTGTGCGAGCGGGTGGGGGCGGACGCCCGGGACCTCATGCTGGGCCTCGGCTACGACAAGCGGATCGGCTTCGAGTTCCTCCGGCCGGGCCCGGGGTGGGGCGGCTCGTGCCTGCCCAAGGACACGAGCGCCCTGCTGCACATGGCCGAGGATGCCGGGTACGACTTCGGCCTGCTGCGGGCGGTCATCGCCGCCAACGACGAGCAGCTGGCGGCGGTGGTGGCCAAGGTCGCCGAGGGGGCCGGGGGCTCGCTGTCGGGGGCGACCGTCGGGGTGTGGGGGCTGACCTTCAAGGCCGGGACCGACGACCGCCGCAGCTCGCCGGCGATCGACATCGCCCGCCGCCTGCTCGACCTCGGGGCCACCGTGCGGGCCTACGACCCGACGGTGGCCCCCACCGAAGCGCCGACCGCCGAGCTCTTTGGGGTGGAGCTCGTGGCCGACCCCTACGAGGCGGGCCGCGGGGCGCAGGTGGTGGTGGTGCTCACCGAGTGGAACGAGTTCAAGGGGCTCGACTTCGCCAAGCTGCGCGACCTGATGGCCGCGCCGTCGGTGGTCGACGGGCGCAACCTGCTCGACCCGGCGGCCCTGCGCCGCCTGGGCTTCGCCTACACCGGCATCGGCCGCCCGTGAGCCGGGTGGTGGTGGCCGGCGGCGCCGGCTTCCTCGGGTCCCACCTCTGCGACCGCCTGGTCGGGCGGGGCGACGAGGTGGTCTGCGTGGACGACCTGTCGACCGGGCGCCGCCAGAACATCGCCCACCTGGCCGGGCAGCGTGGCTTCTCCTTCGTCGAGGCCGACGTGTGCGGGGAGCTCGAGATCGCAGGGGCGGTCGACGCCGTCTGCCACCTGGCCAGCCCCGCCTCCCCGCCCGCCTACCTGGCCAGGCCGCTCGAGACCCTGGCCGTCGGCAGCGAGGGCACCCGCCGCCTGCTCGAGCTGGCCGAGCGCCGCGGGGCCCGCTTCCTCCTCGCCTCGACCAGCGAGATCTACGGGGACCCGGCGGTCCACCCCCAGGTGGAGAGCTACCGGGGCAACGTGGACCCGGTCGGCCCCCGCAGCGTCTACGACGAGGCCAAGCGGTTCGCCGAGGCGCTGACCATGGCCACCCACCGGGCGAGGGGCATCGACGTGGCGGTGGCCCGGATCTTCAACACCTACGGCCCCCGGCTCTCCCCGGGCGACGGCCGGGTGGTCTCCAACTTCGTGGTGCAGGCGCTGGCCACAGAGCCCCTCACCGTCTACGGCGACGGCTCGCAGACCCGGAGCCTGTGCTACGTGGCCGACGAGGTGGGTGGGCTGCTGGCGCTGCTCGACTCGACCGAGGCCGGCCCGGTGAACATCGGGAACCCCGACGAGCGCACCGTGCTCGACCTGGCCACCCGGGTGATCGAGGCCACCGGGTCGGGCTCGGAGATCGTCTTTCGCCCGCTGCCGACCGACGACCCCACCCGGCGCTGCCCGGACATCACGCTGGCCCGGCGCACGCTCGGCTGGGAGCCGGTGACCACCCTGGCCGAGGGGCTGGCCCGGACGGTCGAGTACTTCGCCGCCGGGAGGGCCGGTGGCTGAGCGCCCGAACCAACACACCCTGGAGGAGATCGACTACGCCACCTTGTCGGTGATCGTGCCGGTCTACAACGAGCGGACCACGGTGGCCGAGATCGTCCGCCGGGTGCGCGCCGTGGAGGTCCCCTTGGTGGTCGACGTGGTGGTGGTCGACGACGGGTCGACCGACGGCACCGACAAGGTGCTCAGTGCCATCGAGGACTCGACGGTGCGCGTGGTCACC
>Ga0181536_10004984_pt1 | contig 13847 bp, 15 predicted proteins | sample PEATcosm2014_Bin_41_FD_121105 | JGI IMG/M metagenome (GOLD analysis project Ga0181536, IMG submission 121105) | Peatland microbial communities from MTU Mesocosm Facility, Houghton, MI, USA - PEATcosm2014_Bin17_60_metaG | ecosystem: Environmental > Terrestrial > Soil > Wetlands > Peat | place...
AAGCGGCGATGGGCGGCCCGGTTACGAAAGCCGTGATCACGGTGCCGGCTTACTTCAACGACGCGCAAAGGCAAGCTACGCGCGATGCCGGCCGTATCGCCGGACTCGAAGTCCTTCGCCTCGTCAATGAGCCCACGGCGGCCGCTCTCGCATACGGACTCGACAAACGCCAGGAAGGAATCATCGCCGTTTACGACCTCGGCGGCGGCACTTTCGACATCTCGATCCTCAAACTGCATGAAGGGATTTTCGAAGTCCTCGCGACCAACGGCGACACCCATCTGGGAGGCGACGACATCGATCACCGCCTCCTGAGAATCGCCCTCGAAGATCTGCAGTCGGAGTGGGGTGAAGACTTATCCCATGTCGGCGAGGCGGTTCAAACGCTCCGTCAGGAAGTCGTCCGCGCCAAGGAGTCTCTTTCGTTCCTGCCGGACGCGCACATCGATTTCGCGTGGCACGGCAAGCAGTACCACCGCGAAATTACGCGCGAACTTTTCGAGAGCCTGATCAAAGACATTGTCGACCGCACGCTCGGGCCCTGCAGACACTGCATGAAGGATGCGGGCGTCACTCCGGAGCAGATCGATGAAGTAGTGCTCGTCGGCGGATCCACGCGCATCCCGATGGTGCGCGGCGCGGTTGAAGTACTGTTTCGCGCCAAACCGCACACGGAACTGAATCCGGACGAAGTGGTCGCGCTGGGCGCCGCGGTTCAGGCCGGCATCCTGGCCGGCACGGTCGAGAACCAGTTACTCCTCGACGTCACTCCTCTTTCGCTCGGCATCGAGATCTCGGGCGGCGTCGTGTCGAAGATCGTTCATCGGAATTCAACCATCCCGGCCAGCGCCAGCGAAACCTTCACAACCGGCGTCGACGGCCAGACCAACGTGCTCATCCATGTGGTGCAGGGCGAACGGGAACTGGCGAAAGACTGCCGCAGCCTCCTGCGTTTCGATCTGAAAGAAATCGCTCCCATGCCCGCCGGAATGCCCCGGATCGAGGTGCGCTTCCTGATCGACGCCAACGGCATTCTCAACGTGACGGCGCGCGACGCCCGCACGGGCAAAGAGCAGTCGATCGATGTGCAGCCGTCTTACGGGCTCACGCTCGAACAGACGGAAGCCATGATCGATGCCGCCATCGAGCACGGAGAAGAGGATCTGCACGCCGCCCAGGTGGCTCTGGCGCGCGTGGATGCGGATGCGATTCTGCTGGCCGTCGACAAGGCCGGACGCAACGACGCCTGGCTCGAACTGACCGATGCCGAAAGAGAAGAAATCCTGGGCGCAATCCGGCAACTGCAGACGGTTTATCACGGCGACGATCACCACGCCATCCGCGACCGGATCGATCTCCTGAACGAAGTCACGCACAAGCTGGCCGAAAACATGATGAACACGGCGGTCGGCAGCGCGCTAAAAGGCACGAAGATCTGACGTTTATCTGACCGTGACGGCAATGCTCTGCGTCGCGGAATGCCCGGCATCGTCTTCGGCGATGAGCTTATACTCGGTATTTTTTCGCGGTGAAACCTGCACGCAGCGCGTTAGAGCGGGCCATACCGCATCCACCGCGGGTTCCATCCGGACGGTCTTCGCGCCAATCACGCCATAGCAGAGATTCGTTTGGGCGCCGCGCCTGACAGCGTCCGGAGCCGCGTAAAAGCTGAGTATTTTGAGCCCTCCGCCGCCTATGGCATCGAGCTCTTTTCGCTCCTGGTTTGCCTCTCTTTCCGCCTGCGCCCGCGCTGCCTGGCGATTCCCGCTCCAGCGCGAATAGAAAATCCAGCCGTCGTAGATGACGCCGGCCACGATGAGCAAACCGAGCAACACCATTGCGCGCCGCATTTTTCGGTGTGTTACTCCTGTTCTAAGTGCGTTACTTCCTGAGCAGGCGTGAACCGCCGGTGACGAGGTTACTCCTGATCGAAAGCGGTTCGCGTTCGCTGCTCGAAAGTATCCTTCCGCACCTGCGCAGCACATGGGCTTCGGACGCCGCCATCGATCTGGTCACCTGTTACGCGGGCTTGCCTGAGGGTTTCGGACCGGAAACCATCGTTTACCGCGTCACCGACTATGGTTCACCGGAAGGCCGCAAGGAACTCATACGCGTTCTGCGCAGCCGCGAATACTCCGTTGCCGGCATGATCTGCTCGGGCGAGCCGATCATGACGAAATGGAAATGGCTGATCGCGCTGCGCCTCCCGGTGAAGATTTTCATTCTCAACGAGAATGCCGACTATTTCTGGATGCATCGCAGCCAGGCCGCGGCCATCCGCGAATTCTCCCTCGCGCGTCTGGGACTTTCCGGCTCGGGCGCGATCCGCACCCTGGGGCGTCTGCTCGTCTTTCCCTTCAGCGTGCTATTTCTGCTACTGTATGCTTTCGCCGCCTACTCAGGAAGATTCGTGCGGCGTGTTCTCAATACGTCAAAATTATGAAACAAATTCAGGTATCGAAGTACGGCGGTCCCGAAGAGCTGAAACTGGTGGACGCGCCCAAGCCCGCTCCAGGCGCAGGCCAGGCGCTCGTCAAAATCGCGGCCTCCGGCGTCAACTATATCGACGTCTACTTCCGCACCGGACTCAATAAAGCCGACCTCCCGTTCACGCCCGGCAACGAAGCCTCGGGAGTCGTCGAGTCGGTCGGCCCGGGTGTTAACGAGGTCAAACCGGGGGACCGCGTGGCTTACTCAATGGCGCGGGGATCTTACGCGGAATATGCCCTGGTTCCGGCTGTCCAACTGGTGCCGCTCCCGAGTACGGTCGATCTGAACACCGCGGCCGCCGCGATGCTGCAGGGCATGACCGCGCATTACCTGACCCACTCGACCTGGCCGTTGAAGCCCGGCGAGAAATGCCTGGTTCATGCGGCCGCGGGCGGCGTAGGTGCGCTGGTGGTCCAGATGGCGAAGATGCTCGGCGCGACGGTTTACGGCACGGTGGGAACGGATGCGAAAGCAGCCATCGCGAAGGAAGCCGGCGCGGATGAGACGATCGTCTACACTCGCGACGATTTCGCGGTCGAGGTCAAGCGCCTCACCGGCGGCAAGGGCGTCGACGTAATCTACGACTCCGTGGGAGCCACTACGTTCCTGAAAGGTCTCGACCTGCTTCGTCCGCGCGGCATGATGGCTCTGTTCGGAAATTCCAGCGGACCCGTGGAGCCGATCAATCCGGCCATCCTGAATCCGAAGGGATCGCTTTTCCTGACGCGGCCCAGCCTGATGCATTATGTTCTGACGCGGGAAGAACTGCTCTGGCGCGCCGGCGACGTGCTCGCATGGATCGGCTCCGGCAAACTGAAGCTTCGCGTCGAGAAGACCTATCCTTTGGCCGAAGCCGCGCAAGCCCATCGCGATCTGGAAGGCCGCAAGACGGCAGGCAAGCTGTTGCTCATCCCCTGATGACCGCCGAGGAAAATCGCCGCGCGCGTGCGGCATCGCTGCTGGAATACCCAAAACTGGACGCGCTTCTCGTCACCAATCTTCACAACGTCCGCTATCTGACCGGCTTCACCGGCAGTAACGGTTCGGTATTGCTTTTCAAAGACCGGCCCGCCGTCCTGTTTACCGATCCGCGTTACACCGTGCAGTCGCAACAGCAGGTTAACTGCCGCGTGCGTATTGCGAAAGGACCTCTTACAAAATCCATCCTGCGGGAAATCGGCCGCACCCGCGTTCGCCGCCTGGCATTCGAGCAGGAAAACCTCACCGTTGGGCAATTGGAAGCGTTCCGGAAAGAACTGCCGGCTCGGACGCAACTGGAACCGGTAACGGGCCTGATCGAGCAACTGCGCCTGATCAAGGATACGGACGAAATCGAGAAGATCCGCGCGTCGGTTCTCTCGAATTCTGCCGCGCTCGAAGAGGCGCTGAAGCGTTTCAAGATCGGGATGAAGGAATCGGAGCTTGCCGCCGAAATCGACTGTCAGAACCGGAAGCTGGGAGCGGAAGCACCGTCATTCGACACGATCGTCGCCGCCGGCGATCGCGCGGCACTGCCTCACGCGCAGCCCGGCGCGGCCAGGATTACGCCCGGCATTCTGTTGATCGATATGGGAGCATTCCGCGACGGATACGCCAGTGACATGACACGCATGGTTCATGTCGGATCGGCCACCCCGAAATACAAACGCGCTTATCGTGCGGTGCTCGAAGCGCAGCTTGCGGCTGTGGATGCTGTCAAACCCGGAGTGACGACGAATTCCGTGGATCGCGCGGCGCGCGGCACTCTCAAGCGGCACGGACTGGAGCGCGAGTTCATCCATTCCACGGGGCACGGCCTCGGGCTCGAAATCCACGAACTGCCGCGCATCGGCCGCAAGGACAAGACCAGGCTCGAAGCGGGCATGGCGATCACCATCGAACCGGGTGTTTACATCGAAGGTTGGGGCGGCATTCGGATTGAAGATACGGTGCTGGTGACGGCGGGCGGGTGTGAAGTCCTCACACCGACCACAAAAGAACTTCGCGAAATTTGATGTGTTTCGGCTACGCGCGAAGGGCGCTGTACACGCCTGCAGCCGCGTGGACCTCGGAACGGCTCACTTCGCCTCGGCGGCTCCAGAAGTACGCCGCCAATAGAGCGACTACCACGGTGAAGGCGATCCCGAACTCGCCGGAGATGTATTTCGTCCGGCCCGTGTCGGTCGTCATGGGGTCGAAGAAATGCTGGATCAGCCGGTTGCTGGTGGCGTGCAGCAGGACGCCGGGCCACAGAGTGCCGGACTTCAGCCGAATCCACGTCAGGACGAAGCTGAGACCAATCATATTCAGGGTGACGACTGTCAGGCCGTACCAGCCGGTACCGGCATTGTAGCCGGCAAAAAGAATGATGGGGTAATGCCACAGCGCCCAGATGCAGCCGGAGATGACTGCGGTGGCCGTAAAGCCGGTGCGGCTGGCCAGCTCCGGTACCAGGAATCCTCGCCAGCCGATTTCCTCCCCTAATGTGGTCGCGCAATTGAGCACCACTCCCAGCGTTGCTATGAGGGCGAAATAGAGGATCATGCCCGCCCACCGGGGCATGGGGCCGAGGCCCAGGAACTTGGATAACGCTGCAGCGGATTCGTATTTGACACCGCCAAGCCCCGTCAGCCAGACGACGGAATAAGTCAGCACCGAATAACCGAAGGGGATCAGGTAACTCATGACCTGGTATCGGGTTTCTCCCCATTTCCACCCGAGACTCCCCACGTCGCGGCGGAGAAACCTGCAGGTCAGCAGCGCCGCGGCGCCGGGGCACCACATCAGCCCGGTTACATAGTCGGCTCCGGCGCCGCTGTGCGCGGATTTGATCATGAAGAAATAGAAAACCGAGCTCAGCGTCCAGGTGGTCAGGAGGAATACGGGCAGGGCGCGGCGATCGTCACTCGAAACCATGAGAATGAGATTACAACACAAACGAACATGCGCCTAAACGCTCATGGCTGGCCTGAGTGGGACGCAACGGATTCCGATCAAGTTCGCCGGCGCCGCTCTTGGCATTAACATCCACGTCATGGATCGATACGGTACGCTCAAAACGAGGCGCCATGGAGAAAAACATCGCACTCCCGGAAGACCTGCTCACGGCTGTCGCGGAAATCGCACGCGCCGATGGCAAGACGCCGGAAGAGGTAATCGAAGACGCTACCCGGCGAATGCTGAGAATCCGCGGGCTCCGCTCGTTGGTGGCTGAAAACCGGCGCAGCGCGCAGACACAGGGATTGACTGAAGCGGACGTGCCGCGCCTGATCGACGAATACCGCGGAGAATCTCGCGGGCGTTGAGTGGAGGAAGAAAGAACGGTTGTCCTGATCTCCACTTTTCCAGTCTCCGCTTATTTCGGCAGCAGGTGCTTCTGGATCTTCCCCATCGCGTTGCGCGGTAGCCTCTCGACGGCGATGAACTCTCTGGGAATTTTGAACGAGGCCAGCTTTTCGCGGCAACGGGCTTCAATCAGGGCTATATCGATTTCCGCCGCCATCACCACGTACGCAATGGGCACTTCACCGCGCATTCGGTCCGGGAGCCCGACCACCGCAGCCTCCGCGATTTCGGCTTGCTCCTGCAGAAACTCCTCGATCTCGCGCGGATAGATGTTGAAGCCTCCCGAAATGATCAGATCGCTTTTCCGCCCGCTGAGCGTAAAGTAGCCGTCGGGCGAGCGCGTGGCAAGGTCGCCGGTCTTGAAGTAGCCGTCGACGAACGCATCGCGGGTGGCGTCCTCGCGTTTCCAGTAACCCGCGAATACGTTCGGCCCGCGCAGGTAAAGTTCCCCCGTTTCGCCATCGTTCACCGGTTGCAATTCGTGGTTCAGCAGCCGCACGGAAACACCTGGCAGCGGAAACCCGACAGTGCCCGGACGCCTCTCGCCTTCGTAAGGATTGCTGATATTCATGATCGTCTCGCTCATACCGTAACGTTCGAGGATCGTGTGTCCGAACAGGTCGCGGAACTCTTCCAAAACCTGTGCCGGAAGCGGCGCGGATCCGGAAACGAAAAGGCGCATGAATCCGCCGATCTCGCGCGCGGTTGCGCGGTTCGTGGCCAGCAGGCGAACGTAAACGGTGGGCACGCCGAAGAAAAGGGTCGGACGAAAATCCAGGAACTCGGCCGCCGCGGTTTGATGCTCAAAGCGTTCCAGCAGCCGCATCCGGCACCCGCTCACCAGCCAGCAGTGCAGTCCGTTTCCGAGGCCGTGTACGTGGAACAGGGGCAGCGCGAGAAGAAACCGGTCGTCCGAGGCGATCCGCCAGCAGGCCAGCAGGTTCACCGTATTGGCGGCGAAATTGTTGTGCGTCAGAACCGCGCCTTTTGAAGTTCCGGTAGTCCCCGAGGTGTAGATGATGCCCGCCGGAGAGTCGCCGTCCAGATCCGCTGCCGGGCGGATATCTTCCATCAGAGCCGCTTCCCGGGTGAGATCCGGGGGCGTCCAGATCGGGATGTCGGCCGCAATCGTCGCGACATCTTTTGAATCGGCGATGAGCGCGCGCGGTTCCGCATCGGCGAGAATATGGGAGATTTCCCGGTCGCGATACAGGATGTTGATCGGCACAAAGATCACACCGAGTTTCACGCAGGCCAGATAGATGTCGATCATCTCGACGCAATTCACGAGATAGACGCACAGCCGGTCGCCCGTCGTCAGTCCCTTGCCGATCAGGAGTTGCGCCAGACGGTTGCTTCGCGAATCGAGTTCTCCGAACGTGTAAGTCCGGTCGCGGAACTCGAGAGCTGCGTTATTGCGGCGCCCTTTGAAAGACAGGTCGAACAGATCGCACAGAGTCATGATTCGATTCGTTGAATTCTTTATCGCCACGTTATCATGGGCAGTTCATGCGCAATTTGTTTCTCGCGATTCTGATTTCGCTGCTTGCCGCAGCGTGCCGGAAGAAGCCCGATTTCACGGTCAAAGTTCTGATCGGCGCCACCACCATCGCCGCTCCCGGAGAGCAGCCTATTGCAGATTCCGTCATCGTGATTGCAGGCACGAAAATCCGTTCTGTCGGGATGCGCAGGGATGTGCCGGTCCCGCAGGCCTCCGACCGCACCGATCTCACCGGCGAGTGGGTTGTACCGGTGGAAGGCTCCCGCATCGAGGCCGGCGAAACCGCGAATCTGCTCGTCCTCAAACACGCGCCCAACGGAATTACGCCGGCCACGCCAGCCGATACGGGCGCGCGGATTGTGGCTGGCGAATGGAAAATGCCTGGCGCGCGATGAGAGAGCGTAGGGCAGATGGCCAATCCGCGGCCGATTGGGAATCGGCCTCATGCTTCGCCTGCACCCGAACAGCGCCGGTAACCAACCGGCGCGCAGGATGGGATTGGATTGGCATCCTCCGCGGGGTTGGCAACCCCGCTGTTCGGGCACCGAGCAGCCCCACGGCCTGTTGCCAAGCTGCCCCGCAAGCTCGGACTACGATGAGTTTTCATCGCGATTACCAGAATTGCGAGGGCCCGTTGGGATTCTGTTGGATAGGCCTCTCCGAATCGTCACACGCTTGTAACCGGCAGCTTCGCGCAGAGTTGCTAACATCTTCTGAAAGGACATTCCAACCTATGCGCACGATGCTTTTGCTGGCTGCCCTTGCGGCACTTCAGGTTCCCGCGACGTTGGCACAGAATGCCCCGCTCGCGTGCGACGGCGATTTCGCCATCGTCCGTGTCTCGGCGATCAAGCCGGGCGGCATGCCGGGCTTCATGGCTGCAGTCGCTGCTCACAAGGCCTGGTACAGAAGCCACGGCTTTAACGACAACGTAATCGTTGCGTCCCGGGTTGTCCTTACCGGCGACCACTCCGGCACAATGAAGTACTCGGACACGGAAGTGGTTACCTATCATGTCCGCCCTCCGGATGGGGACCAGGTGGAAAACAAGAGGGACGCGGCCTGGGACTCATACGTGAAACAGTACCGGGACACTTCCGAAATCAAGAGCGAATACCTGACGTGCATGCCCCGCCTGGTGCCTTAGCCCCTGAGCCGTTCGCGAAGTCGCGCGGGGTCTGTTAATGCCAGATAGATCAACCCGAACGGTATTAGCGTCGCGCAGGCCAGGACGATCGGGTGCAGGCGTTGTTCGAGCGGCGCCTTGACAGCCCATACGGCCGCGGCCGCAAGAATCGCCGCGCCCCACAACCTTGCCAAATTACCGACGCCTACCGGATCGGAACCGATCCTCCGCGCGAGCGAACGGCGCAGCAGAAGGAACTCGATCCACCCGCTGATCCCGGCCGACGCAGTCAGCCCGGCCACGCCCCACTTGGGATCGATCCCGATCAGATGCGGCAGCGGAATCGCCGCGCAGTAGCCGAGAACCGTGGTGAGCGCCACCCGGACCAGTGCGAAAACAAGCGGTGTGCGCGTATCTTTCAAGGCGTAAAAGGTCGACGAGTAGAGCCGTCCCTGGGTGGATGCGAGCAGGCCCACGCCCGAACCGGCCAGAATTCCCCAGACATAGAGCGCGTCGACATGCCCGAACTTTCCGCCCTGGTAGATCGCGCCCGCAATGATGTCGCCCAGCGCGATGAAGGCGACCACCGACGGAATCACGAAGAACGCGATCCTGCGCAACCCGCTCACGAGCCTGCGGCGCAGGTGCGCGGCAACTTCCTCCTGCCCGCCGAGAGCGCTCGACATCTCCGGCAGTTCCGAGGCCGACACGGACATGCCGAACAAGCTGACCGGCAGCAGGTAGAGGGTCTGGGCATACGCGAGCGCCGAAACAGCGCCGGTCGGCAGCCAGCTCGCAATGATGGAATCGATATACGCGCTGAGCTGGACTACGCCGCGGCTGATGAAGACCGGGCCGAAATTACGGATCACCACGCGAACGCTTTCGAGCTGAGTCGCCAGCTGGATGCGCAAGGCGGGAACCAGCCCCAGGACAACCGGCAACTGCACCAGAAACACCGCCGCGCTGCCGATCACCGAGGCCCATGCGACGATTCCCGCAAGGCGGTCCTGCCCGGCATGGGGGCCGAACCATACGAGCGCCACTATCATCGCGATATTCCAGAGCACGGAAACGCTGTAGGAAAGAAAGAAGCGGCGATGGCTGTTCAGAATTCCGAGGCACCATGCGGAGAGCACGAGCAACCCGGCGCCGGGGAAAAGGATGCGCACAAGCGAGATGGTCAGTTCGCGCTTCGGTCCCGCGAAGCCGGGGGCGATGGCATCGATGAAAATCGGCGTCGCCAGCACGCCGATCGATACGAGCGTGGAGGTGAGCAGTGCCAGGATCGCAAACACGGCCCCGGCGACGCGTCCCGCTTCTTCCGTTTTCTCGCGCGCAACGAGGCCCGCATAAACGGGGATGAAGGACGCTGAGAGCACTCCTTCACCGAACAGTGTCTGCAGGAAATTCGGGATGCGCAGGGCGGCGCGGAAAGCATCGGCTGCGGCGGAATTACCGAAGTAATGCGCGAAGACGCGGTCGCGGATCAAACCGGCGATGCGGCTGAGGAAGATACCTGCGGCGACGAGCGAAGCGGCTCCGCTTGAACGCCGCTTCGGCTTGGTTGGCGCGCCGGGCGTTACGGGGCTGTCCATGGAGGTTTTCAAGTCAAGCCCTCACCAGCATCCCACTTACGCCGGGCGTCTCCCCTCGTAAGCGTTCCTTAACAGCTCCAGAACCCCCGCATACTCGACCGGACGCGGATTCGCATAGGGATTCTGTGTAGACAGCTCCGCCGCCCGCTCCAACCCATCCAGGGGCATACCGATGTCTTTCAAAGCCACCGGCGCACCGATCCGCACCGCCAGATCGAACAGACCCCGCGCCGCGCTTTCGGCGCCCAGTGCCTCGGCCGTGATCCGCATGGCTTCCGGGGCTGCCTTGCTGTTGAATTCCACCGCATGCGGCAGGATCACCGTATGCACCTCGGCATGCGGCAGGTTGAACGTGCCGCCGAGCGTGTGGCAGAGCTTGTGATGAATCCCGATACTCACCGCCCCGAGCACAGTGCCCGCCAGCCACGCCCCATAAAGAGCTTCCGCGCGCGCATCCAAATCCCCGGGGCTCGCAACCACTATGGGCAGCGAGCGCGCCAGCGCCCGGATACCCTCGGCGGCAAACAGGGAAATGATCGGATTGCCATCCATGGCGTAAAGCCCCTCCACGCAATGCGCAATGGCGTTCATGCCGGAAGGCCCGGCAATCCTCGCGGGCAGCGTCAGGGTCAGGGCGGGATCGTAGATTACGGTCTTCGGCAGAACCTTGCGGTCGCGGCCGGTCTTCTTAATGCCGTCTTCGGTAAGACCGTAAATCGGCGTCATTTCCGAGCCCGCGTAGGTGGTTGGCACCGCGATGATGGCCAATCCGCTCTCGAGCGCAATCGCCTTGCCCAGACCGATGGTGGAACCACCCCCGATGGCGACGCAGCAGTCCGCATCGAGCCGCCGAGCTGTTTCCCTTGCTTCGCGCGCCGTTTCGATCGGCACGTGCATCACGGCCCGGGGGTAGATGCCCGCGGCCAGGTCCCCCAATCGCCGCGCGGCTTCTTCCGCGTCTTTCAACTGCTCAGGTGTGGACAGTACCAAGGCACGCTTCGCACCCAATCGCCTGACTTCGTCCGCGAGACGATCGAACGCATCGACTCCAAAAATCACTCGGCTGGCGGGCTGATCGAATGTGAAACTCTGCATGTTCGCCAATTATTTCAAAAGCGCGCCGCACACGCTTGGATGAAAATCCGCTGCCGACCGGATTCGGAGACCCGAACCCACCATTTGGGGTCAAAAACCTCTCTACCCCAGCAAGTTGTACAGGGGTCGAAGAAATTCTCGAAATCGCCGCTTGACATATTGAAATCTCAGGCGTAGTTTGTAGATATCACTGAAGAAGGAGGTGGTCCAGAATAATGAGTTCAAGTAGTAGACCGCGCGAGGTGGCCGACTGTTGAGTCGACCGTTCTAAAGCTGCCGATTCCGCTATCAGTGGTGGGATCATGTTCCTGTGGACCGGTTGCCTCGTCGCGTTTGTTTTAGCTGCGTGGTATCAGTAATACCTCAGGCAATAGGGCTGAGGCCCCCGTAAAGGGGGCCAGTCAGGCACGAAACCCCCGTGAGCCACGCTACGGCTCCCGGGGGTTTGCCGTTTCATGGGCGTAGTTGACAGCCTGACTGGCCCCCTCTATGGGGGCCTCAGCCTGTGTTACGATGGAATTTCCCCTGAAAGGTACCGAAATGAAAGCTGGAATACACCCTGCCTACAACGAGGTGAACGTGATCTGCGCCTGCCAACATACGTTCAAGACGCGTTCTACTCACAAAGGCGATATCCGCGTCGAAATCTGCTCTCACTGTCACCCGTTTTTCACCGGCAAGCAAAAGCTCGTCGATACCGCCGGGCGCGTAGACAAATTCGAGAGAAAGTACCAGAAGGTCCGGGCCGAAAAAGCCGCCAAGCTCGCTCAGTAGCGGAAAACACAGGTTTAATACCTGTGCTACTTATTGTTCTTCGCCTGCTGCTTGGCGCGTTCGCGCTCAGCGCGCCAGTTATCGTAAGCAAGCTTCTGCTGGTCGTTCAACAGGGCCTTGACTGCGTCAATGTGCTCCTGTTGAATCTTGTCGTGCAGAGGCTGTTCCGCGGCTGCCAGTGCATCGAACCGGCGCTTGGTCTCGTCGAGCGTCCGGGTGATCTCGACGATCTGCGCCTCGCTCACGCCCACCTTCGTGCGCATGCCGTCCAGGTAACGCTTGCGGAACTCGGACATGCTGCGCGGCGAATTATTGGCGCTGGCCGTATTGGTCGCATACAGACGGAATGAAACAATACCCACCAGAATTCCACTGGCGAATACCAAAAGCAGATACAGAGCGATGCTGATGCGTGTACGTGGCATGAGCTTTTATTGAGGCTCCAATTGGGAAATGCGATCCAGATGGAGCGGCTCCAGAGTCGAAGCATGGTCCGCCCGGAGCGCTTCCACGAAAGTGGCGTTTAAGAACGCATTCGATTGATTCATCGAAGAAATAATGATTCCAAGGATTACCGACGCGGTCAAGGCGGCGGTTACCAGTGTTTTGGCCACGCGGCCAAACCAGTTCGTTGAAATTTCACGCGACTCTATCCTCGCCCACACATTGGGCATAAAGTTCGCGCTCGGTTCCGCGGCGCCATCATAGTCGCATGCTGCGCGATACGCCCGAAACAACTCGTCCAGACGGGCTTCCTGTTCGTCCGAGTTTCCCTGTTCCATAGGCCTGTTGGAAATCATGATACCGCTTTTTCAGCTTCCCTCTTTACCTTTGGCGACAAAAGATGAAGGTCCGGTTACTTCCTTCATCTTTTTTAATACGCGCTGGCGAGCCCGGAAGAGGCGTACTTTCAATGCGTTTTCGTTGACATTGTACACTTTTTCGAGTTCTTTGAGCGAAAGCCCCTCCACCTCCTTGAGCGTCAGCAGTATGCGGTCTTCCGCCGAAACCGTGCTCAGCAGTTCCTGCACTGTGTCTCTGACCCGCCGTTTTTCGCTGTCGTCATGCTGCGCGCGGGAGCCCGCAACTGCATCTGCCATCATGACTTGCTGCTCCGACAAATCGGCCATCCGGGATTCGACCCGGCGCCGGCTCTTGCGCAGATAGTCGTAGGACGCGTTCACCGTCAGCCGGTAGAGCCACGGCTCAAACACTTCCGCCGTCCGCAATTGGCCGAGCGAGAAGTAGAGCCGGATGAAAACCTCCTGCGCCACATCCTCCACGTCTTCGGGCCGGCCGATGACGTGGGAAATGGTCCCCATGATCCGGCGCCGGTAGGCCGAAACGATCTGATTGAACGCGTTGGCATCGCCCTGTTGAGCCTTTTGGATTAGATCGAATTCGACCAGCATCCCCTTAAGCGGCCGACTTTCTGGTTGGGCGTGGCATCAGGCTTGAAAAAGTCGATCAGAGCCACTATAGCTTAAGCCTGCGTGGCTCGTGCAGGAGGGTTGTCAATTTGCCTGGATCGCCACCAGCAGTTCCAAACGCGTCCCTGTTTGTGAGTATAATCACTTAACACTAACCCGATGGTACCCGTAGTACCAGAAGCCCCCGCAGGCAAAGCCGATAAGGAAACTTCCCTACCCCGCGGAGGCGCGTCTCGAGTCCGCCACCCGCTGCGTGCCCGGCTGCATTACGGCTCGCCGCTGTTTGGGTACGTGTTGTCGTTCGCTCTCGTATCGGCGACCGTGTTGGTCCGGCTGGCGCTGGTGGGCAGGGGCGGCTTTCCTTATCCATTCCTGTTCTTGTACCCAGCCATCGGGCTGGCGTCTTTGCTGGGCGGAGCGGGTCCGGGATTAGCAACTGTCCTGCTGGGCTCGGTGATTACGCGTCTGCTCTTTCCGTTCCCGCCGGGGCCATGGGACTGGATCGCATT
>Ga0181536_10004986_pt1 | contig 13846 bp, 9 predicted proteins | sample PEATcosm2014_Bin_41_FD_121105 | JGI IMG/M metagenome (GOLD analysis project Ga0181536, IMG submission 121105) | Peatland microbial communities from MTU Mesocosm Facility, Houghton, MI, USA - PEATcosm2014_Bin17_60_metaG | ecosystem: Environmental > Terrestrial > Soil > Wetlands > Peat | place...
GCTGCGCCAGGCCTTCGGGCGCATCCGGCCGATCTTCCGCGAGCGCGGCAAGATCAACGCCGAGGTGACCGGCCGGCTTACCGAGTCGCTGGCCGGCGTGCGCGTGGTGAAGGGATATCACGCCGAGGCTCAGGAGGCGGGCGTCTTCGCGGGCGGCGTCCAGCGCCTGCTGGATAATGTGCTGCGGAGCCTGACCGCCATCTCGCTGATGAGCCTTTCGGCCACCGTGCTGATGGGGTTGGTGGGCGCTACCGTGATGTACCTGGGGGCGCGGCAGATCCTCGCCGGAACGCTGACCCTGGGCGGATTCATGGCGTTCACCGCCTACCTGGCGTTCCTGGTGGCGCCCATGTTTCAGGTGGTGGGGATCGGCACGCAGATAACCGAGGCGCTGGCGGGCCTGGACCGCACCCAGGAAGTGCTGCACGAGAAGCCGGAGGACGAGGACGCGCGCCGCACCGAGGCCATCGGCGCGATCCAGGGCCACGTGTCTTTCGAGCACGTGACCTTCGAGTACGACCCCGCCAAACCGGTGTTGCACGACGTGAGTTTCGACTCGCCGCCCGGAACGGTGACCGCGCTGGTGGGGCCGTCGGGATCGGGGAAATCGACCATCATCAGCCTGATCGCGGCGTTTCACGAGCCCGTCCAGGGCGCGGTTCGCGTGGATGGAACGGACCTTTCCACGGTCCGGCTGGACGCCTATCGCACGCAGCTTGGCGTGGTGCTACAGGACACGTTCCTGTTCGACGGAAGCATTCGCGAGAACGTGGCGTTCGCGCGGTTGGGCGCAAGTGAAGAGCAGGTGCTGGCGGCCTGCCGCATCGCGCGCGTGGATGAGTTCGCCGAGAGGCTCGAGAAAAAGTACGACACCATCGTTGGCGAGCGCGGCGTGAAGCTCTCGGGCGGCCAGCGGCAGCGCGTCTCGATCGCGCGCGCGATTCTGGCGGACCCGCGCATTCTGATTCTGGACGAAGCCACCTCGAGCCTGGATTCGGAGTCGGAGTCGGCGATTCAAGAGGGCCTGGCGTACCTCATGAAAGGCCGGACGACATTTGTGATTGCGCACCGTCTCTCGACGATTCGCCGCGCGGACCAGATCCTGGTGGTGGAAGAGGGCCGGATCGTGGAGCGCGGTACGCACGAGTCGCTATACGCCGCGCGTGGCCGCTACTACGATCTCTACACGCGGCAGCACGGCATCGACGCCAACCTGTTCCTGGCCCCCGGCGAAGGCGGCACGGAACCGGAGTCGGAGGAGCAGCCGCGCATGCCGGCCGGCGCGGGCGCCGCTCCCCCCACCGCCGCCTCACTCCTGCGCGGCGGAATGGCGTAAGTACTCAGATTCTGTGGGGCAGGCTTGCAGCCTGCGGCCGATTGACAATCGGCCCTCTTACTTTCCCCCGCCGTCCAGCATCTCTCTGATCGCCTTACCGGTTGACGAGAGTCGATGGTTGCGTATCGATTCCAAGGCCTTGTCCCAAGTGGCGGGAACGCTGCCGGGCCATGGGAGCAGCTTGCCGGACTCCGCATGCATCGGGGTCTTGATATGTAATGAGGCTTTCGGGTGCTACGCACCCAGCCTAGCAGCAACACTTGATGAGCACAGTGCAGTTCGGAAGATCCTTTGCATACCCGCCTCCATGACTTCCGGGGCTTTTGATGGCCCTTTGATGACCTCTCACTGGTCGGGCAAATATGTCATTCTGGCTAACCGCATGCCAGGTGGATGTAAGAGCTTTATCGCGAGGACGAACGGTCAAATGGCCTGTTTTTCGGAAGGGCCTAATCAAATCGTTCTGCGCGCTTGGGAGGAGCTTTAGTAGGTTGCTGACAAGGGCTTCGTGCAGTCCAGCCCTCGGGTGGACTATCCTCGAGTGAGATGCTGTTGCAGTTGCGCCATGATCGCCTCGCGCGTCCGGCTGGCCAGATCGAAGACGGTTTGTTCCTGCCCGGGCAATAGCTCTGGGAAATCGCCAGGATACCGGATCTTGACGCCGAAGGGGCTAAGCATCTCGATGCCCTCAAGCATGGCGGCAACGTCTGGGCGGACTAGGGCCAGTAATTCCAGCAACTCTTCGAGGTCGTGGGTTTTCGGAAACTCGATCTGCCGGCTCACAAGGAACGCCTTCAGATATTTCTCAACCGCCTGCTGGCAGTGGAAAGCAATAATCTCGCGGAGTGGTTCCGGGTCCTTTACGAGCCGCTCCGCGGCACAATAATCCAATTCTGCCTTCGCGAACCATTGCCGGACAAGGTCACGCAGAACCACTTCAGGCTGCTTCATAGATCACGCGACCATACTTGTGAGCCGGATAGGCAATCCCACCGAAAATATTCTTCGATTCTTCGAATTTCTCGGTTGCGATGATGAACACGTCGAAAGGGAAGCCCAGGCCGCGCAAAGATCGACGCAATTTAACGTATTCGTCGATCGTGTTGGCCGGCGCAGGTGATACCACCAGGAGATCGATGTCACTATCCCGCGTCATCGTTCCTGCCGCGGCCGACCCGAAGAGGATAATCCTATCCGCTTTGGTGACGCCCAGCAGGCGTTGGACAATCTCCCGGGTCAGACTATCGTCGATACCCATCTCGAACCCATTATCGCGCGGATCGGTGTCCCCTACTCTTTCAGCTCGACGATGGTGGCGCCGGCGCCGCCTTCCTGCTGCGGGGCGGGGTAGAATTTGGCCACGTGCGGGTGACTGCCGAGTAGCTCGGCAATGACTTTCTTGAGGACCCCCATGCCGTGGCCGTGCACGATGCGGACGCGGCTGGCGGTGGCCATTACGGCGCGGTCGAGGAATTCATCCACGGCGTCGCGCGCTTCTTCGGCGCGCTGGCCGATTACGTTGATCTCCTGGTGCAGCGGCGCCAACTCCGGCGCGGGCTTGTAGCTGACACCCTGGGGTAACTTGCCGGGCCCAGGGGGCACCCCGGCGCCGGCCTCGGGCAGGACTTCGATTACGTCGTCGATCGAGACCTGCAGCTTCATGAAGCCGGCCTCGACTTCAATGCGGTCCGCGCCCAGCTTGCGCCGCACACGCGCCGGCTCGCGCACGTCCCTCAAGCGCACGCGGACGCCTTCTTCGATGCGCAGCGGGTGGATGCGGTCCTGCCGGGAATCGTCCTGGGTGGCGAGCACGGTGGTCTGGAAATCTTCCCGCATCTCGCGTTTGACCTTGGAGACGCGGCGCTGCGCGTCCTGTTCAGCCTTGCGGCGGTCGGCGGTCTGCGCCATCTTGCCGATGGTCTCCTGGGCCTGCTCCTCGAAGCGCGCCAGCGCCTGCTCGGTGCGGCGTTCGAGCTCCTTGAGCTTGGCGGTTTCGCGTTTTTCCCATTCGCGCGCCAGCTCCTTCTCGCGCTTATCGAGCTCCGCGAGCTTTTCGCGCAGGCTGCGCTCGAGCGCCTGGGTCTCTTCGACGCGGCGGTGCAACTCGGCCAGGAACCGGGCGACGTCGCGCTCGCGGCCGCTCATGGACTGGCGGGCGCGGAACATGATGTCCTCGGGCATGCCGAGCCGCGTGGCGATTTCCAGGCCGGCGGATTTGCCGGGCAGGCCCAGGCTCAGGCGAAACGTGGGGTCGAGGGTCTGTTCATCGAAGCCCATGGAGCCGTTGACCACGCCTTCGGTTCCGGCGCCGTAGATTTTGAGCGCCAGCAAGTGGGTGGAAACCAGGGTGTAAGCGCCGGCCGCGCGGAAATGCTCGACGATCGCCACGCCCAGCGCGCCGCCCTCTTCGGGATCGGTGGCGGCGCCCAGCTCATCCAAAAGCACCAGCGAATCGGGGGTGACATCAAGCGCCATTTCGCGGATGTTGGAGACGTGCGCGGAAAACGTGCTGAGGTTTTCCTGGATGGATTGATAGTCGCCGATATCGGCCAGCACCTGGCCGAAGAGGGGGAACTCGGCCTCGGCGGCGGGCACGGGCAGGGCCGATTGCGCCATGAGGCTGAGCAGACCGACGGTCTTCAGCGTCACGGTCTTGCCGCCGGTGTTGGGGCCGCTGATCAGCAGGGTGCGGCGGTCACGGGTGAGTTCGAGCGAGAACGGCACGGCGGTCTTATGGCGGCGGCGCAACACGTCTTCGAGCAGCGGATGGCGGGCGTCTTTGAGCAGGAGGCGGTCGCCGAAGCTGGGGATGGCGCATTGGAACTCGGCGGCAAAACGCGCCTTGGCGAAAATCAGCTCCAACTCCGCCATGGCGACCAGCGTCTGGCGAATGGAGCCGGCGTCGGCGCGCAGGCGGCCGGTCATTTCGAGCAGGATGCGGTGCACCTCGCGCGCCTCTTCCTCGTTGAGCCGCACCAGCTCGTTATTCAGGTCGATGGTTTCGAGCGGCTCGACGAACAGGGTGTGTCCGCTGGAGCTGGCGGCGTGGATCACGCCATCCAGCTTGCGCCGCTGGCCGGCGATGACCGGCACCACGAAGCGCTCGTTGCGAATGGTGACGAACTCCTCTTGGAGGACGCCTTCCTGGCGATGCGCGCGGAGGAAGCGTTCGAGGGATTCCTGAATGGCCTTCTTCTGGCGCTCGATGTCGCGGCGCAGGCGGGCGAGCGCCACGCTGGCATGATCGGCCACGGTGCCATCGGGCAGGATTTTGCCCTCGAGCTCCTTCAGCAGGGCGCGGAAATCGCCGATGGTTTGCGCGCGGCGGCCGAGGCGGGGGAAACGCTCGGCGGCGGCGGAGATCAGCGATTTGGCGTCGGCGGCGCGGTCGAGCAGAAGGAAGAGGTCGAAGATTTCCTTGGGGTCGAGGCTGGCGCCTTCGATGCGCAGCTTGTGGACGGCCGGCTCGACGTCGGGGAGGCCGGAGAAATCGATGCGAATGGCGGCGCCGGGGCGCCCTCTGGGCCCGGCGGGTTGCGGGCGCGTGGCCGCGCGCAGGTATTCGACGGCCTCGCCGGCTTCCGCCAGGTCGTCGGCCAGACGCGCGCCGTCGGCGTGTGGAGCGACTTTATCCAGCTCGCGGCGGCCGAGTGGGCTGGAGACGTAGCGGCCCAACAACTGGCGGAGGGCTTCGAATTCTAGAACGGCGGCGCTGGTTTTCAAGGGGCTATCTATATTCTCGGCGTTTGCGGAAGGCCTTTTCAATCACTGCCAGGGTGCCTTCCGTGATCCGGAGCTTGGGCAGATCGCGGAGGCGCACCCATTCCACCGCGCAGACGTCGTCGCCGGGGGCGAGCGTTCCACCAACGACGCGGCACATGTAGTCGATGAGCACGTAGTGATACTCGGCGGCGCCGGAGGCATCGCGCATGACGCGCTCGAAGATCTCCAGCACGCCCAGCGGGCGGATCTCGAGGCCGGTCTCCTCGCGGACCTCGCGGCGGACGGCGTCCGCCAGAGCCTCGCCGGTTTCGAGAGCGCCGCCGGGCAGGGACCACCAGCCGATCAGCGGCTGCTTGCCGCGCTGCGCCATGAGGATGCGGCCGCGTTTCAGAATGAGCGCGCCCACGCCGACGATGGGGCGCTGCGGATAGCGGCGGTCGTCGAGTAGCGCCATGCCACAGTCTATCGCAACCTCACCGGCGGCAAAGACCCGCGTCGGCGGCGACGGGCCTTTCCTCATGCAGCCCGTTGCGCCCGGGTGATAGACTATTTAGGAGGCGGGAGTCCAAAAGGGGGATTCCGGTTCAGTTCACCGCCGCCGGCCAGCACCGGCGGAGCAAGGGAGGCAGACATGCCGATGAATCGACGTGGTTTTTTCCAGACGGCAGGGGGGACGGCGGGAGCCGCCCTGGTTACGGCGCTAGGGAGACCTGATTGGCTCCGTGGCGCGACAACGGCTCGGAAAGCGAGCGATGTCCTCTACCTCGGGCCGGACAAGGTCAGGGTGACCCGGATGGCGATCGGCTTGGGTACCAACGCCGGCAACGTACAGCGCGAACTGGGACTCCAGGGTGTGGCCGACTACCTCAAGTTTGCCTTCGACCAGGGGCAATTCTTCTGGGACACGGCCGACGCCTACAAGACGCATCCCCATATCAGGCAAGCCCTGAAAAGCATCCCGCGCGAACAGGTAACGATTCTGACCAAGACCGATGTGCGCGGCTCGGCCGCCGACATGCAGGTCGCCCTGGACCGTTACCGGCAGGAACTGGGGACGGATTACATTGACATCGTGCTGCTGCACGGGATGGGCGCGCCCAACTGGACGACGCAAATGAAGCCGGTGATGGACGTGCTTTCGGAAGCGAAAGAGAAGAAAATCATACGCACCCTCGGCGCATCCATCCATTCGCTCGACGCGATGAAGCTGGCCGCCAGGGCGCCCTGGTGCTCGGTGCACCTGCAGGGCATCAATCATGCCGGCATCAGGATGGACTCGACCAACGTGGCTGAGGTGGTAGCGGTGCTGCGGGAGTCGAAAGCGAACGGCAAAGGCATCCTGGGCATGAAGATTCTCGGTGAGGGCCGTTTGCGGGACCAGATCGACAAGACCCTGGGCTTCGTGCTAGGGCTCGATTGCCTGGACGCCTTCACCATCGGCGCGGCGAACCGCGACGAGCTGGCGGACCTGATCCGGCGTATTCCGGGGGATTCTCAGGCGGCGTAAGTTCGCGCCCGGAGATCCTCGATTTATGAATTATTCGCGCTGTTTCCGGGTTGCCGCCTTGCTTGGCGCGGCCCTTTCCGCCGCTGCGCAGACGAAGCCGCTGTCGTCTTTTGACGCCCAGGTGAAACCGCTGCTGGCGCGGATGACGCTGGCGGAAAAAATCGGGCAGATGACGCAACCCGATCAGGAATCCATCAAGGACCTGGCGGACATCGAAACTTATTTCGTCGGCTCGATTCTGAGCGGCGGCAACTCCGACCCCAAGGAGGGCAACAGCTTGCAGGCGTGGACCGATCTCTACGACCGGCTGCAGCGGCACACGGCGAACACGCGGCTCAAGATCCCGATCCTGTACGGCATCGACGCCGTGCACGGGCACAACAACGTGCTGGGCGCGGTCATCTTCCCGCAAAACATCGGGATGGGATGCACGCGCAACGCCGCGCTGGTGGAAAAGGAGGAGCGCGTCACCGCCGAGGAAGTCCGCGCCACCGGCATCCAGTGGGTGTTTGCGCCGTGCGTCACGGTGCCGCAGGATATACGTTGGGGCCGCACCTACGAAGGTTTCTCCGAAGACCCGCAACTGGTGAAGGAAATGGCGGGGGCGGCGGTGCGCGGCTTCCAGGGAACGGACCTGGCCAACCCGCTCTCCGTGCTGGCGTGCGCCAAACACTATGTGGGCGACGGCGGCACGGCGAACGGCTCGGCGCACGGGGGCCGGGGCCTGGATCAGGGCGATACGCGCGTCGATGAAGCCACCCTGCGCCGCATTCACCTGCAAGGATACATCGCGGCGGTTCAGGCCGGCGTAGGGTCCATCATGCCCTCCTACAGCAGTTGGAACGGGGTGAAAGTCTCGGGCAACAAGCACCTGCTCACGGAGATTCTGAAGCAGGAACTGGGCTTCCAGGGATTTCTGATTTCCGACTACAACGCCATCGACCAGGTGGACGGAGACTACAAGAAAGCTATCGGAATCTCGATCAACGCCGGCATGGACATGGCCATGGTGCCGAGCAGATACAAGGAGTACATCGCCAACCTGAAGCAACTGGTGGACGAGGGTGTGGTGCCGATGGCGCGCATCGACGACGCGGTGACGCGCATTCTGCGCGTGAAATTTGCGATGGGCCTGATGGACCAGAACCGGTCGCAACTGGCCGACCGCGGCCTGCACAAGACGTTCGGCTCGGCCGAGCATCGCGCGGTGGCCAGGGAAGCCGTGCGCCAGTCGCTGGTGCTGTTGAAGAACCGGAATCGGGTTCTGCCGCTGAAGAAGACCGCGGCGCGCATCCACGTGGGTGGCAAGAGCGCGGACGACCTCGGCAACCAATGCGGCGGCTGGACCATCGACTGGCAGGGCAAGAGCGGAGATGTCACCCCGGGCGGCACCACGGTGCTGGCCGCCATCCGGCAGGCGGTCGCCAAGGGCACGCAGGTCACCTTCTCGAAGGATGCCACGGGCGCCGCCGGTGCCACCGTGGGGGTGGTGGTGATCGGCGAGCGGCCCTACGCCGAAGGGAACGGCGACCGCACCGATCTGGCACTGGATCGAGAGGACGTGGATGCCGTTGCCAACATGAAGGCGGCGGGGATTCCGGTGGTGGCGATCCTGTTCTCCGGCCGCCCCATGATCCTCGGCGGCGTGCTGGACAAAGCCGATGCCGTGGTGGCCGCCTGGCTGCCGGGCACCGAGGGCGAAGGGATCGCGGACGTGCTCTTCGGCGACTTCAAGCCCACGGGGAAACTCTCGTTCGCCTGGCCGCGCTCCATGGCGCAGGTGGCCAAGCACCCCGGAGACAAGGATTACGACCCGCTGTTTGCGTTGGGGTACGGGCTGAGTTACTGAGGGCTCGATGAAGCGCCTGATGAGAACGTGCTGGTTCGCCATCTTGGTGTGTATGGCCGTGGCGCCATTGTGCCGGGCGGCTTCCGATCTCGAAGCATTCGAGCGCAATGCGGCCCGCGCCAAACAACTGGGCGCCACCCACATCGTGATTACGGAGGACCTTCCTCCGGCGCTGTGGGAGATGGATGTGCCGGGCGACCCATACCCGGCCTGGTACATGTATCACCCCGGCCTGCTGAAGATCTTTCCGCCGGCCGCCCTGGAGAAGTACGTCGACCGGGGCTACGCGGAAAGAGTGGCGGCCCTGCTGCAGGCGCGCTGCGAAGTGCTGCGGCGCCTGGGTTTGAAGGCCGCCTACACGGCCAACGAACCGCACGTGCTGCCGGAGGCGTTTTTCGCCGATCACCCCGATTTGCGCGGCCCGCGCGTGGACCACGCCAATCGCTCGCGCACCGCCCGCTTTGCGCCGTGCGTGGACCAGCCCGCAACGCTCGCGCTCTATCGGGAGGCCTTGCAGAAACTGTTGAAGAGGCTGCCCGAAGTGGAGGTTTTTTCCTTCACCACCACCGACGCGGGTTCGGGCCTGTGCTGGACGCCGGCCCTCTATCCCGGGTTGAACGGACCGACCTTCTGCCAGCGCCGCCCCATGGAAGATCGCGTGGCGGGCTTCCTCACCGCGCTCAACGATGCCGCCGGCCAACTGGGCCGGCAGATCAGCGTGGACCTGGTGGAGATTGCGCCCCGCCAGTGGATGATTCCGACCTTCGACCATCCCGAGCTGATCGCGCGCAAGCTGCCCGCCGGGATGGCCGTCAATCATCTCGAAGGTCCCGACGGTCACCGCGTGGCGATACGGCGATTCGGCGGAGGAGCGGGCGAATTCGCGCCGGTGGTGGGGGTGCCGCGGCCCATCGCCACGATGCGCGCCTTGATGGCCGGCGGGCGCGCGCCCAGCACTAAATTCGTGGTTTCCGTGGGCGACACCGTGGGCGCCGATTTCAATTTCAAGGTGCTCGAAGCATTCCGGAAGGCCGGACCGCGCAACGAAGTGGACCTGTGGACGACGCTTCACGAGCTGGCGAGCCAGACCGCCGGCAAGGATAAGGCCGACGACCTGCTCTCCCTGTGGATGGCCACCGACGACGCCGAACGCTACCTGGGAACGTTGAATTTCGGTCCGGTGCTGACCATGGGCGGAATTCTGGGGCGATGGGTAAACCGCCCGCTGGTGCCGTTCCCGGAGAACCTGACCAACGAAGAGAAGAGCTACTACCGCCCGTTCCTTTTCCAGGCCAAGGGCGAAGAACAGGCTGACGACCTGATCGATATTCAGGCCATGCGCATGTACGAAGGCTGGGGCGCGCGCCTACTGGTCGAGAACATCATGGAGAAGGTGACCGGCAGCCTGAGCCGCGCCGAGGCGCTGGCCCTGCGCCTGCGCGAAGGTTCCAGTTCGCCGGGCGATTGGGAGTTGCTGGGCCAGCGGCTGGGTGCGCTCCAGTGCCTGGTGCGCGGCGCCGACGATATTGTCGCGTACCAAGCACAGCTCGATCGCGTGAAGGCCTTGGGAGTGAAGCCCGATCCGAACCCGGTGCTGGGCGCGCAGAGCGGCTGGGACCGCACCGACCTGATGCGCCTGGCGCGCAATGAAATCGACAACGCCATGCGGCTGCGGCAGTTGTTGCTGTCGGCCAAGGGGCCGCTGCTCGACCTGGCGCCGACGCCCGCCGAGGAAACCATTCGCCGGCTGGGTCCCGATCTCCCGGCGCAGCTCAAGCGCAAGATGGACATTATGAACGCGCACTGGGAAGATTACAAGCGGCTGTTCACCACGCCCAATCCGTAGGGAGGTTGCGCCTACTCGTGCCGCAGCGCCACCGCCGGGTCGACGCGCAGGGCGCGGGCGGTGGGCGCCACCGTCGCCAGGCCCGCGACCAGCGCCAGCACGAAGGCCACGGCCACGAAGTTCATGGGATCGGCCGGACGCACCTCCGGAACCAGGAACATGGAGAGCGGGCGCACCGCAACCGCGGCCACCGTGAGGCCGATTACCACGCCGGCCGCCACTAGCCTGAGGCTTTGGCCCACCACCATCGCAAAAACGTTGCCTGGAGTGGCGCCCAGCGCGACACGAATACCAATCTCGCGAATTCGCTGCTGGGTGGCGTACAGCAATACTCCATAGAGCCCGATGGAAGCGAGCAGCAATCCAAACAGCGCCATCGATCCCAGAATGGCGGCGCCCACACGGCTCGGCAGCAATGCCCCCGCGAAGATCTCCCCCATGGTGTGGGTCTCCACCGCGGCCGCCGCGTCCAGGCCTGCGAGCGTTTCGTTCACTTTGCGGGCCATGGTTTCCGGCGCGCCCCTGGTGCGCACTATGAAGTGCACAAAACTGGTGTGGTTCTGTTGGGAATAGGACTCATACAGCGCCATGGCGTTGTCTTCTCCCAAGGTGGCGTACTTACTGTTCCGCGCGACACCCACGACCCTCACGTCGCGATTGTCGGGAAATCGAAGGATGTGACCCACCGTGTTGGTGTTTCCGAACAATCGCCGCGCCAGATTCTCGTTCAGAATCACGACCGGCGGCGTCCCGAGACCGTCCGAATCCGCGAAAGCTCGGCCTTGCAGAATGGGAATCCCCATGACCCGGAAGTATTCCGGCCCCACGGCGTTGGAGTTGTACTCGACGCGCACGGTGCGGCTGCCCGCGTCCGGCCGGAACCGGCCGCCGGGCCGGTTGAATGCCAGGAATGGGTTCAGGGGCACCGCGGACGCCGGCGAGGCCGCCTCAACTCCCGGCAGCGCACGCAGGCGTTCCAACGCGGTATCCACCAGGGCGGCGAATCTCTGCGGCGTATAGGTTCCTCCAACGGTCTGGAAAATAGCGGTCACCGTATGGGTGGTGTCGAACCCCGCGTTGAACGAGGTGGCGTACATCAGGTTGCGGAGGAACAGCAGCCCCGCGCTGAGCAGCAGGATGGAGACCGCCAGTTGCCCGATCACCAGCGCGTTCCGCAGCGTATAGCCCGCCGGTCCCGTCTGCCGGCCGCCCTCCTTGAGCGCGCCGCCGATTCCCGCGCGCGTGCCTTTCAGCGCCGGTACAAGCCCGGTCGCCAGCGTCACCACAAAGGCGATGACCACCGAGTAAGCCAGGAGCATCCGGTCTGGTTGAAGCAGCAGCTCGATGGGCAGCGGCGTGGGTATGTGAACACCGCTCAGCAGCCTGGTGAGCCAAAGGTTGAGCAGCAGGCCGGCGCCGGTTCCGAGCAGCGCCAACAACAGGCTCTCCGCCAGCAACTGCCGGACCAGCCGGCCGCGGCTGCCGCCGAGCGACATCCGGATGGCGAACTCGCGCGAACGGGTGAAGGCTCGCGCCAGCAGCAGGCTGGACACGTTGGCGCACGCGATCAGCACCACAATCGCCGTTACGACGACGAGCATGCCAAAGAACGCCACCGCCGATATCGCCCCTTGGCCGTATTCTTCCAGACGCTCCACTCCGCCGACTGCGGAAAGCCGGATCTCTTTCGCCCATTTGCGATTCACGTCCGGGTACACGCGATCCATCTCGCGACAGATCGGCTTGAGGCGGGCATAGGCCGCCTGGCGCGTCATCCCCCGCGGCAACCGCGCATAGAGCATGACCTCGATGGGATCCTTGGTCAGGTACAGGTCGGGCGTGAAACCGAAGCCCGCCAACATGCGATGGTCGCGAGGCAATACTCCGACCACGGTGTACGGCTTGCCATCCAGCTCCAGCGTGCGGCCGACCACGTTCGGATCTCCGTCCAAGTGCCTGGTCCAGAACCCGTGCGTAATCACCGCGACATCGGATTCGCCGCGCTCGATGGGCCGCCCCATGGCAACTGGAATTCCCGTCACCTCGAAGAAGTTGTCGGTGACGCGAGTTCCAGCCAGGCGGTAAGAACGATTGCCGTCGCGCCAGTTCACCACCATCTGGATATTCATTCCGGCGAGCCTGTCGAATGCGTGCGCGTCCTCCAGGAAACGATACTGCGGCATGGGGATCCAAGTGTTACCGCTCACTGAAATCTGCACCAGCGACTGCGGATCGCGGCAGGAGGGTTCGCTGAAGAGCGCTTCCCTGGCTACGCTGAAGATGGTGGTGTTGGCGCCGATTCCCAGAGCCAGCGAGGCAACCGCCGCCAGCGCCAGGGCACGGTTGCGCCGCAACGCGCGGGCCGCGTAGCGGAGATCGGCGCCAAGGTCTTCCAGCCAGCGGATTTGCCACGCCGAGCGCGTCTCTTCGCGGCTCCGCAGCGTGGAACCGAACTCCCGGCGCGCTTGCCGCAGGGCATCGGCGCCGGTGAGGCCGGCCTGTTCCAGCTCATCCGCGCGGGCCTGGATGTGAAACCGCACCTCTTCCTCGAGTTCCTTGTCGAACCGCGAACGCCGGAACAGCCAGGCGAGGCGGTTGCCGATTTCATTGCAGAACGCCATGGGAATCTCCGTTCAGGCGGTGCGCATCACCAGTTGGATGGCGCGCACCAGGCGATCGAATTCACCCGCTTCCTTGTCGAGTTGCTGGCGGCCCTCCGGTGTCAGCTTGTAGAAGCGGGCCTTGCGATGGTTCTCGGAAACGCCCCACTCGGAGGTCAGCCATCCCTTGACCAACATGCGGTTGAGCGCGGGATACAGGGATCCGTCCTCGATCCGGAGGCCCTCGCGGGAAGCGTCCTTGATGCGCTTGACGATGGCGTATCCGTGCAGCGGGCCGTGGCTCAGGGTCCGCAGGATCAGCAAATAGAGCGTGCCGGGGAGCAGTTCCGGGATGGGATTCGACTCCATTTTTTCCCTGTCCAGACTAGGTATAAAGCAGACGCGAAGGAATGTCAAGGCGTTTCATGGGGGTAGTACCGCATCAGCCTGGGGAACTCGCAACTGAGCTTGTTTGACCTCTACCAGCTCAACCTTCCCTCGGAACTGGTGACGCTGAGCGGTTGCGGAACCCGTCTGAACGTGGTGGGGGGCGGCTAGGATATGCGCCGGAGACTCGCCGGCCCGACCGGTCACTTGGAGCGCTGTTCCCCCTCGTGATAGTCCATCTCGGTATTGACTTCCCAGAGAGCGGTCTTGTCGGTCTTGCCGGCGATGATGTCGTCCACCGCCATCATGGCGGTCAGCATGGAGTGGTCCTGGTTATTGTAGCGATGCATGCCATTGCGGCCGATCAGGAACAGGTTGGCGTAGCGGTCGACGTGGCGGCGGATCTCGGCGAAGCGGCCGTAGGCGCCGAAGTACGCGGGATAGGTCTTCTCCATCCGCAGGACCGTCGCGTCGAGCACCTCCGTGGCGTCGATGATGCCGATCTTGGCGAGTTCCCCGGTCGCGAAGGCGATCATGCGTTCGTCGGGGAGGTTCCAAATCTCATCCGACTGGTTGCAGAAATACTCGAGGCCCAGCC
>Ga0181536_10004991_pt1 | contig 13841 bp, 15 predicted proteins | sample PEATcosm2014_Bin_41_FD_121105 | JGI IMG/M metagenome (GOLD analysis project Ga0181536, IMG submission 121105) | Peatland microbial communities from MTU Mesocosm Facility, Houghton, MI, USA - PEATcosm2014_Bin17_60_metaG | ecosystem: Environmental > Terrestrial > Soil > Wetlands > Peat | place...
CCACCCAGGATCCCTACCGAGCAGCGCCACGAGCTTGGTCACCGGGTCGGCATCGTCGGACACGGGCACCGAGGGACCGAACATCTCGGACTCTTGCCAGCTGAAGATGCTTCGGCGAGCGGCGCGGTAGGCGTCCACGCATAGCTGCGGATCGACCAACACGGGTGCCTCGACCGCCTTGGCCAGGTCCCAGGTGTGTGCCAACACGTCGATGGTGAGCATGGGCAGAAGCCGGGCAAGGTCCATGGCCGGCGCATCTGGCACCGGCACCACGAGATTGTCGTCGACACGCGGCAATATCTCGCTGATGGCGAGGACGGTCACCGCCCACCGCTTGACCGGGTCACCCTTGGGCCGGTCACGTGTGGCGTGGAGGGGACGAAGCAGCAATACGTCGTGGAAGCCGATGACGTGTTCCACCACGCGACCGGCGTTCCATGCCGGGCAAGGGGAGGGCCAATCCCAGCGGTCCTTGCCCGCCATCACCGCAAAGGAGAATCCGTCACAAGATCGCAAGTGTTTGGCGACCGCTTCACTGGCCATGTCGGCCACCTCCACCAGTGGCATCCGGGCAACGCCGTTCGCCGCGGAGACGGACGATCAAGAAACGTCGTCCTGGCTGGAGCCATGCGCCTCACGACCCTCGAACTGACGGCGCAACGCGATCCGGATCATCTCGAGGAGGTCGAGGGACTCCGCGGCCCCGCGGTCCCCGGCTCCATCGGCGTGCTGTTCCTGACTCACCGTGATCCTCTCTGTTCGAACGGCCGAGGGGGTCCCCATCGACGAGACGAGAGGTCGCCCGGGGCGGACAAGGAAAGACCTCCAGCAGCGTGCCTGACCCTGCCTGATTTGTCAATACCTATGGACAGACGTCCAGGCTTGTAGACTCTTGTTTGTGCGCGCAATCTCGTAATCCCGGTGGTTGCCCTGACGAATGCATAGGGTGTGCATCAACATGTCGAAGAAGAGTGACCAGTTGGTGCGTGAAGTCTCCGCGCTCATCGAGACCACCGAGACGCTGCGTGGCGGCAGCTCCCGACTCCCACGACGAACACCGATGTCGTCCAATTCGCGGACGACATCGGCATCGCACCGGGAATCGTCGTTGGTCGGCTGCACCGAGAGATGTTGTGGGAGTGGAACAGGGGCAACGACGTGAGGGCCGTCGTGAGAATCGTCGCTTCGTAGCGACTGCAAAGACCAGCTGCAGGCGAGTGTCTGCCTTCTCGATCGTCAAAGCCCAATACCGAGCCCCTGGTGGCGTAGGGAAAGCCCGCGGTGGGAACCCCACGCCCGTCCCTGGCGACCACGGCTCGTCCTGCATCGTCGTACTGAACGAGGCCGTGGCCGGCCTGAACTGACCATCGGAGCGGACGGGCAGGCTGCCCGCTCGCACCTGGATGACGCCTTGAGCTGGCCAGTCACCGAGCGTCAGCACTGGGCCCAGCAAGTGACATTGACGCCGAGGCTGGGCTGGGCTGGGCTGGTGCCGCATATCGGCCCTCTGGGTGCGCCGGACCGGCCGCGTCCTGGCCGGCTTGCGACCGTGTTCACGCACGCCGGCGTCGTCGCACTCTGGCCAGGCGTCCGCACAACGCGCCGAGGTCGACATGGACGTGAGGGGTCCCCGCGTAAAGACGGTGAAAAGACTGTCACTCCACCCGTAGCAATCGCGCGAAAAGCGCTACCACCGCGGGGTGACAACCGTTTGAATGATTGTATGTATGGGCGTTCGTTTGCCACGCACTGCCTGGCCCGAGACCCCGAATCCGGCATCTGGTGCAAGCACCGACCGTCCGACGGCGTCTTCTGCGCATCCCACGGGCAAGAGTTTCGATGCGAAGAGGCGGCCGAAGCGGCAACCCGTCTCGCCCGTGCCCGGCTGGAGCTCGATGACCCGTTAATGGTGGGCCGCGATTCGGGTCCGTCGGCTCCAGGCGCTCCGACGGCGCCTGTTGGACGCGGTCGAGCGATTCGAGGGTTCCGACGCCGAGATCGTGCTCGCCATCGAGGGCCCGTTGCCCGCAGATGATCCCGGTCGTCGCAGGTGATCGCGTCCAACGCGGTCGCCGCCATCGTCACGCTGGCCTTCGTCAGCTTGGTCGTGGTGTTGGCCATAGTGATCATCCGCCAATGGGAGCGATGGCGCAAAACCGGTTAGCGACGTCATTACTCACACCTCCTGACGAAGTGGCAATCACGGCCACCCCCATTTCCGCCATGGTGCCCGTCTGGTCCTCTAGACCACAGCGGCCAGTGAGCGCGCAACCACTCTCCCGTGCAGACGGCCTCCCGCGGATCCGGCGGTAATCTTCTTCACCAACTATTCTGAGAAGTCGAGGGCGCGCCGGGAAGGCTGGTCGGCAACCGAGTGCCCGCGCCCATGACCGAGTCCGTCCCCCAAATCCGATGCCGCCGCCGACTGCCGACAGGGCGCGGGAACGGGCGCGGGGTCCGCCTATCAGCTGGCACCCCGGTCGCCTCTCGGCGGATTTGGCTGTGTCTCCAATGATCGACCCTGACGGGCGGAGGGAACCGGGAGACCGTGGCCGCGACGGGCAGAGCCCGCTGCCCAGCTGGCGCTGGGAGGCGCTTCGGACCACGTTCTGGCTGGTACCTACGCTGCTCGTCGTTGCCGCTTGTGCGCTGTTCGCGGTTACGTTCGCGTTCGACTTGGCGCTCTATCACCGGCATGCGCCGTTGCCGGCCTGGCTCCGAACGGGAAGTGCCGATGCGGGCCGGCAAGTGCTCATCGCCATTGCGGCCGCGGTGATCACCGTGGTCGGCGTGGTGTTCTCGATCACGATCCTCGCCCTGACCCTGGCGTCGCAGCAGTTTGGCCCCCGGATGATGCGGAACTTCGTTCGCGACATCGGGAACCAGGTCACGCTGGGCATCTTCGTCGGAACCTTCGTCTACTCGGTATTGGCCCTCGGCTCGATCACGGACAACTTCGTCCCCCATCTCTCGATCACCGTTGCCGAGGCACTGTTGTTGGTCGATCTCGCAGTACTCATCTACTTCATCCATCACATCGCCAAGTCGATCCAGCTGCCTGAGGTGATCGCCGGCATCGCCCGCGATCTTATGCGCGCCATCGACGCCGAATACCCGGAACGGGTTCCCGGCTCGTCGCGAGAAGAGAGCGGTCGGTCCGTGTCGGAGCTGCTCACGTTGATCGACGAACGAGGAGGGGTTGTCCCGGCGAACGCGAGTGGCTATCTGCAATTCGTGGGGTATGCGGACCTGGTTGCCATCGCCGCCCATATGGACGCGGTGATCCGCCTGGAACATCGCCCCGGCCATTTCGTCGTCGCCGGGAGGCCGCTGGCCAAAGTCTGGCCCCGAGGAGCGGCGCAACAAGTCGAATTGGCCCTCGCCAAGGCGCATGTGACCGGCCCGCACCGGACGCTCATGCAGGATCCGGTATTCGCCATCGATCAGCTCGCCGAGATCGCCATTCGGGCGCTCTCCCCGGCAGTCAACGATACGTTCACCGCGCTCACCTGCATCGACTGGCTTACGGCTGGCCTCAGCCAGGTCTCGTCCAGGACGCTCGCCGAAGGCGTCTACCGGGACAAATTCGGCCGTGTGCGACTGATCGAACCTGACCCGTCTTACGCGCGAATGGTCAATCGGGCCTACGACAAGGTCCGCCAGGCCGCGCGGGGGATGCCGGCGGTGATGATCCGCATGATGGACTCGTTGCGATACATCGCCGAGGAGACCACGTCGGAGGACCAACGGCGCCTTCTCGTGCGCCAGGCGGAGATGATCCTCGCGAGCGCAGAGGACTCCGTGCCCGATCCAAACGACAAAGAGGACATCCGCATCCGATACCGCCACCTCTTGGCCGCGACCGCCGAGCCCGATCTGGGCCCTCAGACAAGCCGCCCGATATGAGCCCTGGTCCGAGCATCGTGGGACCTCATGTGTCCACAACCGCTCGGCGGAAACGGAGAGAGCGGAACGGTATTCGGCCAATCTGTTTTGTGGCGACAATTTTCACACTGGCGGTCAGGCGGCACGCGTAGGCCGTGGGAGAGCAATGAACAGACGATGATGGCAGTGGGATCATCAGGACCGCCTTGGCTTGGGTCAGCACTTGTCGATTGGTCTGGGGCGCTTTCTCCCGACACGTGTAGGCGACAGTGGTATCCGGGCGGGTTGGTGAGCGGATGCCGAAGCTGAGGCAAACTGGCGCGTGTGAAGACTCCGGCGGCATGGCCAGGGTGAGGCCGGTGACGGTCTGGGCTTCTCCGGCGGAGAGGTCGGGACTCCTCGTTCGATGCGAACAATCTTCTGAAGGCACAAGCAAGGGCAGATGTCGTGCAGTCGTCATGCGGCGGTCTGCGTGTGCCGCCAGCATGTTGCTCGCCGTGTTGGGAAGTTCCTGCTCAACCAGCTCGACGACAACTCCGGACAATGCCCAAGGTGGCTCGTCCTTCGGCGCAGGGGCGACGACGGTGACCGCCATCTCCGGCACGAGCCATTCGTCGTCGGACTCCGGTTCGTCATCGGCGACGAAATCTTCGTCCTCCACGGGATCACCCTTGACGGGATCGACCTCCCCGGGACCGTCCTCGGCGAGGACCATTCTCACCCAAACGGGTTCGGGGAATACGAAGACGGCACGCTTCTCCGTCCCCAGCGGCGCCAGCTCCTGGGACGTGGACTGGAGCTACGGCTGTCCGTCACTGGGCAGCGCGGCTGCCCTCGCCGAATTCGCCTTGGCTGTCTACAAGGGTCGACATTGGGATCTCGGGAATCCGGGAGCCAGCAGCTCCAGGAACCAGGGCAGTGGCGTTCTGCACTACTCGGACACCGGAGCGTTCTCGCTGTTCGTGACCTCCTCGAGCATGTGCACGTGGACGGTTCGTGTCATCTTGCCGAACGGGTGACGGTCACTTTGATTGGCCTGAGATCGATCGCTTCTGCGCTCCCAGGGGCTATTGGCTAAGCCCCACCCGTTTTGCTGATCAGTCCGACTCCTGCGGCGCACTGGAGTTGTTGCTTGCTTGGCGCTGGTGCTCCGAGGGGTGAATCGCCATCGGTACGCGGGCCACGACGACGTCCGGTCGCCGCCGTAGTTCGGCAGCAAGCGCCAGGTCGACCTGGTTATGAAGCAACCGGTACCGGAGTCGTTCGGGGATCACCATTGGGATGAGAACGACGATCTGGCGGTCCTGGGGCATTCGGAGCTCATCTACCAACCGCACGATCGGCTGCACGATGGATGCGTAGTTCGTATGCAGCACCCGGAGGGGCACCCCCGGGTTCCACTGTTGCCACTGGCGCTCGACTTCTGTCACGGACAGGCCCAGCGGCTCCTGATCGAATACCACCGTCACGGCCATGACCTCCTGTCCGAGCGAGATCGCTTCAGAGAGGGCGTGTTGAGTTAGGCGAGTCACGCTGGTAACCGGGACAAGGACGATGGTGCGCTTGCGATGTGGCGGTGGCGGAATCAGCCCGGTTCCCAACTCCGTGCCGGCACGCTGGTAGTAGGCCTCGATCCGGTTGAATAGCACAATGATGAGCGGTATGACCACCACGACCACCCACGCGCCCTCGATGAACTTGGAGAAGAGAAAGATCAAGGTTGCGGTGGCGGTCACGACCGCACCGGTGGCATTGATCGTGGCTCGGCGCGACCACCCTTGCTCTCGTGTGCGGCGCCAATGGATCACCAGGCCGGCCTGGGAGAGCGTGAACCCGACGAACACACCGATGGCAAACATCGGGATCAGGGTGTTGGTGTCGCCACCCACCGCCACCAGGAGAACGGCGGAGAACACGGCCAACGCCCAGACGCCATTGCCGAAGACCAAGCGGCTGTCTCTGACGCCGAACAGGTGAGGAAGGTAGTTATCCCTCGCCAGGAGGCTGGTCAGAACGGGTAGCCCGCCGAACGAGGTATTGGCGGCGAGTGCCAGCACCAAGGTAATCGTGAGCGAGACGATGTAGTACGCCCAGTGGCGCCCGACTGCATACACCATGATCTGACTGAGAACGGTCTGGTTCGTCCTCGGCTGCACGTGGAACTTGTTGGTGAGTACGGCCAACCCCAACAGCATCACGGCCAGGATGGTCCCCAGCAGGAGCTCGGTCCGCTTGGCTCGGGCGACCCGGGGCTCCTTGAACAGTGGCACGCCGTTGGCGATCGCCTCCACGCCGGTCAAAGCGCTGCAGCCAGCCGAGAACGCCTTCAGCACCAAGAGCACGGTCACCGCCTCCACCGTGTGGGTCGGCACAAGCGAAGAACCCGTCTGAGGAGTATGCAGTCCGAGTGGGTGGATCAGACCGACGGCGATAATGGCCAGCAGCCCGCCGATGAACACCAGCGTGGGGACCAGAAAGGCGCGAGCTCCCTCTCCCAGGCCGCGGAGATTGAGGGTCGTGATGATCAGCAGGATGCCCAGGCATATCGGGACGGTGTACGGCGTGGTGGAGGGAAAGGCGGAGGTGAGCTGGCCCACGCCGGCCGCGATGGAGACCGCCACCGTCAGGGTGTAGTCGACGATCAGGGAGGCACCCGCGAGTTTGGAAACGCGGGGGCCGAAGTTGTCGCGCGATACGGCGTAAGCGCCACCACCGTGGGGGTAGGCGACGATCACCTGCCGGTACGAGATCACGAGAATGACCAAGAGCGCGACGATGGCAATGGTGACCGGCAGAATGAGGTGCAAGGCCGTCGCTCCAGCCGCGGCCAGAACAATCAGCATGGCTTCGGGCCCATAGGCGACCGAGGTGAGGGCGTCGAGGGATAGGGCCGACAGACCTTCGACGGGCGTGATCTGCTCGGTGGACGCTTCTTGGGCCGAGAGGGCTCGCCCAATGAGGAACCGGCGGACCTTTCCGAGGCGGCTCATGGGCCGGACACCCGATGACACAGGGCGTATCGCACGGGATTGACTCTATGTGGTGCATCAGCTTCCCCACGCATCGACGCCCGAGGCGCCCGAGCCACTACCGGTCAGTGGGCTGGCATCAGCGCTGGCGGTTTTGCCAGCTATTCGCTACTTGTGGAGACCGAGTTGGATCCCCTTCACCAGCAACATGAGGACGGCGACCACGAGATAGCAGCGCAGCGCGTACATCCCCATGAGCCGTCCTCGGGACCAAGTGGGGCGATGCAGCAGGTTCAGCGGCGGCATGCGCCAGGTAGCTCGCTGTTCCGCCGACACGACCGGCACCGGCCGCCGTGTCGACCGGTTCCTCACCATCACGATGCCCCCGATCAGGTACGTCACGAGGAGGATCGCACCCAGCGCCACGGCCAGGTCGTTGACATTGATGTCAGGAAAGACCGTTGTGATCATGAGCACGAACGACATCATGAGGGGGATCGAAACGATGACACCGGCCAGGGCGTTTAGCCACGGTCGATTCACCCAGGGACCGAGCACGTCCTTGTCGTTGGACAGCAGTAGGAGGAACACGGTGGCACTGGGAAGGAGCACCCCGGCCAGGGCCTGAACGCCGGTGGTGATGATTCCGAGCGGCGCGCCGGGGATGACGACGAGACCGGCGGCGAGCACGACCATGCCGCTGAACATGCCATAGAAGAACTTGGCGTCCCGGAAGCTGCGGTGCAGGGAGTGGTGGGCGCCGAAGAAGTCACCGAAGGCGTATGAAGTGGAAAGAGTGACCGAGGCAGCACCGACGATCGAGGTGTTGAGCAGGATGATGGCGAAGATCGTCCCCGCCGCGTGACTGACATAGTGCTTCAAGCCCTGGGCCACGCCACCGGCATTGGTGAAGTGCCCGAACAGCGTGGTGTGTGCGAAGGCGGCTGCCGGCACCGCCATGAGCAGGGCGGCGGCGAAGACCACGACGAGAGACCCGATCGCCGTGTCGGCACGCTCATAGTTGATCCAGCGTGGGGTGATCCGTTTGTCCACGATGTTGGACTGCTGAAAGAACAGCTGCCAGGGGGCGACGGTGGTGCCCACGATGGCGATGACGAGGAGCACCAAGGTCGAGTTGAAGCCCCCCTGGCTTCGACTATTTCCAGGGCTATCTGTTGGCGCGACCCTGTCACGTCCCAGGTCGCCTGCTTGACCCGAGCCGTCTTGCCCGCGTGCGCATGGCGGCGCGCTTGCTCGACCGTGAATGCCCGATCTCCGAACTGGAGGGGATCGTCCGAAACGACCCGGCGATGACCTATCAGCTTCTCCAGCTCGCCGGGATTGGCGCGGCCAGGGGCATGCGTCGGGCCGTCCAAACCGTGCGAGAGGCTCTTGTGCTGGTCGGTTGGCACCGACTCCAGAGTTGGGTATCACTGTTGCTGATCGGCGGCACGGGTGAGGCCTCGGACGAGGAGCTGACTCTTGCGCTGACGCGAGCGCGCATGTGCGAGCTAGTCGCCCGGGGCGCCCAGGCGTCCCTGTCGGAGATCGCCTTCACGGCCGGGATGCTCTCCACCTTCGACATGCACCTGGACATGACACTCCACGACGCGTTGCGAGACCTCCCGATAGACGGCGCACTCCGTCGGGCCGTTCTCGGCGCTGAGGGCCCGCTCGGACGACTGGTGGCCGATGTGGCTGATTTCCAGATGGGCCGACCAGAGGACTCCACGCGAAGCCGACTCGGGGATGACGTCCTGTCTTCGGCTGCGCTCGAGGCCCTCATCTGGGCTGTGGAGCTAACCTCGACCTTCTCGGAGGGCGGCCTGACCGCCACGGGCTAAGAGCCGGCGGTCCATGCCTCGAGTCGAGACCCGGCCCCAACATGTCGGCAAGCCGCAATCTCAAGGTGCTGATCAGAACGCAGTTGTTTGGAAAGGCCGAAGTCGGGCTTCAACCCGGTGCCAGAGCGCGTCTCAAACCGCGCGCCAAGCCCGGCGCACATGTCCCCATCAGGTCTAGCTGTGTGTGGGCGGTCGCGGTTGGTTGCTGCGAGGCCGGGTGATCTCGAAAAACCCGGGTTCCGAGGCGATCACCTGGATGGCGTCCCAGAGTCGGACGGCGGCGTCGCCCGTCGGGGCTGGCGCCATCACCGGGCCCTTGAAACCGTAAGGTGGATTGCCGTACACGACGATGGTTGGTGTCTGCGTCTTGGGCCCGCCGAACGCGTATGCAACCTCCATCGCCTCATTGATCGGTGCATCCCACTTCTCGTCGTCAGCCGCGTCGACCAGATTGGGGTCGAGACCACACGCAGCTAGACACTCCGAGGGGAGCGTGGCGCTCGTCGGGTTGTCAACGAAGAACCTGTGGCCCCACTCGGTGTAAAGCGCGTCGACGGCCTTTTCGCCGGCTTGGGATCGGGCCGCCTCGAAGATCCGAAGCATTCGGTGCGAGACGGCATGAGCCGCGATCGCGACTTCATGGAACTGCTGGGGCACGGTAGGGGCCACTCCGTAGTCGTCGCGGATCTCAAGGCAGTACGATCGCCAGGTCACGGCCAGATCACGCTGCGGTGCCACCTCTTTGACCCACAGGGACGTAATCCACGCCCATGGGCAACTGGGGTCCACGAACACCTCGACGCCGGTCATGCCACCAGGTTATCGGCGGGACCGCAGTGAGGCACCGCCTCGAACCGTTCCCGAATGGGTTTCTCGGGGCATGGCGAAAAGTGCCTTCGGTCTTCAATCTCGGCCAGAGGGCGCGACCCGAGCAGCGAGTATTCGCGGCCCAGAACGATTGCGATTGGTCGAGCCGGACCGGCCCTCCCCGAGGCCCCGAGAAGGACCTGGCAATAGGGGACACCCGATCAACGGGGAGGGCGGGCTACTCACCAGATAGGCCAGCCCTGCGGGAGACTCCCAGTGGGTGGTTCGTTCTGTGCAACTCCCGGTGGCGCGCCCAACGATGCGAGCAGTTCCGAGAAGTTCGCCCCGAAAGCGGTGGAGTTCGCTCCCGAGAACTGCCTGGCATCCATGGCCATGGTCACGCCGTCGCCCGATGGGTCGGCCCACCCCGTCTCGATGCCATCGGGACCCTCGTACATGGTGCCCAGAACCGTGCCCACTGTGACCGACTGGCCCACGGCTACCGAGGGGTCGATGTCCTCGGCGGCGTAGACCACAAGTCCACTCGCCGGGCCGTCGCTGAGGCGGTAGCTGATGAAAGTGCCACCGGGCCAACCGGAGTTGACGGTGCTCAGCACCACGCCGTCGCCGATGGCATAGATGGGGCCGTACCCGCTGTAGTCGACTCCTTGGTCGATCCGTTCAGGCGTCAGCGCGCTGATGGCTCGGAGCGGGTTGGCATAAGAGCCCGGCGAAGGGTTGACCGTCACCGTCACCGTCACGGGATGGGATTGAGCCGACGAGGCAGCTTGGGCAGCTTGGGCCGTTTGGGCGGCCATCTCCTCCTCCTCGGCCTCCTCGGCCGCCTCGCGTTGGCGGGCCGTAGCCGCTAGTAGGGCTTGCAGGTTGCCCTGGACCTGGCTGAGCAACGTGTTGTCGCGCGTGAGGGCAGCTTGGGCGGCCTGGTCTGCACCGGCGAGCTGCTGCACGCTGGCTTCGGCCTGGGACTGGTCTGAACGCAGCGCGGCCTCTACGGACTGGGTCCGTTGAGCGTCGACTTCGACGGCGTCGACGGCACTATCCAGGCTTCCCGTTACGACATTCGTGTACTCCTGTCCAGCCTCCAGCGCAATGGCGTTCCCCGAGGAGAAGAGAGCCAATGTCGGGTCGCCGATGCCCGTCATGTAGCTGTTCAGGGCGATCTTCCGGAGGACGTCGATCGCCTCGACCTCGGCGCGTCGGTCCGCTCCCAGATGCGTGCGGGTGGCATCAAGTTGAGCATTCACGGCGGCCACGTGAGCTTGCGCGAGGTCGTAGCTGGTTACCAAGCTTTGGACCAGGGCGCCGTCCTGGGCGATGCGGGATCCCAGCTCCGCGATCTGTGCTTTGTCCGAGTTGGTATCGGCCAAAACCGGGGCAGGGAAAAGAAGGCTTGTCGTGGTCATAGCCAGGCCGATGACCTCGACGAGCACAATGGCCTGGACGAATGGACGACGGAACCCGCGGCTTTGCCGTCCGGGGCCCTGGGCGCCTTGAGTCCCGCCACCTCTTGGCATAACGAACATCAACGATATCCGTTCAGAACTCCTGGTCCACGTTCTGGGAACGGCTCGGTCCCCGACAGTGACTTGTAGGGCAATTCGGCCGTGGCCTTCGCAGTGGTCCCGATGGTGGCCGGTCCGCCCGGCGCGGACTGGAGAGTTTGAGGAACCACGCATCGGCAAACTGCGGTGGGCGAGACAAGAACACGTGATCACCCGCGCGTCGCCGACGCGTGGGGCAATCTCTCATGCGCTGACCGCACTGCACGGCTTCCCGAACCTGATCGGAGTAAGATTCTTGATTCGCGTCGGAATCTTGGTTCGATGCGTACACTGAACCGCGGGGAGGCATCTTTGTCACGAGTGAACGAGACACGCCAACGCATTGTCGACTACCTGATCAGCGAGGGTCCTGTCGAAGATCAGTCCGGTCGAGCTACCGGCGTACTGAAGATGGCCGTCGGATACACACAAGGCGACGCTGGTTTTGGCCAACTTATCTCCTCGATGGAGAAGGACGGACAGCTCACTCGAGAAATCCGGGGCCGGCGTACCTACCGGATCTCCGCAGCGTTGGACACTGCAATACCTTCCGACCAAGGGGATTCCGAGAACATCGACTACGACGAGCTGGCCGCCGCCCTCCTCGCCAGGACGGCCCAGGTGCTCGCCGCATCACACGAACCCTCCGAATCGGCAGGATGGGCACGCCGACGCATCGAACAGCTCGAAGGACGCACCGACGAACTCCAACGAGAACTTGCCCGAGCGAAAGCTGAGGCGAAGACCAATGCCGATGAGCGAGACGAGCTGCGTGGGCAACTGGAGGCTGCGAGCCACAACCTCAGCCTCCTGACCGAACGTGGGCAACCCTCCCAGCAGGGGCGGGCTGCCCAGCGACTCGGGAGTGACGAACAGGCACTCCTATTCGAGCTGCGTGGCCACCGCCGCCGCTCGGGGCGCGCGGGCTAGGCAGGGCGTCGACCACTGCCACAAGGTCGAGAGGTCCCACGACCACTGGGTCCGGCAGCGAGCCGTGCGATGACGACGGCTCGGAGGATTTACCGGGCGGTCGCTTCCGGCGGTGCCTCACTCCTGCCCGAGCTATCACCGGCATGTTCGGGCGGTCCCTCCACCAATGCGGGCACGATGGCCGCGCCATGATCGGGCGCTCACCCGCCAAATCCCGTGACTGGCACGAGTACGTCACTGTTGGTCGTGGTGCCAATGCCCAGCTGACCTGAATCGTTTTCGCCCCAGGCCATGTCGTTTCCCCACCGCCGCTCAACAATCCGGGCCTGAAGCGTTTGACTGACGAAATGGGCTCCACCCGCGGGCCGCCGCCGCCGACCACAAAGAGTGACGATGGCTACGGATAGTGGTCGGAATGGGAGGAAGGGACATGCTGAAGAAGGTCGTTGTATCCCTGGCGTTGGCCGGTTCGCTCGCCGCCAGCTCTGCGGGTGGGGCAGAGGCCGCCTCGGTTCCGAACTGCTCGAACGCACCGGCAACGATCTCCCATCTGCAGGCAGAGGAGGCCCAAGTTGCCTCAATGCTGGTGTCGCTGCAGGCCGTGGCTGCTCCTGGAAAGCGCGAGTCGTGGTGGCTCCAGCAGTCGATCGTCTTCCTGACTCGTGCCGAGGCGGGACTCACCGCCCGCGTGAGCAAGCTGCAGGCCCAGTGCCCCGCCAATACCTACGCGGGCTACGGGTCGAGCAATCTCGTCGGCTGATCGATTGAAGCGTCGCTTGCCACCTCCGCATGGCGGATCGGCTGAGCCCATCGAAGCGGGGTCGTGACCTCGACGAGCGCCCGGTCATTCACCTGTGATGGCGACCTGATGCGCTCCCTGGCTTGGTTGCGAACCGTCCGGAAACGACAGCTCCGGGTGATCCTGCTCGGTTGCTCGCCGACCCAGGCTCGGCCCGGGGGCGAACAAGCCGGAGTTGCGACTCGTCGACGGACACGTGCCGTGTTTCGGCGTCCGGTGTTATGAAATTCCTAACCTCGTCAAGGGGGCGTAGCCTCGTTTCCTGAGCGGGCCGGCGTGGGGCGCCGTTAGCGACCCTATCTCGTGGCTCGCTCACCGCGTCTGGGATCCGAGACCGTCGGCGGGCTGCGAGTGGGATCGAGTAGCGCTCGGCGATGATCGCACTGGCTTCTTCGCTGTTGACCGGGGTGCCGTCGACGTCACCCACCACGTAGAGCTGGCCCGAGCGCGTGCAGGCGGTGATCCGGGTGACAAGGGTGGTGGCCAGGTGACAGATCGCCGAACGGTGATGCAGTCGGCTAGCCCATCAGACGTAAGCCCTGCTCGAAGAACGAGACGGCAGCAACGACGGGATCGGACTCGACCACCAGTTGGGCATGACCAAGAAGCGCTCCGAAAGGTGCGTTCCAATATGCCGGGTCGCCCGGACGAACGGCGTCCCAGGGCCCGAAGTAGAGATAAGGCTCTCGATGGGCTTCATCACCGGGCGAGGCTCCCAGATTGACCCTCCCTCGGGTAGTGCCCGCATCGAGTCCGACGTCAAAGTGTTCGGGCCACAGTTGGAGGATGGAAGGCTCGGCCAGAACGGAAAGAAGTCCGTCGAAAGCCAAGGCACCGAGTCGGAACCAGGTCAGCACGTCCTCGATGGCGGCTGGATCCACAATGATGAGGGCAGAAGGATCACCGATGTCCGGCGAGTTCTCGAGGTTGTCCCGCTGAGCGTGGAAGTTTGAGATGACGGTCCCCCGCCTGATGCCTGCCTGGTGGTAGGTCTCGGGCGTCCGTCGAAAGACATCCGATCAAGAAGGGGACCGTCGTGAAGAAG
>Ga0181536_10004993_pt1 | contig 13834 bp, 7 predicted proteins | sample PEATcosm2014_Bin_41_FD_121105 | JGI IMG/M metagenome (GOLD analysis project Ga0181536, IMG submission 121105) | Peatland microbial communities from MTU Mesocosm Facility, Houghton, MI, USA - PEATcosm2014_Bin17_60_metaG | ecosystem: Environmental > Terrestrial > Soil > Wetlands > Peat | place...
ACTGGTCGTCGGGTCAGCGTCGGATAAGAATCCCGCTGCCGATCGCGCGACGCCAAGGGCGCAGGTTAGTCTCGGCGACGTCGACAATACGAGGAATGGACGCCAAAGGGGGGCTGCGATGACTAAACCACAAATGATTCCCGATAAAGTGCATCTGGTAGGCAGCATCGGCCTCGACACGGTCGAAGAGGTTTTCCGCACGGTCGGCAGGCTGCTCGGACGACGCATCCGTCGCGTGCCCGACGGCGAGCCCGGTGGGCGGCGGATATGGATCAGCTGGCAATATCCGTTGCTGCGCGCGAGCCCGTTCCTCAAGATTGACAGCGCGGCGGACCGGGTAAAGAGCACATTGGTTCCGACCCTTTGCCTCGGCGATGCGGTCAAGCCTGGCGATATTCGGTTCAGCGAGCTCGGATATGCGCGAGAGGCGCGCGCCTCCTACCAGGATTTCCTGGCGGCGCGAAAGCGGCGAGAATTGCCGGCCGATGTGCGTTTCCAGGTATGCCTGCCGACACCGCTCGCCGTCACTTATTCATTTTGTGCGGCAAAAGATGTGGCCGCGATCGAAAAGGCCTATGAGAAGGCGATGCTGCGCGAGGTCGAGATGCTCAGCCACGCGATTCCACACAAGCATCTTTGCATTCAATGGGACATCTGCACGGAGATGATCATCTGGGATGGGCAGATGCCTGACCGCTACCCGAACGTCGGCCTTTCACATCCGGAAATCATGGCCCGTGTGAAGCGTCTCAGTGCAAAAGTGCCCAAGGACGTCGAGCTCGGCTTTCATCTTTGTTACGGCGACCTCGATGGCAAGCATTTCGTAGAGCCCCGCGACGCCGAAAAGATGGTCGACCTTGCCAACGCATTGGCAAAAACCGTCGCGCACCCGATTTCCTACCTGCATATGCCGGTGCCGATCGCCCGCACCGACGACGCTTTTTTCCAGCCGCTCCGCAATCTCAAGCTGAAGCCCGCAACTGAGCTTTATCTCGGACTTGTGCACGCGGCCGACGGTGTCGAGGGCGCCAAGCAGCGGATGCTGGCGGCCGGCAGATATGTCAGCGGATTCGGAATCGCCACAGAATGCGGCATCGCGCGCGCCAAGACCCCCGACATGGTACGCAAGCTGCTTGCCATCCATGCCAAGGTTTCGCGCGAGCCATCTGCGGCTCGTTGATGATCTCGGCGAAACAGGAGGGACAAGGGGAGCATCGATCCGACGAATGTGCGGAAAACAGGGGAGACGCGGGAGGATCAAATGTTTCTCATCGTGGCGGCAACGCGCGCACGGGCATGAAGTCGCGGTGTGGGAAAAAGTAAAACTGCCCGCACGCTAAAGCGCGCGGAGCCGGCTATGGTGACCATGTTAGCGGAATGCGGTGCTTTGATCGCCTGCCGGACAGCGCCGGCCGGACGATTGCGAAATGTTAAGCCTGGATGGGCCCGGTCGGTCACGACCTCGACATGATCGTTGCCTCAACTGGTCGCAGTGGGCCAAAATTATGGCCCCTTGGGAGGAGTTCACCGATGTTTCCGCTTTTGCGCACCGGCCTCGTGGCCGGGCTTGCGGCCGCGCTTGTCGCCGTTGCGTCTTTCTCCGCGCATGCCGCTTCCGCGACTGCCGCGGACAAGCCGTTCCAGAACAGCGACCTTGCCGATAGTGCGATCAAGCTTGAGGCCCAGATCAAATCGGATGCGGGGGCGCCGACCAAGCCCGTGGCGCAAATCCGGCGCGACGCCGACGCGGCCTTTGCGAAAAACGATTTCCGCGGCGGCATGGCGCTGCTCGGCCAGATCGTCGCCGCGGTGCCGAACGACTCGACGACGTGGCTGCGTCTGGCGCGAACGATCATGCAGATCCGCCCGGCCGACGATCGCGAACGCACGATGCTTTTGGAGCGCGCTTCGACCGCCGCTTACATCGCCTATGAGCGCACCACAAACCGCAACGAGGAGGCGGACAGCCTCGCGCTCCTCGGCACCATCATGAGTCAACGGCAATTGTGGCGACCGGCGCTCGACGCGCTGCGGCTCTCGCTCGAACTGCGCGAGGTCGCCGACGTGCGCGGCCAGTACGAGCGGCTGCGCGACCAATACGGCTTCCGCGTGCTCGATTACTCGATCGATGCGGACACCGCCTCGCCGCGCGCCTGCTTCCAATTCTCCGAGGATTTGCCGCCGCGGACCGATTTTTCGCCCTTTGTCGTGCTGGCCGGCACCGACAAGCCGGCGCTGTCCGTAGACGAGAAACAGCTCTGCGTCGAAGGCCTGAAAAACGGCGACAGCTATACCATCACACTGCGCGCCGGCTTGCCGTCGGTGGTGCACGAGTCGCTGTCGAAGTCTGCCGATTTCGCCATCTATGTGCGCGACCGCAAGCCCGCCGTGCGCTTCTCGACGACGGCTTACGTGCTGCCGCGTACGGGACAGCGCGGGATTCCGGTCATCAGCGTCAATACTCACGCGATCGCCATCGAGATTTATCGCGTCAGCGACCGCAATCTCGTCGACACGATCGAGGGCGCCGGCTATGGGCGCGGCGATTTCCAGCGCAGTCTCGATCGCTATGACGTCGACCGGCTCAAAGATTCGCGCGGCGTTGCGGTCTGGAACGGCGAACTTAATGTCGACACCTCGCCGCTCAATGCCGACGTCACCACGGCCTTTCCGGTCGACCAGGCGGTCGGCGATCTCAAGCCAGGCGTCTACGTCATGGTGGCGCAGCCGCAAGAGCTGAAGAACGTCGATAGCGATTACGGCTCGCTCGCGACCCAATGGTTCATCGTCTCCGATCTCGGCCTTACGGCTTTCTCCGGCAACGACGGGATTCATGCCTTCGTCAACTCGTTGGCGACGACCGATGCCAAGAACGGCATCGAGGTGCGGCTCATTTCGCGCAGTAACGAGGTTTTGGCCACTCGCCGCACCGATGCGAGCGGTCATGTGCAGTTCGAGGCCGGTCTGGCGAGCGGGGAGGGAGGTTCCGCTCCCGCCGTTCTCGCCGCCAATGATGCCCAGGGCGACTTTGCCTTCCTCAGCCTCAAGACGCCCGGCTTCGATCTCACCGACCGCGGCGTCGCCGGCCGGCCCGCGCCCAACGGGCTTGATGCCTTCGTCTATGCCGAGCGCGGCGTCTACCGCTCGGGCGAGACGGCCTATCTCACCGCGCTCGTTCGCGATGCGCAGGGCGCCGCAGCGCTCGGCGTGCCGCTGACATTTGTCGTCGACCGGCCCGATGGGGTCGAGTATCGGCGCGCCCTGGTGCAGGACCAGGGATTGGGCGGTCATGGCCTGACGTTGCCGATCGCAGCCTCGGCGCCGACCGGGACTTGGCACGTGCGCGCCTTCACCGATCCGAAGCGCGCGGCCGTCGGCGAAACGACTTTCCTGGTCGAGGATTACGTGCCCGACCGCATCGAATTCGATCTCTCCTCGCCGAGCGGGACCGTCTCGCAAAAGACTCCCGCCACGATCGACGTTGCCGGCCGCTTTCTTTACGGGGCGCCGGCCGCGGACCTCGATCTCGAAGGCGACATGACGATCGACGTGGCGAAACAGCGATCCGGATTTGCCGGTTATCAGTTCGGGCTTGCCGATGAGGACGTCGAGGCGGTCCAGCAGCCGCTCGATGATCTGCCGACAACCGATGACGCGGGCAAGGCGAGCTTCAGCGTCGCTATCGACAAGCTACCGTCGAGCACGCATCCGCTCGAAGCGCGGATCGCCGTGCGCATGGCCGAGCCTGGTGGCCGCGCCGTGGAGCACAACCTCACGCTGCCGGTCACGGCGAGCGGCAACATGATCGGCGTCAAGCCGCTGTTCTCGGGCCGCTCCCTGGCCGATGGCGCAAGCGCCGCCTTCGACATCGTCGTCGTTGCGCCCAATGGCGCGGCGGTCGCCCAGAGCGGCCTGCACTACGAGCTTCTGCGCATCGAAACCCACTATCAATTCTATAAGCGCGACGGCGACTGGCATTTTGAGCCGGTCAAGACGACAACGCGCGTCGCCGACGGAACAATCGATACGACGCTCGACAAGGCGGGCCACATTGCGCTGCCGGTGAATTTCGGCCGCTACCAGCTCGACGTCTCGTCGCCCGAGCCGAACGGCGCGGTGACTTCGGTCACGTTCGACGCCGGCTGGTATGTCGACGCGAGCGCCGACACCCCCGACATGCTCGAAACCGCGCTCGACAAAAGCGAGTACCGGCCCGGCGACACTATGACGGTCGCCGTTACCGCGCGCAGCGCCGGCCGCCTCACGCTCAACGTGGTCGGTGACCGGCTGCTCGCGAGTCAAACCACGGACGTCAAGCCGGGCGTCGCGCAGGTGAAAGTCCCGGTGGGCTCCGACTGGGGCAGCGGCGCTTACATCGTTGCGACGCTGCGCCGGCCGCTCGATGAACCCACGCAACGCATGCCGAGCCGCTCGATCGGCGTGCAATGGTTTTCCATCGATCGCGCGGCGAAGACGCTAACCCTCGACATGAAGGCACCCTCGCTGTTGCGGCCGAACACGACCTTGCGGGTGCCGGTCAAGATCGACGGGCTCAAAGCCGGCGAAGAGGCCAGAATCGTCGTGGCCGCGGTCGATGTCGGCATTCTCAATCTCACGAACTATAAGCCGCCGTCACCCGACGATTACTATCTCGGCCAGCGGGCGCTGTCGGCGGAGATCCGCGATCTTTATGGCGACTTGATCGACGGCATGCAGGGCACCCGCGGCCAGATTCGCAGCGGCGGCGACCAGGGCGCCGAGTTGCAGGGCAGTCCGCCCGCCGGGCCGCCGCTGTCGCTTTATTCCGGCATCGTCAGCGTCGGCCCGGACGGCAGCGCGGAAGTTGCGTTCGACGTTCCGGACTTCGCCGGCACCATCCGGGTCATGGCGGTGGCATGGAGCAAGGACAAGGTCGGCCAGGCGACGGCCGACGTCATCGTGCGCGATCCCGTCGTGCTGACCGCGACGCTGCCGCGCTTCCTGCTGCCCGGCGACCGTTCCACAATCCATCTCGATCTCGACAATGTCGAAGGCCAGGCGGGCGACTATGCGATCGCGGTATCGACCGCGGACGCGGTCGTGGCCGGCGCCGGCGCAACGCAGAAACTAACGTTGCGCGCCCAGCAGCGCGGCGCGGTCACGATCCCGATCACCGCCAGCGCCGCCGGCAGCGGCACTGTTCGCGTGAACGTGAGCGGACCATCAGGCTTTGCGCTTGAGAGAAGCTACCTGCTCGCAGTGCGACCGCCGGCGCAAATCCTCGCACGGCGCACCGTGAAGTCGATCGCCAAGGGCGAAAGCTTGACGGTGTCGAGCGATCTCTTTGCCGATCTTGTCCCCGGCACTGGCGGCGTCTCGATCTCGGTCGGTTCCTCGGCTGCTCTCGACGCGGCGAGCCTGCTTGCGGCGCTCGATCGCTATCCGTACCGCTGCTCGGAGCAGATCACGAGCCGCGCGCTGCCGCTGCTGTATGTCAGCGAACTTGCCAGCGAGGCGAATCTTGCGCTCGACAGCGGCTCGGATCAGCGGATTCGCGACGCCATCGAGGCGCTGCTGACGCGGCAGGACTCCACCGGTTCCTTCGGTCTCTGGGGGGTCGGCGGCGACGACGTTTGGCTCGACTCCTATGTCACCGATTTTCTGACCCGCGCGCGTGAGCGCAAGTTTGCGGTGCCGGACGCTGCATTCAAGCTCGCGCTCGATCGGCTGCGTAACGTCGTCGCCAATACGACCGATCCGGGCAAGAACGACGGCACCGATCTCGCCTACGCACTCTATGTGCTGGCGCGCAATGGGTCGGCTCCGATCGGCGATCTGCGTTATCTCGCCGATGCCAAGCTCGATGCGCTGAAGACACCGATCGCCAAGGCTCAAATTGCCGCCGCGCTCGCGCTCACCGGCGACCGCGCGCGGGCCGAGCGCGTCTACGCCGCAGCGCTTGCCGCCATCGGGCCGCAACAGCAAGACGATCTCGCGAGCCGAGAGGACTATGGCTCGACACTGCGCGACGCTGCGGCGCTCGTCACGCTTGCCGCCGAAGGCGGCGCGGCGCCCGCCACCGTGCAAGCCGCGGTGCGACGTGTCGAGGTCGCCCGCGCGTTGTTGCGACCGACCTCCACCCAGGAGGATGCCTGGCTGTTGCTTGCAGCGAGCGCTATGGCGAAGGAGGCCGGCAACGTATCGCTCGACGTCAACGGCGAGTCGTCGCCGCGCCCGCTCTATCGCACGATCCGCGCCGGCGACCTCAAGGAGCCGTTGCGTGTGACCAACACCGGCGCGAATGAGGTGCAGGCCGTGGTCACCGTCACCGTCACCGGCGCGCCGGTCACGCCGGAGCCCGCAGCGGAGAACGGCTTCAAGATCGAGCGCCTCACCTACACGCTCGATGGCGATGCGGTCGATCCGGCGCAGGTCAAACAGAATACTCGGCTTGTGGTGCTGCTGAAGATCACGGAGGCACAGCCGCAATTCGGTCGCGTCATCGTCGCCGATTATCTGCCGGCGGGATTCGAGATCGATAATCCGCACCTCGTCTCGTCCGGCGATACCGGGACGTTGCCGTGGATCACCGATGCGGTGGAGCCGGTCAATACCGAATTCCGCGACGACCGCTTCACCGCCGCCTTCGAGCGCAAGCGCGGCGATGCCGCCGTGTTCACCGTCGCCTACGTGGTGCGCGCGGTCTCGCCTGGCAAATATGTACGCCCGCAGGCGAGCGTCGAGGACATGTACCGCCCGGATCGCTCTGGCCGCACCGAAAGCGGCAAGGTTGACGTCTTGGCGGGGAAATGACTAGGCCGCGTCATTGCGAGCGCAGCGAAGCAATCCAGTTGGCTCTCCAGCGGCTGGATTGCTTCGTCGCTTCGCTCCTCGCAATGACGCGAATGCGTCTTGCCATCATCATTGCGTCGCTTGCCGTTGTTGGCGCGTTTGCCGCCGCTGCCTGGTGGATCACCACGCTCGGTCCCGCGCCGCTCGGCAAGAACCTCGAATTTTCCGCAACTGTGGTCGATCGTGAGGGTCGTCTGCTGCGGGCCTATGCCACCAGCGAAGGCCGCTGGCGGTTGCCGGCGACGGTCGCCGACGTCGATCCGCGCTTTTTCGCGGTGCTGTTCGCTTATGAAGACAAACGCTTCCGCGCTCATCACGGCGTCGATCCGCTGGCGCTGCTGCGGGCGGCGTTGCAACTCGCAGGCAGCGGCCACATCCGTTCCGGCGGCTCGACGCTGACCATGCAGGTGGCGCGCCTGCTGGAGCCGCGCTCCGAACGGAGCATGCTCGCAAAGTTACGTCAGATCGTGCGCGCGATCGAGATTGAGCGCGTTCTGACCAAGGACGAGATACTCTCGCTCTATCTCGATCTTGCGCCCTACGGCGGCAACATCGAAGGTATCCGCGCCGCATCTCTTGCCTATTTCGGAAAGGAGCCGCGACGGCTCTCGCTCGGCGAAGCGGCACTGCTCGTCGCGTTGCCGCAATCGCCGGAGCGGCGCCGCCCAGATCGTTCGGCCGAAGCTGCGCGCATCGCTAGAAACCGCGTGCTCGACCGCTTCGCCACGACCGGCGCCGTGCCGGCCGACGAGATCGCGCTTGCCAAGGCCGAGCCGGTGCCCACCGGCCGCCACGCGATGCCCATGCTCGCGCCGCACGCCGCCGACCGCGCGGTCGCCAAATCCCCCGAGCTGAGAGAGCATCGGCTCACCATCGATGCTGTTCTGCAAAAGAATCTGGAAGAGCTTGCGCGCGAGCGCGTGCGCGCGCTGGCGGCGACGCTGGGGTCGCATGTTTCGCTCGCCATTCTCGCCATCGACAATGCGACGGGTGAAGTTTTGGCCCGCGTCGGCTCGCCCGACTATTTCGACGAACGCCGCGCCGGCCAGATCGACATGACGCAAGCGCTGCGCTCGCCCGGCTCGACCCTAAAACCCTTCATCTATGGCCTCGGCTTCGAGGATGGCTTCATCCACCCGGAGACGTTGATCGAAGATCGGCCGGTGAGCTACGGCAGCTACGCGCCGAAGGATTTCGATGCCAGTTTCCAGGGCACGGTGACGGTGCGCAAGGCGCTGCAGCTCTCGCTCAACGTTCCTGCGGTCGCCGTGCTCGACGAGGTTGGGGCAAGCCGGCTGTCCGCACAAATCGCGCAAGCCGGTGCCTCGCTGGTGCTGCCCGAGGCAGAAGCCCCCGGTCTTGCCATCGGTCTCGGCGGGGTCGGAATAAAGCTCTCCGATCTCGTCATGCTTTACGCCGGCATTGCGCGCCTCGGCACGACTTTGCCGCTCAGCGACAATTTGGCAGCGTCTGCGCCGCAAGCGCGACGCCTGATGGAACCTGTTGCGGCTTGGTACGTCGGCAATGTGCTTCTGGGCACGCCGCCGCCGGAAAATGGCGCTTCCGGCCGCATCGCCTTCAAGACCGGGACCAGCTACGGCTACCGCGACGCCTGGTCGATCGGCTTCGATGGCAGGCATACCATCGGCGTTTGGGTGGGCCGTGCCGACGGTGCGCCGGTACCGGGCCTTGTCGGCCGCTCGGCAGCAGCGCCGATCCTGTTCGATGCCTTCGCCCGCATGGGCACGCCGCCAGCTGCGCTGCCGCGCCCACCCAAGGGCGTGCTCGTGACATCGAGCGCCAAGCTGCCGCCGCCGCTCACGCGCTTTCAACCGGGCCGTCTCGCCGGCGCGACTGCACAGGCGTCGCTGCACATCCTGTTTCCGCCTGATGGTGCCCGGCTCGATCTACCCACTCCGGACGGCAAGCCGGATCCGGTCCCCCTCAAGGTTACAGGCGCGGTCGCTCCGCTCACCGTCCTGGTCAACGGCGTTCCGGCTCCGGCGCAACAACGGGGAGCGCTTTTCTTCAAGCCCGCCGGTCCCGGTTTCTCGCGCGTAACGGTGCTGGATTCCTCCGGAGCCGCCGATAGCGTCGTCGTGCGCGTGGAGGACAATTCCTTGGCGCGGGGGCTGGTGCGGGCGGCGAGCGGGGTCTGCACACCTTCATCCTGCGAAGAAAAGGGCGGAACGGGGGCGGCGCATTAGTCTAACCGGCGGAGGCTCGGTTGGCCCCTGGTCCTTCCCCGGCGCGGGGGATTTCTCTATGGTCCGGCGGGCATTTAGAGCATGATCCCGAAAAAGCCTGCCGCGGACTTGATCCGGGGTGGAAACCGGTTTTCGGAAAAGATCATGCTCAAGCAAAAATTCAGACCATGATCGGATTCAATTGAATTGGATCATGGTCTAGACTCCGGCAAGGGTATGAGCACGACGAGCAGCGCGCCGCCGCGGTCCCACTGGCCGGCAAACGGCCTTGGCTCGCTTTTCGATTTTGCCGCGACGTCGAACAGGCGGGCGCTGGGGGTGCTCCTTCTTGTTTCGCTTTTCCTGTTTCTGCCGGGCTTTTTTCAAATTCCGCCGGTTGATCGCGACGAAGCGTATTTCGCGCAAGCCACCAAACAGATGATCGAGACGGGCGACTACGTCGACATCCGCTACCAGGACGACGTTCGCTACAGGAAACCGGTCGGCATCTATTGGCTGCAGGCGGCCGCGGTGAAGACGGCCGAAGCATTGGGACTTGCCAATGCGCGAACCACCATCTGGCTCTATCGTATTCCGTCGCTGATCGGCGCGATCGGCGCGGTGCTGGCAACCTACTGGTGCGCGCTCGCCTTCGTCAGCCGGCGGGGTGCGATGCTTGCCGCCGTGATGATGGCGGGCTCGGCACTGCTCGGCGTCGAAGCCCGGCTCGCCAAGACCGATGCCATGCTGCTGTTCACCATCGTTGCGGCTATGGGAGTTCTGGCGCGCGCCCATTTGTCGTCGCCGCGTGATGCCGCAAACGCGCGGCTTGGATGGGGGCCGGTGGCGATCTTTTGGACAGCGCTCGCCGCCGGCATTCTTATTAAGGGACCGGTGAACCTGATGGTCGTCGGCCTGGCCGCGGTAACGCTGTCGATTTTCGAGCGCTCCGCGCGCTGGTTGCTGGCGGTTCGTCCGCTTGCCGGGATTGGTTGGCTCATTCTCATCGTGTTGCCTTGGTTCATTGCGATCTACGCGCGCGTCGGCAGTGCTTTCCTGGTCGGATCAGTCGGCCATGACATGCTGGGAAAGCTGGCCAGCGCACAGGAAACCCACGGCGCGCCGCCTGGGCTCTATTTCCTGCTGTTCTTTGCGACTTTCTATCCCGCTTCGATCCTGGCGGGACTGGCAGTACCGGCAGTGTGGGCGGTGCGTCGCGAGCCCGCCGCTCGCTTCCTGCTGGCGTGGCTGGTGCCGTCATGGATCGTGTTCGAGCTGATCGTGACCAAATTGCCGCATTACGTGCTGCCGCTTTATCCAGCCATCGCCATTCTCATCGCCGGAGCGGTCGATTCGAAGATGCTGTCGCACCGGCCGTGGCTGGTGCGCGGCGCCGTATGGTGGTTCGTCGCTCCGATCATCATCAGTATTGCCGCCGTGATTTTGGCGGTGATCGTCGATCACGGCCTCGCGCTGCTGGCCTGGCCGTTCCTCGCCGGTGCCATCGTTTGTGGACTCTTCGCCTGGCAATTGTACGAAGATGACGGTGCCGAACGGGCGCTCATGCGCGCAACGGCGGCGGCGGTCCTGACCGCAATCGGAGTTTATGCCGTGGTCGTGCCGTCACTCGGACCGGCGTTCCCGAGCGTGGCGCTCGCCAGCGTGCTGCGTGAGTCCGGTTGCGCGCATCCGGTCGCGGCCAGCGCAGGGTACGAAGAGCCAAGTCTGGTATTCCTCGCCGGCACCGACACCCATCTCACCGATGCATCCGGCGCGGCCGATTTCCTGCGGCAAGGCGCCTGTCGCTTCGCCTTCATCGACGCGCGCCAGGAGCGCGCTTTTGCGCTCCGTGCCGAAGCGGTCGGACTTCGCTACGATCGCGGACCGCGCATCGAGGGTTTCAACATCAGCAACGGCCAGCCGATCACCATCGCGGTCTTCGAATCGGCAGCCGTGCCGTGAATGGGGGGAGGGCGCCATCCGATGAAATGGCAGCGGTGCGGCCGACGGCTCTCGCGCCCGGCGCGTCGAAGCCCGGGCCTGCGCTGCATCGTAACGCGCTGAGAAATCTCGCGCGCTGGGGTCTTGTTCTTGTACGCGCGCCGCTGGCGAGCGTTCCGCGGCCGTCCGCAGGCGCGATCGCCGCGGTCATCCTCACGCTGATTGCCACGATTGCTTGCATGTTTTTCTTCGACACCGCAGCGAGCGACTGGGCGCGCCATTTGCCGCTATGGTTCACCGAGGCGTTCGAGGAAATCACCAATTTCGGCCTCGCCGGCTGGTTTCTGTTTCCGTTCGGATTCATCCTGCTCTGCCTCGCAGCCGTGACGTCGCCGGCGCGGTCGCACCTTACGCAAGGCGTGCTGGCGGCGCTCGCCGTGCGCTTCGGATTTCTGTTCCTGGCGATCGGCGCGACGGGTCTGTTCGTAACCATCGTCAAGCGCCTGATCGGCCGGGCCCGCCCCTACGTCGGCAGCCATGACAATCCGTTCGCGTACCTGCCGTTCATCTGGCGACCCGAATATGCCAGCATGCCGTCCGGCCACGCGACGACGGCAGCGTCGGCGGCGATTGCGATTGGGGCGATCTGGCCGCGCGCGCGAGCGGTCATGTGGCTCTATGCGCTCATCATCATGTTCAGCCGCGTCGTCGTCCTCGCCCACCACCCAAGTGATGTCATTGCCGGCGCGCTGGTCGGTGTCGTCGGGGCGCTCTTGGTGCGGCGCTGGTTTGCGGCGCGGCGTCTGTTGTTTTCCGCGATCGATCTGCGGGCGTATCCGGGGCCTTCGTTCAAGCGCATCAAGGCCGCCGTACGGGAGGTCATCACGTCATTCCGGGACGCGGGCAACGCCCGCGGGCCCGGAATCCATAACCACGGAAAGTAAGATTTCGGAACGTTCATGCCGATGCTTGTAACCCGGTGGATATGGATTCCAGGCTCCGAGCGGAGCCTGTCATCGGGCCGGCCACCCAAGTCGGCTGTTGCCGACTTGGGCATGCATGCTTGCTGATCTCAGGTAAACCCGAGATCAGTGGCCGGACCCGTTGGCTCGGCCCCGGAATGACGGGCGGCCGATTGAACCCGATCGAGATGAGCCTTAGAAGCTTCCGGCATGGCGCAGAGCATCGGGCGCGATCCTGATCCCGCAATATCCGTGGTCGTGCCGGTGCGCAACGAAGCCGGCAATATCGCGCCGCTCGTCGGCGAGATTGCCGCCGCGCTGGCGGGCCGCACTTTCGAGATCGTCTATGTCAATGACGGCTCGCAAGATTCGACGGAGCAGGAATTGCGCGGCTTGATGGCGCAGCGCCCGTGGCTGCGGCAAATCCGGCATGAAAAATCCTGTGGTCAGTCGGCGGCCGTGCGCACCGGCGTCGCTATGGCGCGTGCGCCCATTGTGGTGACGCTCGACGGCGACGGCCAGAACGATCCGGCCTTCATTCCGGCGCTGATTGCCGCACTTGAAGCGGGTGCGCCGCGGCTCGGCCTGGTCGCCGGCCAGCGCGTCGGCCGCAAGACGACGGGCTTCAAGCGATTGCAGTCGCGCATCGCCAATGGCGTGCGCGGCGCGGTGCTGCGGGATGGCACGCGCGATACCGGATGCGGCCTCAAGGCATTTCGCCGCGACTTGTTCTTGTCGCTGCCGTATTTCGACGGTTTACACCGCTTCCTGCCGGCGCTGGTCCGGCGCGAAGGTTTCGACGTCGGCTATGTCGATGTCGTCGATCGGCCGCGCCGCCACGGCACGTCGAATTACGGATTCTGGGATCGGCTGTGGATCGGCATTCTCGACCTTGCCGGAGTGTGGTGGCTCATTCGGCGCAAAAAGCGCGTTCCCCAATCGCAGGAGGTGACCCTTGCTCATTGATCTGTCGCACGCGGTCGGCGCTTATTTGATCGACGTGTTCGTCACCAGGCTCGATTGGTGGGTGTTTTTGGGTATTGCGGCCCAGGGCCTGTTCACGATGCGCTTCCTTGTTCAATGGATCGCCTCTGAACGCGCCGGCCGCAGCGTCATTCCGCTGGCATTCTGGATTTTCTCCATCGCCGGCGGCCTGCTGCTTCTGGTCTATGCGCTCTACCGCAAGGACGCGGTCTTCATCGCCGGCCAGGCGTTCGGCGTCTTCGTGTATCTGCGCAATCTTTATTTCGTCTTGCACGAGCGCAAAGTGGCGTCCGCTGTGGCTACGACCGAATGAATTGTCGATTAGGTGCTGTGTCGTCGTAATTGCGGACGGGGATAAATCGGGGAAATAGTAACGTGTCGCCGTAACCCGACCGGGGCGGCCGAGATGGGGCCACAACCGGACTCATGCACCGCAGCAAAGTTTCGTGCGCCAAGCGGTAACAGGACCCACATCTATGGCTCTCACCTGATGACGAAGGAGCCGTCTGCAGCATCACAAAACAAGCTCCGCGTGCTGTTTTCCAGATCGTTATTTGCGACGGACAAGTGGCTTCGCGACCTCGCGGGCACTGTCGATGAAAAGCTGCGCGAGCGGGCTGAGCGTGCGGTTTTTCAGAGTGACGATTTCGATTGGCAATCGGGCAGATACTTGTTCAACAGGCAAGGCCTTGATCTCTGTGCGCATAATCGGAAATCTTAATGCCGAATGCGGGAAAATCGAAAGAAAACGCCCGGTCGCCACGAGCCTGATCCGCACCTCGATGGGGTTGGTAATAACAGTTGTTCGGGGAGAATTGAGCCCGTTGCTGCGAAAGGCTTCTCTTGCTACCGACCCAGAAATGCTTTCCCGTGACGCTAGCACCCACGATTCGTTCACCAACTCGTCAAGCTTGATGTCGCGCCGCCGAA
>Ga0181536_10004994_pt1 | contig 13833 bp, 17 predicted proteins | sample PEATcosm2014_Bin_41_FD_121105 | JGI IMG/M metagenome (GOLD analysis project Ga0181536, IMG submission 121105) | Peatland microbial communities from MTU Mesocosm Facility, Houghton, MI, USA - PEATcosm2014_Bin17_60_metaG | ecosystem: Environmental > Terrestrial > Soil > Wetlands > Peat | place...
CGTTAATAATTCCATCAATCCCCTCATCCCCGCCCTTCCCAATTGCTTCCCCGGCCTCTTTGCGTGACCCTCCGTATCCCATTTTCAGCAGCAGCTCTACGACTAGCCGCTCAAAGAAGGTAGGGGACGCCTTCTTGACGCGGCTTAGCACCTCCGACGCCAATTCCCCGCGAAACCTCTGATACGCTGCCTCCAACATTTCCTCGGGCGTCTGTTTGTCGGCTCCGTGGTCGGGAAGTTGAGTGCCCTCCGCATGTTTTGTTGACCGGAACTGCACAAACTCGGGAAACTGCTCAAGCTCTTTGATCGTGATACGCCCGGGTGAGTCCTTAAGCAACCGATGGCCGCGCTCCGTAATCTTAAAAACGCCCCGGCGCGACGATTCCAAAACACCGGCTTGAGTAAGATACGATTTCGCCCACGCAGTCCGATTGCGGAAAGTCAACTGTCGACCGCTTGGGAGCAGGGTCATTTTCTCATCTTCCGTGAGCTCAAATCTGTGCGCTAGAATCTCAGTCACCTCGCTGATCGAGTGCTCTTTCCCATCCGCCGCCAGCTCAAGCAGCGGACGCATGATGCTCTGGAAATCCGGGATAGACATTTGAAACTCCTTACCTTTGGGCGGGTCGTGTCAGTGCGCTTCGTCACTCGGAGACGTGATCACAGTGCGACTGGAGCCCCAAGATATGAACCGAGTCCCGCAGGGACGGCACGGCGGCGGCGGCGTTTCTACCGGCCCAAGATCAAGCCCGCTACATTTTTGCTCTTACGGTACACAACCGTTACCCGATCCCCTTTATCAACTTTTCCCCGGACAACGGTTTCGTTTGTGATCCGGAGCTCGCGCAACTCCCCGTCAGCGGTTTTAACTCCAACCTGGGTGCCACTCGACGCTGCGACAAATCCCTCGATTACCCCGCAGCATTTTTCGCACCCCTTGGGCACCGGATACTCGGTGCATTTACAGTTCGCGCACTGATCTTGCCCAACAACCAATCCCGCGGAAAAAAGAAGCACCAAGACCAACTCAAGCAGCTTTTTCATGCTTAGCCTTTCTGCTGGCTGCAGCCTCCTCGCTAAACACCCACCAAAGCAAGTAGCAGAGCAACCAACCTCCAATAAACCAAAGCCCAACCTCTATGAAAGTAAGCTGGCACGACATGTGATTGTTTAGTGCCAGCTTCGTCGCTTCCACGTTTGCGCCCAACAACAGCTTAAGCGCGAGAAAGTTACGCTGGACTTTCACCCCCATGAAAACTGACAACAACAAAAACAACCAGGACGGCAGGAACAAGAGGTAAATCAGGCGGACTCTTCTGCGTGACGAACTCACGTGGGAATCGCCCAGCAGCAGAGCGGTCAGCCCGCCAATGATCAGGACAGACCATTGGGAAAGGGACTGCGAGAAAGAAACAACGGACTCGAAATTAGGAGTGTCCACGACATTACCTCACACTAGAGGGCAGAGAGCATAACACAGAAAATACGTCTCGCCGTCGTACCATGGACCCTTGTTCGGAAAGGGGGCTCAAGATCCAAAACAGTTATAGGGTCAGAAAGACATTCGGTCTGATCCTCTTTTCTGGGAAAGGCGAACGAACTGGTACAACCATTTAGCGACGCCGCCGTGATGTGAGCATGTCCCTCGGCGGCTCTGGCTGAAACTGTAGCTTCCGTCGCGGCATTGTGCGGTTGCTCCTTGAGGCGCTGCCGAGCAATCCTCAGGGCGCTTTACTGTTTCTCCTTTGCTGTTGACATAGGTGCCGTTGTCCGTGCACTTCGGTTGAGACTTCTGTTGTTGTGGCGCAGGTTGGGTGGGCGATGATGGTTGCGGAGTCTGCGCGGACAGTGAAGCGAACAATACCGTTGCGAGCGCAAGAATGGAAACGAATCGACGGACGAAAAACATGCGCGATCTCCTTCAAGTTCGAGACCCGATTTTACCACCGGCGAGAAGAAAAATTCTGTGACGGATGTGACGCATTAAGAATCTGTTCGGTTTTCGTAACAAGAAAAATTGTTTCCAACTTAAGTAAACAAGAAGGCATTTTTCGGAAAGCACGCAGTCGGTAACGGTTCAGAGACGGAACTGTTTGTGCGTGTGCGGCGGGGCTTTCATCGCGAACTCCTGAACAATGGTGGGGTTTGTCGGTAGTGGTGCCGCTTGATTTCCACAGGAGGTAACGATGGCAGTTGGATTGCACAACACGGGAGAAAAGCTGGCATTCGCTGATTGCTCTACTTCAAGCATTCCCTATCGCTACGACTTGGGAACCAGGGGGTATTGCGGCGTTTCGTATTTCGTGGATAATGGCCTTACTCAAGGCTTCTTGCGCAGTCAAGATTGTAGTTCCGCTGACCATGAGAGCCTCAACGTCGGCGACGTTGAGGCCACTATACGCGGCAATCGCCGAGGTAATATTCTCTCGCATTCTCTTAACTTGCCGGTATTGGTCCTCCAGTTGACTCTCGATGAAATCTTGCTTCTCATAGTGCATAGAAACGCCGTGGAAAAGAAATGAGGAATTCTGGTTCGCGTATCGCTTCGTGCCCGCAGAAAATATCAGATTCGCTATCGAATCAATCTGTCCTATGTTGTGCGTGGTGATTGCAACGGGGAGCGTTTTCATGAAAGCACCGATACTTAGTCCTTCAAAGACATTTCCACCACCTGAGGAAATGATTAGGTAAATGTCGTTGCCAGCATTAGACGCTGTTGTCAGCGCGTTCCTCAGCTTCGCGGCTTGTGTAGTTTGAACGTCCGCAGTAAACACGATGTATTGCGTCATGGGTGCTAATTATACGTTATGCTGTCTCGCCAAGCGCCTTGAGAATGAGCGCCCTATCGATCCGCGCTGTCATGGGTGCTTTGGCAGAAGATTGCAGAGTTCTGTGATGCTCCAGATGTGATCTGTCAGCCCGGCACTTGTGCGGTTTGGGTGGGTTATTTTATGGCTTGCTGCCGATGAACATCCTAATGGGCGCATCATACTTTACCCCGCCTCCGCCCATAAAAGCTCCAGGCCACGTCATCTGTTCAAATACCCAAGGGTCAGCACTTAAATTTTGGGCTCGCAATGATTTGATCAGTAGTACCGATGCTTGGGAGATGGCTGGATCGGACCCAGCGCGTGTTCCGATCAGAATTCCTCGGACGGTTGCCTGCCCAGCCATGGCGGCTACGGGGTGGACAGTCCAACCGGCCCGTACCAGAGACTCTATGATCAATCGGCTGATTCCTGAGATTTCAGCCGTATCCCCGAATGTGGCCACATCTATAACCGTGCCAGAAGAAGGACGGAGATCGGCAACAAGGAGATTCTGCTGTACCGGCGTCAAGGTTCGATCAGCAAGCCGCGCCTCCAGTTGGAGCCGGGCGAGTTTCTCTCGTTCGGCGGTTTCATTTGCGGACGCGGCGCGCTCATTCGCTCTGGCAATATCAAGGCGAAAGCCTTCGGCTTTTGCGTTCGCTTCTGCTGAATGTTGTTCAGCCAAGGAAAGGCTCTCTTGGGCTTTAGTCGCACGTTCGTTTGCTTCTGCTGACCCGCGCTGCGCCTCAGCTATGCGGGCATCCGCTTCCTTAGCCCTTGCGACCGCAGCGGCGAGTTCTGTCCCTATTCGTTCCTGCTCTGCTTTAGCATCACTTTCTTTAATGCGGGTTATATTGTCCTGTAAGTCCGCCAGCTGTTTGGCGTGGACGAACGCCAGTCGTTGGCTCACTACTATGGCGACGGCAGCTAATGCAGTAATGGCCAGCGCCCAGAGAACCGCGTTATTCCAGAAATCGGCTTTGGCAGATAGTTCAGTGGCGCGTGACGTTAGGGATTCTAGTTCCGACATACTGCTGGAACCCCGACAAGAGTAGTGCTGGCGATCATCTTGGGTGCTTATACCGGGCTCGCATATTCCTGTGGCGCACCAACCCACGGAGAAAGTGTAACAGAAGCTGATCAATGACATCAGTCTCTGTTTGCTGCGATATCGTAGCCATAATTTTCTGGAGAACGGTGGAATTATATCAACTAGAGCGCCCAGCGCGACGAGATCATGCAAGGCAACGAAGGATTTGAAAAGTCCACATTTCGACGTGAACCGCCAGCCGACACTTCTAGCGGCCCCGCAACTTCTCCGTAATGCGCTCACCCAAGCTCTTAGTATTCTCACTGCCAGGATCAAACCACTGTTTTCTGTTTTGCCAAGCCCTCTGAACGCTTCTTAGACCCACATCTTGACCTTTCTTTTGGCTCATCCGACGAGCCAACCGATCTTGGGCATCGAGGCGGGACACTCCTTGGGCGATGAGTTTACCGATTTCCTGGCACACATATCGTGACTCTTTGTCGGTCAAGGCCCGAGGCCGACCGCCAGGATCTTGTGGAAATATTTTGGCTGCTTCATGCATCGCCTCTGGCATCACTTTGCGAATTGTGTATGGAAGCAGATAGATCATGTCAACTTGCGCGTCTAGCTCAAATGGTTCCGGCTCAGGTTCCTTCAAGAGCTTGGCTATGAAAGCCTCGCGCGTTCGTATTGGCCTCAGCGAAAGCAACCTCTCCTCGAAACTGTCCAGGACGAAGCCAAATCCCTGGTTAAAAGTCTTTAAGCTCAATTCGTCGAACACGTCGAAATAGGCGTCGATGATTCTCTTGGCGCTCTCAGGTTTCATTGCCCACCCGCCTAGTCACGATTGCCAAAACCTCTCGCACCCTTTTGGTCACCTGGATGCCACAAGTGTACCCGCTTGTAGAGGCAATTTGCCCAGCATCGAATGGAGAAAGTGAAAGGGGGAATTCGTGGAATCAACTAGGCAGACAGCAGCGGGCAGGGATCTGCTGAACACAGCGGGGCAGGATGCGGTCGTTCATAAAACCGGAACTACGGTTGCCCACTCCGTACCGGTGCGTGGTGCGGCCAACAAGCCTATAAGCGCCGACCGAAAATCGGACGCCTCTCTGTGTTCAGCAGACATCTGCAGCGGCAATGCTCTGACCATCCACCACCACGCTAAAAGTGGGCAGGGGTCCGGGGACGGAGTCCCCGGCGGCGGCGAAGCCGCCGTGGTTTCTTCTTTTAACCCAATACAGACTAATCGTAACAAGCAGCTGGGCCGGGGCAAGCATTGTGGCCGGTTCACGGTTCGCGGGCAGGCACCGACTTCAGCGGAGTTGCGCTTCCATCGAGTTAATTGCAAATCCTGGACTTGCTCATATTGTGGTCCCAGAAGAGCAAAGCGCTACAAGCGTGCTATTCGCGAGGCGGCAGAGGAGCTGGCGCTGCAAAGGCTGCTCACGCTGACACTCGATCCCGCAAAGATCGAGGGTGATCCCGTTCAGTACCTGAACCGGCTCTTCGCCATGCTGCGGGTCTATTTGGGCCGCAAGTATGGAGCCTCTATTCAATACATCCGGATTCTCGAATTCCAGAAGAACGGCAATCCGCACTTTCACATCCTTATTGATAGGTACATTCCCCGCGAATGGATACAGGCCGCCTGGGTTGCGGTCGGCGGTGGGCGCATGGTCGATGTTCGCCATGTCGATGTGCATCGTGTCTCCCGCTATTTGTCCAAGTACCTGACGAAGGAACTGCTCATGTCCGCGCCCTCACGATCCCGGAGGGTCACGACCTCGCGCGGAATAAAGCTGTTCGAGAAAAAGCCAACCGAGTTCAAGTGGGAACTCCTGCGGGTGTCCATTTATCGATTGCACGAAATGTACGCCGTGTACGTGCTTACACAATCGTTTGACGAGGATCAATTGCTCGAATCGTTCACTGCGAATTTGAACGGCAAATAAGCCTCAACTGGCGGATTACAACGTTAACGTTGGAGGAGACCGAAAATGCAGTTTCTACCCTGCTTCTTGTGCGGAGCCAAACTCGAAAAACGCATATCCAAGAAAAACCATAAGCCCTATTTTGTCTGCAATCCCTGCGGCATTCAGCTCTTCATTCGTAGAGAACACGGAATTGTTCTCCTGGACAAACTGTTGCTCGCTACCGATAAGAGCGAGCTCCCGTTTAAGCAGCGCGCCGAAGAACTCGCCAAAATACAGGCGCTCTTAACCGAAATCAACGGTACAAAAGCGCAGATTGAGCGCATGGAATCGCAGACAGGTTTGTTTTTCCGGGATAACGATAAGGTGCGCGCCTGCAACCTGCTGAAAATAAAGCTGCAGAATTTATTCGTGGAATTGGAAGAACTAGCAAAGTTAAAGCGCGCAATTTAATCCCATTTAGCAAATTTAGGATTTGCATCTTTTTCAAATTTTAAAAAGCGTTTATGGCTATACTTCCCATCACGGAAAAGCAAGGCGAGCTAGCCCAGTTAGGAGGCTGGCAAAAAGAAATGGCTCGCCGTCGTTATCAGAAAGGAAGTATCCGCAAACGCGGCAAACGAAACCCAGTATGGGAATTGCAATGGTGGACGGATTGCATAAATTCGGACGGAACGCTAGGACGGAACCGGGAATCGGTGATTATCGGACCCGTTGTGAGCATGACTCGGCGGCAGGCGCAAAAGGCCGCCGAAGAGCATCTCCGCCCGTTGAATCTCGGGAAGGTGACACCCTTCTCCGCGATTTTATTCCGGGAGTTCGTGGACAAGTATTTTGTCCCGAACTTCTTCCCTTCCCTGAAGCTTTCCACACAACATCGTTATCGCCGCACACTCGAAAAACACCTTTTACCTGCCTTTGGAGATTCTCGTCTTTGCGACATCGGGACGCTGGAGCTGCAGCAGTTTGTACTGCAGAAGATGGCCGGTGGTTTGGGTTGGGAATGCGCCGACCACTATCGCAACCTGATGTCGAAGATCTTCATCACAGCCAAGAAATGGGGATTCTTTGCCGGGGACAATCCCGCAACCGGGGTCGATCTTCCGGAAAAGAAAGCCGTCCGGGAAAAGCACGTGCTTTTGCCGGAACAAATCCCGCCTCTTTTGGCTGCGCTCGAAGAGCCCGCCCGCACGATGGTTTCGGTCGGTGTGCTGACCGGGCTAAGAATTGGCGAGATTTTGGCTCTGCGCTGGAGGGATGTGGATTTCCGCTCCGGCGAGCTTCGCGTCGAGCAGGCCTCGTACCGGGGTCTGATCGGCACGCCAAAAACCAAGGGCAGCCGCCGTACCCTTCCCATGCCGGAATCTCTCAAAGGCGAGCTAATGCGCCTCAGCGAAAAATCGGCGTCGGGAGAGCATCTGGTTTTTCAAACCCGCAATGGCACCCCGTTCAGCGACACCAACCTGCTGCACAAGTATTTGAAACCGGCAGGCCGGAAGCTCGGGATGCCCTGGCTCAACTGGCATACTCTGCGCAGAACGCACGCGACGCTCTTGCAGCACGCGGGAGCAACGCTCCGAGAGGCGCAAGCGCAGTTGGGTCACTCCAAGATGTCCACCACCCTCGAAATTTACACGATCTCGATTCCGGCAGCACAGCGGAAGGCAGTCGAAAACCTTTCGGATTTGGTGACCAATGGTGACGAGTTGGGCCAACGCGGAGGGAGGCTGCCGCTCGCGACGGAGCGGATTCAATGAGATAAATGGTAGGCACGTGGGGACTCGAACCCCAGACCTCTACCGTGTCAAGGTAGCGCTCTAACCAACTGAGCTACGCGCCTATGCCTGACTATTGTACAACTTGCGGGGATTTCAGTGCACCGTCTTGATCCACAATCAATCCACAGAATTTTTCCTGTGCCGTGATTTTGTTGTCGTTGTCGCCTTGAACATAGAGGTCAAGCGTCGTTTGCGACTTCGAGTGTCGAAGCATCGTCTGCACAGTCTTCACGTCCGTGCCCGAATTCACCAGCCAATTGCTGAGGCTGTGACGAAGGTTGTGAAGTCCAAAGCGGTACCCGTCAGGAACCTGAACACCAGCCGCAATCGCGGCCGGACGCAAATGTTTCTGGACGAATACCGAGGCACAGACAGGAACGCTACCACTCTTTTTGATCGATGGGAAGACAAAATCGGTGTCAGCGATATGCGGACTCGATTCCTTCCATGTACGGAGGAACTGAGCCAAAATGGGGCCGAGGGCAACGGCGGAATCGGACGCCGCCGTCTTCGGCTTGCCGTCCTTCCCATGTCGCCAACGTTTGTTGACCCGGATGCGGCTCTCTTCCCACATGATGTCCGCCCATCGCAAGGCAATCACTTCGCTTGCACGAAGTGCTGTTGCTGCAACGGTGAACACCAACGCGAAGTACAGAGGATCGGTGAAGGATCGCAGAATCACGAGCGTCTGTTCGGGCGTCACCGTAATTGCTTTGTACGTTGACTTGATGTCCTTCAGACGCCAACCAGCACACGGATTCGAGGAGCAAACTTCCTCGAACAATCCATACTGGTAGACAGAGTGCATGATGCCTTTGATCTTCCCGATTGTCGGCCCGCTATAATCGAGAGCTTTGAGCCAATCGCGCACATCCTTACGTCGGATGTCCTCGGCGGGAACGTTTCCCCACTTTGGAATCATCACCTTCTTGACGTAGTGGACAACGCCTTCATTGGGAGATTCCGCGTCGATATAACGCAGGGCGAGCACACCAAACGTAACTGCTTCGGTGGTGTCCTTATTGATCTCAGCGAGCATCCCCATTTCACTAACCCGCTTCCACGCAGCAGACTCGGTCTTCAACTCACTTACAAGTCCGATACGTTTGGTGTTTTCGACCCGCTCTCCGTTTTTGTCGGTGCGGAATCGGAGAAACCAAGTCAATCCGTCCTTTCGTTGTACCTGTCTCAAACTGCCTTGCTGATAACTCATACGGCCTCCAATTCGTTTGAATGTGAAGACCGCCCAGCACAAGTTAACACATAGGCTTCGAGGTCCGAAAGCCTGAAAAGCCAAGTCCGACGCGACTTTCCGCCGCGTGGATAGGCAGTGATTTGCCCGGTGCGGGCTAGATACAGGACATGCTTGCGGGAACAGCACAAGAAGGCGGATGCCCGTGCGGCATCGACGAATGGCTCGGGCGGACGCTGGGGGCACAGTTCGTGCTCGTGTAGGGGTTCATTGCGATTTAACTGCGACTTGAAGGAATTCAAACATGTTGCCTCGACTGTTTCAGCCGGAACCCCATTGTCCCCGTCGATCCTGACGTTAGGTATCCGTGCTGGTTCGCATCGGTGTCTAGGGACTCGACACATATGGCCGTGGCTATCAACATCGACGCACGATGCTACGTATCTAATACCCGATTTTTCGGCGAGCCCCCCGGCCTTTTTTTGCCGTTTAGTAGAATTACGCTTCAGCGCACTATTGCGTTGTTCTCCGACGCTGGACGATTTCGAGAGGGCAGAATGGTTTCTGGAAGTCCACAATGGCCTGACCATCTTGCGATAGCTACTACGAAGCCTTAGAGTTTTTCTACTGGGAACCTCAGCATTTTCGTGCAAACACACATGCTTGAGCAAAGAAGTTGGAGGAAAATCGACTGGATTTCGGGGATTAGAGTCACTGGGGAAGCGAGTGGACTGGCGGTTGGTTTGAAGCCATTAGCGCAATCTGCTTCGACCATTCGTAAGGTGAGTTAAGCGTACCCGTTTGCTGGATGATGTTGAATTGTCCGCCGCCGCAACTGGGTCTGTCGATGTAGCAGAAGATGCATTCAGGGCCGACTTTAATGCAGCCCTTCCAAGGGTTCCAAGGCCAGTGAGTCCAGCTAATGGGAGACGCAAGCTTCAATACCTGCTTTGTGTCATCATCGTCAGCCAACCATTCCTTACCCGCTGGAGGCGCTGGATACTCACGATAGATTCGACCGAGCGCATCCATGCCGACATGTTGTTGCGATGCAGTGACCTGTTTGAAATAAAACGGGAGCCCAGCAGCGCGGCTCATATCCAGCAACTTCTGCGCCCATTCGAGTTTCATGGTGCGTCTTCCGTTGGGCGTCTTGTTGGCATCGAAATAGTCCCGCCAATTTTTCTCGCTGTAGACAAACTCCGTGTGTTTCCCCGCACCTGACTCACCGCCCGCAATCACCCACCCAATACCAGTCAAGTCCAACTTGGGAGCGATGTCTTCGAGGAGTGGCTCACAACTAAGGAAGCGCACACACTCAGGGTGCACTGGAACTTTTCGCAGCGCATCGACTCGCCACATAGTGAGGTTGCAACCGACGCTGGTGCCCAGCCAAACATTGGGATAACCATGTCCCCAATCCTTAGGCAACATCTTGAGGATGTTGTGGGGTCGCTTGGTCAGGATGAGGTAGGTCAGGTTTGGCGTGTTGCGAATGACAAACCATGCACCCAGCCGTCTGCTGTTGGCCGCAGGGTGGTCGATGAAGAAGTCGCTGATACTACAGGTGAAAACTCGTGCTTGGTATTCCATGATTCTCCTCATTCGTACTCGAATTCAAATTTCTCGTCTTTGGACAGCATCCGCTTCACGTGCTTGCCGTCAACCTCAAGGCCCAAATTCTCAGCCCTGTCTTCGAGAATCGCACCACGTTCGAGAAAGTGGTCGAGTCCCCGCCCAAGCACGGCACCTTCATCCGTATGCATGTCCTTGCAATCATCGAAGAATTGCGGGTCGTCCTTCGCCAAGTCAGGCAAGTTGTAGATGGCGTCCAACTCTTCCTGTGTTGGTGGTAGGTTCTCCACGTAAACATACGCTTCGTTGACAGCGCGGGATTTCTTACAACGGCACATGAGGAGTACGGCCTGTATAAACGCCAGCCTGTCCGCATGAACAGTCACGCCGCCTGTGGTGATTGGCCGCTCCACATATTCTTGCGCCCATTTCAGGTCACGAAGTTCACGCATCAACGGCCTGTATGCGGGACCGATGTCTTCCAGTCCGATGACGATGAGTGACCGCCAGATGTCACAGTTAAACATACCCATCCGCCGACCCATGTACATCTCGTTGATGGCCCAGACAGCGGCGTGCTCTTTCCCCCGGCGAATTGCCTTTTGCAAAATGGACTTCACGTATTTCAACTTCTCGCCAGACGGCGTTGAGGCCGTCCAAAACGGATGCTTCACGATTTCCATATTTCCTCCAAAAAGATAGGCGGCGATTTCTCGCCGCCGCTCACTAATACCGCGCACTACATCGCCTCTGTTGCCTGTAGCGCGGCGTAGTAATCATTGGTGGTGATGGTGCCGCCGTCTTTCGCATGGTTGGCGAGCGCCTCAAGGTCATTCGTTGGGATGAAGCCAGCCTGCGCCAACTCTTCACTGGACGCTGGCGCTTCGATGAAGCCGTACTTCGCATTCAACTTCGTCGCGGCTTCTTCCGCTTCCGCCAAGGTGTCATACTGGCTGGACTTCGCCGTGCGGATGCTAATCTCAACTTCATTCTTGGCGAAGAGGAAGAATTTGTCGCCAAGCTTCTTGGCAACCAACTCGACCGCACCGTTGGTGTTGTGGTTGGACGTGCGCTTCGTCTTGACCGCCGCCTTCTCGTGAGCCGCCGCAATCTTCTTCTTGTCTTCCGCAACGGCGGCGTCTTTCGAGACCGTGTTGACCGTCTCTACTTTTGGCGTCTTGACTTTCGCCGTGGACTTCGTGACCTTTGGCGCTGTGACTTTTTCCGCCTTAGGCTTCTTAGGCACAGGGTCGCAATTCACGAGGACGCCATCACGATAACGGCATTCCTGTCCGCTTGGCTTGACGTAAATGATTGCCTCGTCAAGTTTGTGCCGCTTGATTTCCTTGGCGTCATCAAGACGGACAATCTCGTCTTCTTTCTCGCCATCCGTAAACCGCACTTCAACTTCTGGCATCCGTCCCACTTCTTGTGGGTGCCATCGTGGAACTGGTTTGCGAGAGCGGGAGCAGGCCCGGAATCTCGGCTCTGTGCACGCTCGGCAAGTGTCACCAGACGCTCAATGTTTCGGTTGATGGAGAACAGTTTCCCGATAGCGACCAAAACGAAGATGCTCAAGGCTAGGCTGACGACTGCAAGGATGACTTCCATTTGATTGGGCTCTCCATGTGCGCCCGATTGCTTGGTTAGAGTCCGCATCTGGCTCCAACCGGGTGCGGATTCGTTTTATTGTTTCACGGTAGCGGCAAGCAGTGCAGGGCATTATCGTGCGGCTAAAATGTGACTTACATTACACTCCTTCATACCGCTTCCTTTTGATTCCAAAACACCGGGTCAATCCCCAGTTCGTACATCTCGTGAATCAGAACCACGAGATTGTGAGCGAGCACCTTGCACAAGGTTTCGTTCCGCATTGCTGTGTCAGTGCGGCTTCGCAGAGAATCACCAAATGTCCGCTTAATCATTGAGAACGTGGATTCCACATTGGAACGCTTGTGGTAGTGCTGCACTGACTTGCCTCCGAAATGCGAAGCTTCGCCAGAATCCAGCGTGGGCAAATATCAATTTCCATGTCGGTCTACGCAAGGGGGAGATCGTAGGCAGAACCCTGCCACGATATTTCAGGACCTAATTTTTTACGGTCATGGCCTCTGAATTCACTGCTTTCTGACCGGAGACTCCTTCGAGCGCAGCAAGGACTCCTCTGTAGTCATTCTTGTCGCATTGCATCGCGAAGCCGCCCTTTTTATCGCCGTCGGCCCACGTCAGCCCAACGTAGTGTTTTTTGGACTTTGTGAGCGCCATCAATCCTCCGATGCCAAGAGAGACAAAGGCTAAGCCAATGGCAGCACCCACTCGCCGATGAACATCTTGGCCGTAGCTGACTTCGGTTATGGACGACGGAAGAATGCTCGCGATCTCAGTTTTCCCTTTCATGATCCGCACGGAATTCGAGTCGATGTAGAGGCTCAGGTCAGCGCCCGCTTTGATGTTTGTTAGCGACCCTCCGTCATATTGAACCTTGAAATTTGGTTGGGACTCTCCGGCAAATACCACGGTTGGAATTGCGACACACAGAATAAACGCGAGGACAGATTTCACCATTCATCTCCTTGGAAGATCACGGACAAAAATGACCTTCCGCCTACTATGTGCCCACAGCGCCGTCACAGGATGTGACGCACGCGATAAAGCAGTTACGGCGGTAATGATAGATACCTGTGCGTGCCTGATGAGGAAGCAGGAGAGTTCGTCGCTGCGGCACCACGGTAACTTGCCCGATCCCTGTCATCCGTTCCACACTTGCGGGTATGGCACGCAGAGTGCGTACCAACAGGAGCCAGCAAAGGCAGGTAAGTAATGGAACCGATGCACTTCATTGGACTGTTGCTGATTCCGTTTGTAATCCTGCGCTTCTACTACATGCCAAAGTGGATTGCCGAGGGCGCTGAACGGCGCGGCTGGCACAAGCGTAGTTGGCGCATCTTAACTTTCATCTTCGGACTGCTGGGCGTAATCGTGTACTGGGCCTGCGTGGGCATCCGCACGCTGGTGTCGAAGCAGGCACCACCCAAGACCCATTCTGCAAGCGCAGGAGGCCAGTGATGTCATACTACGAACGTGAGATTATCAAAGAAGGTAGAGCGGTCAACGTAGACACACAGCAGGTCGAGAGTGCTGACGCTGGAAAGACCCATCACGTTTTTTACCACGAGGATGACAAGAGGATTGAAAAGGTAAGAAGCGTTTTAGGAAAAGGCTTCGAGATGAAGCCTGTCAGCGGGGATGTTGTGATTTTCCTGACGCGAATCGAGGCAAGTGAAATCATTTCGCAAAAGTTAGCATCCCCTGAAAAGTAGCCTAGCTTGTCCCTATCGGGCACGAGAACATGTCGGCGCGATTTTACGCCACTAGAAAGCGGATACTATGAAACGCTTTACGATCTTACTTTTGTTTTCGAGCCTTGCTACTCTGACCGCGTTTGGAAGAAAGCCTGCGCCTGCTGGCCCCTCAAGCGCCGACACGGGGACAGGGATTCAGAGGGCTTGCTCAA